>OBEQ012138297.1_pt1 | contig 17738 bp, 16 predicted proteins | sample 1670901 | NCBI WGS metagenome assembly OBEQ01 (sample SAMEA104232315, study PRJEB22302) | groundwater metagenome | biome: forest; feature: aquifer; material: groundwater | place: USA | collected 2011-08-07 | depth 5.4 m
CCGTCCGGTTTTTCACTAAATCCCAAAACCCCCTCCCCGATCATGTTCCCCCCGAGAATTGATGTCATGAAAATAATCGTATTTTTAAAGTTTACTTTTCGTCCCTTTGCATCCGTTACGTGTCCGTCATCAAGGATTTGAAGAAGAACATTAAAAATTTCCGGATGAGCTTTCTCAAGTTCATCAAAGAGAATAACGCTATAGGGCTTGCGGCGAACTTTTTCCGTGAGCTGGCCGCCCTCATCATACCCGACATATCCAGGAGGGGATCCAATTAATCGTGAGAGTGAATGTTTCTCGCCAAATTCACTCATGTCAACGCGAATAAGCGATTGCTCGTCATTGAACATAAATGCTGCAAGCGCTTTCGCAAGCTCTGTTTTGCCAACACCCGTCGGACCAATGAAAAGAAATGATCCCAGCGGCTGGTTTTCATCAGAAAGTCCCGCACGCGAACGCCGCAATGCATTTGCCACTGCCGTAATCGCTTCGGGCTGGCCGATGACTCGCTGTTGCAATTGTGTTTCCGCGTCTTTTAATTTTTCTGCTTCGTTTTGGAGCATTTTAAATGCGGGTATGCCGGTCCATCGCGCTACAACGGACGCAATATCCTCTTCGGTCACTTCTTCTTTCAAAAAACGATGCTTTTTTTGGAGCGAAACAAGTTTTGCAGATATGGATTTGAGCTCTTTTTCTAGTTCCGGGATTTCTCCGTATCTGATCTTAGCGACTTTGGCAAGGTCCACTTTGCGTTCGGCAATATCCGCCTCTTGTTTGAGCCCTTCGATTTTTTCACGCAATGTGCGGATTTGAGTAATAAGTTCTTTTTCGGATTTCCAGTCCATTTCCATTTTTTGCGCGTCCTCTTTGATTTCGGCAAGCTCTTTTTCCAATTCTTTAAGTCGGTCTTTTGCATGTTTATCCGTTTCCTTCTGAAGCGCCTGTTTTTCAATTTCAAGTTTGAGGAGTTTTCGTTTCAATTGGTCAAGCTCCACTGGCTGGCTGTCGATCTGAAGGCGGATTGCCGATGTTGCTTCGTCAATGAGGTCGATCGCCTTATCAGGAAGGAACCTGTCGGAAATATAGCGATTGGAAAGCTGCGCCGCAGCAACAATAGCGCCATCCGTAATGCGGACGCCATGATGCACTTCGTATTTTTCTTTGATGCCGCGTAGGACGGCAATCGTATCATCAACATTTGGTTCCACAACCATGATCGGCTGGAATCTGCGTTCAAATGCAGGATCTTTTTCAATGTGCTTCTGATACTCTTTAAGTGTTGTTGCGCCAACTGCATGAAGCTCGCCTCGCGCAAGAGCCGGTTTTAATAAATTTGACGCATCGATAGCGCCTTCTGCTCCTCCTGCTCCGACGATCGTATGAAGCTCATCGATGAAAAGAATGACCTTGCCAGCCGATTGAGTGATTTCCTTCATCACCGCTTTCAAGCGATCCTCAAAGTCTCCGCGAAATTTTGTACCTGCGACAAGTGCACCGATATCCAACGCAAGCACTTCTTTGTCTTTCAATGAATCGGGAATGTCACCTGCGACAATGCGCTGTGCAAGGCCTTCGACGATGGCTGTTTTGCCAACTCCCGCTTCGCCGATAAGTACTGGATTGTTTTTTGTACGTCGCGAAAGGACTTGTACGACTCGGCGGATTTCTTCATCACGTCCGATAATCGGGTCAAGCTTTTCGTGCCGTGCCTGATCGGTGAGATTGATCGCGTATTTCGAAAGCGCCTGGTACTTGCTTTCAGGGTCAGGATCAGTGATTTTATGTGAACCACGAAGTTGAGCAAGAATTTTGAGTACGATATCAAACGTAATGGTGTGAGCTTCGAGTATCGGTTGGATGAGGGATGGTACATTCAAAATTCCCAAAAAAAGATGTTCCGTTCCTATGTACTCGTCTCCAATATGCTTTGCTTGGTTTTGCGCTTCATTGAGTATCTGTGCTGTTTCCTTGGCGATATACAACTGTCCCGTAAAGCCTCCCATGATGCGGGGGAGATATTTGAGCTCTTCTGTGCACGCGTCAAGGACGCTCTGGATATTCACTTCCATTTTTTGTAAAATACTGGGAACAATGCTTTCGTTTTGGCGGATAAGCGCGACGAGAAGGTGAAGCGGCGTAAGCTCTTGATGGTTCTGTTCAGCCGCAAGCATTTGTGCTTGCTGCAAGGCTTCCTGTGCGCGAGTGGTAAAGTTTTGGTTGATCATAGTAGAAATGAAATTAGCAGTCTAGCTTTGAGATTGCTAATTTCAGTGTATGATAAAAACGCATCATTGTCAAGATTGCTTTGGCAGTGATTGCATTTTGGTTATATTCTTGGTATATTCAACCAAATTGTATGCGCAAATCCGCGATAACACTATTAGGAGTTCAGCTTGACCGAGGCACGTTTAATGACATTATTGCCTTGTGCAAGGAATGGCTCACCGAACCACATTCAACATTTCATAGGATTGTTACGATTAATCCTGAGTTTGTGATGGAGGCGCAGCATAACGAGCGTTTCCGCGAAGTATTGAATACTGCCGATGTGCGTATCACGGACGGAGTCGGACTTGTTATCGGATCTCTATTTCTTGAAGGATTAAGGGATCGTCTTCATCGTTGTACGGGTGTTGATCTTACGTGGAAGCTCGCTGGGTTGTGTTATCTCTTTCAAAAGAAAATGTTTCTTATAGGAGCTTGTGATGGCATTGCGCAGAATGTTTCGCAGCGCGCAGCGCACATGATCGAAAAGAAATATCCCGGAGTCATTGCTGGCGCACAAGAATGCTTAAGTCGGGGAGTCGGAGAGGAATCGGATAGTGTAAGCAAAGCGGTATGTGAACAGATATGCACAACGAACGCCGATGTGTTATTGGTGGCAATCGGAGCTCCAAAACAGGATTTATGGATTGCTCGATATCAGGCATTGCTGCCATCAGTGAGAATTGCGCTTGGGGCCGGGGGAACACTTGATTATATTGCCGGTGTGGTACCGCGTGCACCTCGCCCGATACGTAAACTTGGCTTTGAATGGCTCTATCGGCTTGCTCATCAGCCGCGGCGATGGAATCGCATTATTACCGCAACAGTACGATACCCAATTGCTCTTATCAAGCAGAAATTACATAACATATGATGTATCTTTTTCTTAATACTTCAACGCCGGAGCGGATCGAGTTTTTTTTTGCATCTGAAAAAGAGATCATTTTTCAAAAAAGAGTAATGCAAAATAAGCGTCAAAGGATTGATGTACTATCTGAAATAGCCGAAGGATTAAAGAGTATTCATAAAACAACCAGAGCTATCCGAGGGATTGGGATTGCTGTCGGTCCCGGATATTTTTCTCATCTTCGAACCGGCATTGCAATCGCTAATGCATGGTCATTTGCAACCAACATACCTCTTATTGGCATTCCAACTGATCGTTTTTCAACACATTGGGAGTATGTACAAGAAATAATCGTTAAATTAAAGAATCAGAAGAGAAGGCGATTGATTATTCCTCAATACGGCAAAGAACCCACTATTACAAGGAAATCTTGAGGGAGTAACATTATTGATAATATATTGTTCCAAGGCTTTCATATGCCTTGGAATTTTTATGCACAGGCGGTGGTTGAAATATCGCTAAATGTGGTGTATTATGGATATGTGGGGTAGGAAAGTGGGAAAAAGTGGGGATAACTCCATGAAATTGTTCATAAATAATGGCATTCGGCGTGAAACGCTTGTCCGTCTGGTATCGGCAAACCATGCATGTCCGAGACGGCGGACCAGGCATTTCCTGCAGATATGCTGCAAGGAAAGACCATGCTTGTCGTGCGGTTTCTTATTACACATAATCAGGTCCTTCGGGCCTATGCCTCTTTCACTCTTCGAGAAAGAGGCTTGTCCGTCTCATCACCCACATGTTTATTGGGGAATATCGTCACGCGTTGGATGCAAAGGGTAGACTGGCGATCCCAGTAAAGTTTCGCAATGCTCTTGAGCGGGGAGCCGTTGTAACAAAAGGCATTGATCGCTGCTTGGTGCTGTATCCTTTGAAAGAATGGAATGCTATTGCTGAGCGCATTGCTCAGCTGCCTACCAGCCAAGCCGATACGCGCGCATTCAGTCGTATGACATTGGCTTCGGCGATGGATGTGGCGTGCGATAATCAGGGGCGCATCATAGTGCCAGAATATCTTCGGGAATATGCATCCATGCATAAGAGCATCATAGTGGCGGGTTTGTATAACCGCATTGAACTTTGGGATGAGGGAGTCTGGCAAGAATATAAAAAAGCAACGGAAGAAAATAGCGGAGACATCGCAGAACGGTTGAGCCATTTGGGAGTATAGTGCGCACTATATGATTCTGCATGAGCCTGTCATGCTACAAGAAGTGTTTGAGTACCTAGATGTTCATTCACAAGGAGACTATATCGACTGTACGCTTGGGGGAGGCGGCTATACTCAGGCGATTCTTGAGCGTAATAGTCCCAATGGAAGAGTGCTTGCGCTCGATGCCGATTCCCAAACAGCCAATAGGACGCAAAAAACACTCGAACATTTCGGTAAGCGGCTGACAATTCATTGCGGAAACTTTAAGGATGTTCAATCGATAGCAATGGAAAAGGGTTTTGAGGGGGTAAGCGGAATCGTCTATGATCTGGGCCTTTCAACGGATTTGTTGGCAGGAAGCGGAAGAGGATTCAGTTTTCTTACGGATGAACCTCTTGATATGAGATTTTCTTCCGGAGATGACGGATCAACTGCGGCTGATCTCGTTAATGGCCTTAAGGAGCAGGAGCTTATGGAGATCCTATGGCGTTTTGGAGAAGAGCGATACGGCAGGAGGATTGCCAAAGCAGTATGCCAGGCACGAAGAAAGATGCGCATAACAAGCACTGCATCGTTGGTTCGTGTCATTGCATCTGCTGTGCCTGCCATGTATCGACGTGGAAAGATTCATTGCGCAACGCGCACATTTCAAGCCCTTCGCATAGCGGTTAATGATGAGTTGGCTGCACTTGAATCTTCTCTTAAGCAAAGCTATCAACTCTTAAGCCCTGGGGGTCGAATAGTCGTGGTAACATTCCACTCCCTTGAAGATCGGATCGTTAAGCAGTCATTTAAACAATTTCAAAAAGAACAAGCGGCAGTCATAGTAACAAAAAAACCCATTCAGCCTACGTTAAGAAAAAAACAAACAAATCCCAAAAGCAGAAGCGCAAAATTACGATGCGTACAAAAGGGATAGCAGTCATTTAAAAAAAATATGTCGCCAGCACTCCTAACAGTAAAAGCAAAACTTCTTCAAACGGCTCACATCAATGAGCAGCAACAGCACGTTCAATCGCTAAAACAAAAGAAGGCAAGTACACTACTGCTGTTGACAATCCTTTTTTTTGGGGTAGTGTACCTCATACAAATAAACTTTCTTGCAACACGAGGGTATGTGATGAAAGACCTGGAAAAGCAGATCGCTTCGGCAAAGAAAGAGAATGATGCCATGAATATACGGATGCTTGAAGCGCAAGGCATAAGTAAGCTACAGGGGAAAATCGAAGCGCTTGGAATGGTGCGGAGCGATTCAATTGAGTATCTGGCTACCCAAGAAACCGTCGCGGTTGTGAGGTAGGTGTGGATGGCGGGAGGTGAAGAGAAGGGGCTGTTTTTCTGTGGGCCCCTTCTCTTCGTTTTTTAAGAGGAATATGAAACAGTTTTCAAAATACACATCAGCAACTAAAACTTCCTGGCATACGCGTTTGTTTTTTATCCGCGGAGTTATTTGTCTTTTTGCAACTGTGCTTATTATTAGGCTTTTTATGCTGCAAATTGTAGGGTATGCGGATTACAAAGCTGCTGCAGACGGCGAGCATACGTTTTATAAAAAGTTATTTCCAAAACGCGGAGAGATGTTTATTCGTGGATATAAGCGTGATGGCGCCCTTGATCCGTTTCTTGTTGAGCGAAATGGTGAAAAGGTATTTCCCGCCGTGACAAATCATGAATTCACTCTTATCTATGCCGACCCGCGGCACATTGAAGATTCCATAAAAGCGGCGGAAATAATCGCACCACTTCTGGAGCTTGATGTCGAAGTGCTTAAGGAAAAATTTCAAAAAAAAGGTGACGCGTATGAAGTGGTGAAAAATAAAGTTGCCGATGAGCTTGCCCAAAAAGTTCGCGACCTCTCAATTAAGGGTATTTATTTTGCCCCTCAGGAAAGGCGCTATTATCCTGAACCCGGCTTGGGAGGCCATATGTTTGGATATGTGAGTGCCAGTGGCGATACGCAAAGGGGCCGCTATGGGCTTGAGGGGTATTTCGATGAAATTCTTCGCGGCAAGGAAGGATCGTTGAAGTTGGAAACAGATGCGATTGGCACATTGATTCCTGTCGGTGACAAGCGTGTAACCGAAGCGGTTGACGGGAGCGATCTGATCCTTACTATTGATCGAACAGTTCAACTCGTCGCATGTGATAAATTGAAAAAATGGGTTATTCAACATGGCGCAGATGGCGGCTCAATCATCATTCAGGATCCTCAAACGGGAGCGATACGAGCGCTTTGTGCCACACCGGATTTCGATCCTGCTCAATATGGCAAGTCAGATATTGGGACATTCAATAATCCAGCTATTTTTTCGCCATATGAACCGGGGTCGGTATTTAAGGCATTTACAATGGCGATAGGACTTGAGCTTGAAAAAGTAACGCCAACCATGACGTATATCGATACCGGCAGCGTAAAGATTGGATCCTATACGATTAAAAATTCAGATGGTAAGGCGCATGGTCTTCAGACTATGATGGGTGTGCTTGATGAATCCCTTAATACGGGCACCATCTTTGTTGCAAGAAGGGTGGGAATCGAACAGTTTCGCAAATATCTCAAATCATTTGGATTCGGTTCGAAAACAGGCATCGACCTTGATACGGAAACGTCCGGAACTATCAGCTCACTTGATCAAAAAAACAGCGACATCTATGTGGCAACAGCGTCTTTCGGACAGGGAATCACCGTAACTCCCATGCAGCTTGTTACCGCTTACGGAGCTTTGGCGAATGGCGGCAAGCTCATGAAGCCGTATATTGTCGATCAGGTCATAAAATCTGACGGAACGATTATTAAAACGAAGCCAAATATGGTGCGACAAGTCATCTCCGCGCGAACTTCAGATCTTATCGGTGGGATGCTTGTGAATGTAGTGCGAAAAGGGCATGGAAAACGCGCAGGAGTACCGGGCTATTTTGTCGCAGGAAAGACGGGAACCGCCCAAGTTCCCCGTAAAGATAAAAAGGGCTATGAACAGAATGCAACTATTGGCTCATTTGCAGGATATGCTCCCGTTGAACAACCGGCATTTGTTATGCTTGTGCGAATAGATAATCCTCGTGATGTGCAATGGGCGGAAAGTTCGGCCGCGCCGCTCTTTGGCGAAATGGCGCGATTTTTGTTACAGTATTACGAGGTTCCTCCGGATGAAAAATATCCAAAAAACCCTTCATAACGTACAATAATCTGTGAAAGCATTTTTACTGCATATCCTAGTCTTTCTTGCGGGAAAGGTTATCAAAAAATACCAACCCACTATTATTGGAATTACCGGCAGTGTCGGAAAAACCTCGGCAAAAGAAGCGATTACGCACATACTTGCTTCGCAAATTGACGTGCGTGCAAGCGAAAAAAATTTTAATACCGAGATCGGAGTTTCGCTCGTGATTATCGGCATTGATCAGAGTCCGGGCCGTTCGCTAGGAAAGTGGATCTCGGTATGCATCCGTGCGTTACGCCTGTTGTATGTTCGCGATCCTAGGTATCCTCGCATTCTTATCTTGGAGATGGGAGCGGATCGACCTGGCGACATCAGCACTCTTACAACATTGGCACCATGCTCCATTGGCTTATTGACTGCAATAGGTCCTGCGCATTTGGAAAAATTTGGAACAATGGAAGCGCTCGTGAATGAAAAAAAAGAAATGATACGCCATCTTGCGCCTCGCTCAACTGCAATCGTAAATGCTGATGATCCTTTTTTGTACCCGCTTAATGAAAAGTTACGAGCTCGATTGATAACATTCGGGTTTGCGGAATATGCAGATCTTAGGGCGGATTCTTTTGTTGAGCAGTATGTTTTTTTGCCTCAAGAACAGGTGAGTATGAGTATGTCATTTGAGTGCAGCTATGCAGATCAATTGACACATTGCGAACTGCATCATTCCATTGGTAAACAGGCCGTCTATGCCACATTAGCTGCATTAGCTGCTGCATGTGCCCTGGGTATTCCTTTGCAGCAGGCGGTTGGGGACATGCGGAGTTATAAGGGGCTGAAAGGCAGAATGAAGCTTCTGCAAGGCATGAAGCAGACGCTCATCATTGACGATTCTTATAATTCTTCTCCTCTGGCGGCATTCGAAGCTCTAGGTGCACTTGAAAAGATCCGAATACATGAATACGCCAAACGTATAGCGGTGTTCGGCGATATGCTTGAACTCGGAACGTTTACACAAGCAGAGCATAGGAAGCTTGGCGAATTGTGTGCTCAAAAAAATGTGGATATTCTTGTAACAATCGGACCGGCTGCAAAATGGATTGCCGAGAGTGCAGCGGAACACGGAATTGACACATCGCGTATTTTGCGGTTTGATAGATCGGAAGAGGCGAGAGAAGTGTTAGTGAATATCATGAAGCAAGGAGATGTTATTCTTGTAAAGGGTTCCCAGGGAATGAGGCTGGAAAAACTTATCAAGGAAATACTGGCTGAACCGCTTCAGGCGTCAGAACTTCTTGTCCGCCAAGGAAGAGAGTGGACATAATCATCAGATATAAAATGGGGCCCATTCGTCTAGTGGTTAGGACAGCGGCTTCTCAAGCCGTTAACGGGAGTTCGATTCTCCCATGGGCTAATAATAGCAAATATATGCAAAAATGGATTAAGGTCTCGCTCCTGATCATTCCTTGGATTGTTATCATTATCATTGCTCTTTGGTATTTTGCTCCCTATCTTTATATCCGATGGGCCGCATTCAAAAGACCTGAAGTTGCAAGCGCCCGATTGACTCCTCGTGATCTTGATGTACACTTTCAACTTTCTCAACGAGGGTCGTATTATTTCGAAAATCTTTTTTTTGACCTTCCCACGACTCAGGCAACTACACGAAAATTAACTAATGGAATCGCATTTAATGAAAGAGATGGGAAAAAGGTAGTCATTTTAAAACATCAATTTGGCGAAAAAAAGAAAATTTTCTCAGGTGAAAAAGGTGCTATTATGGCAGCACTGGCTGCAGAAAGGGGAATTCGAACGAGTTATGATATTGAGCGTTATGAATTATCATTGACACTTGATGCAATATCGCCATTCCAGAGAGTCGATCTTGCACTTGCCACTATTTTCTTTACAACAAAACTAATCAATACACTTGCACTTCCATTGTATTCATTTGAGACATCGTCTGTGAAGGGTTTCCAGGAAGGTAAGAATGTTGCTCTGATTTATATTAATCCAGAGCAATCATATTCATTTGTATTTTCAGGGCACACTCAACAGGAAATTGATGCGATTTTGCGGTCAATCTCTGTACAGTAGTATAATTTACTCTACACATCACCTTCTCTTCTGAGATGATAGAGTTGCAGAAACTATTCTGTCGCGAAGAGATGAGAAGCCCATTAACGTTTTTTTTCTTTTTTATACAATCTCACACTTTCCGCCCATGCAAGCTCAAAAATCTTTTTCATTGCATCAGCAATTTCCGCACTTTGTATCACAAGCGCAAATCTTTCTCTTAGAGACATGAAGATGAGCTTGTTATCATAGATATTAATTTCGGGCGTAAAGGCATACTGATCAGAAGGCACCAAAACTGCTACACGCGATTCTTGCTGATTAAATTTAATACGTTCACGTGTGGCCTTAGTGTCAGGAAAAATAGCTCTGATATGAATGCCACGGCCTGCTCTTCTATAGTAATATTCGGGAAAATAATCGGGCAACGTACTATGCATGTCGTCGATCGAGGCAAATGCGCGAATAGTTTCTGTGCTTGTAAGCGTTTCTTCATACACTGCTTTAAGACCATTTTCTCCATCAAAAAACTGAACTCTTGGCTTTACGCCAACACCCTTGAATACTGCCTTTAGTTCCGGTAATAGTTTGTGTGCATAGTTCATGAGTTCATGATATTTTTTTGATTTCTCTTGAAGAAACAACAAGATTTGCTCGGGTGGAGCGGCTTGAAACATTTTTATCCCATTCTTATCTACAGAGCTTGCGAGCCCTTTTTGAGCCAGTGTATCTAAAACAACGTACATGGTGCTTCTATTCAGTCCCGATTTCTTTGAGAGTGTTTGCGCTGTTGCCTCATTAGTCTCAAGAAGTGTTAAATATACCCTTGCTTCCTTGTGGGTAAGTCCTAGCTTAATAAGTTGATCAATCATAACAGGGGGTGTTAATTATTCCTAACTGATATTTTTGATAAATCCTGGAATTTTTCACTTGCATCAATTATATACAGCTCCTTCTCTATAGTAGTAGTGTTTTTAAAATTTGTCAACAGCGTTTATATTGTTAAATTATTTGATAAACACTTATTTTTACTTATACTTAAAACATATATAGCTATGTTGGTTTAGTACGACTGTTTTTTAAAAATGTTCAATAACTGCGTATGGACTCAAGACTTCGCACTGTGTATAAATCAATCAGTTGGAGATTTATCGGATCGCTTATAACCGCATTTCTCTTCTTCCTAGTAACAGGGGAATTCGTACTTTCCATGAGTGTCGGGATAGTGGAGTTTATTATAAAGTTTTTTGCTTATTATGCACATGAAAGGTGTTGGGAATTGACACATTGGGGAAAAAAAATGATTTGAAAGCATAGATCTGAATATGTTGGAAAATACATTAAATAATCGTGAACAGCTTGAGTCGGAAAGCATTCACATTCTTAGAGAAGCAGCAGCAAATTTTAAGAATCCCGTGTTATTGTATTCAATCGGTAAAGACTCTTCTGTTCTCCTACATCTAGCAAAAAAGGCATTTTATCCCGGAACAATTCCATTTTCATTACTACACATCGATACAGGGTATAAGTTTCCTGAAATGATCTCTTTTCGAGATCACACTGTTTCAAATAACAACCTTAATCTCATTGTAAGAAAAAATGAATCTGATGAAGCTGAGCAGCTGCGGGCGAGCGATGCACATACAGACAGATATATTTATCTAAAAAAAACGAAACCCCTACTCGATGCCCTGAAACAGTTGAATATAGATGTAGCGATTGGAGGAGCGCGAAGAGATGAAGAAAAGTCACGTGCAAAAGAACGAGTTTTCTCTATTCGCTCTTTTTCAAATGCATGGGATCCAAAAAACCAGCGACCTGAATTATGGCATCTCTATAACGCTTTTCTCCAACCGGGGCAAACCATGCGTGTGTTTCCACTCTCTAATTGGACTGAATACGATGTGTGGGCCTATATCTATCAAGAGCGCATTTCTGTGGTTCCTCTCTATTTTGCCAAGAAAAGACAAACGGTTTGGCGGCACGGTATCTCGGTCCGCGTGGATCGATGGACAATACCGGAACCCGGAGAGGAAGTCACCACCATGACATGCAGATACCGCACGCTAGGATGCGCTCCATCAACGGGAGCCGTACTCTCAGTGGCGACTACCGTTGAACAAATTATGGAGGAAGTGCGCATGACCAAACAATCCGAACGTCAGACTCGCGCAATCGATCATGTTTCACAAGTGGCAATGGAAGAAAAAAAACGCCAAGGATATTTTTGACCATCAAGTATGAATCAACAAGATATCGCATTACATGATCTCATCAGGGTGGTTACCGCCGGAAGCATTGATGATGGAAAATCAACGCTTATAGGCCGCTTACTCTACGATACTGATCAGATTTATGAAGATCAGATCGAAGCGGTAAAAAAAGCTAGCTGTATTGAAAATGGTTTGGATTTTTCACTATTTACTGACGGTTTAGCGGCTGAAAGGGAACAAGGAATTACAATTGACGTGGCGTACAGATATTTTTCTTCACCAAGAAGACGGTTTATCATCGCAGATGTTCCCGGTCATGTTCAATATACAAAAAATATGATTACCGGCGCAGCTAATGCCGATATTGCATTATTGCTTGTGGATGCCAGCAAGGGACTTTTGCCTCAAACAAAACGACATTTATCACTTTGCAGCCTATTGGGTATACAACACTGTGTAGTAGCGATAAATAAAATGGATACAGTGTCATACTCTGTTGAACAATTTGAATACATTCGCAATTCGATTAGTGCATTTTGTAATCAGATAAAAATAAGGAATGTATATTGTATTCCGGTATCATCGTTAAGAGGAGATATGGTTGTGCATCGTTTTGGCAATATGTCGTGGTTCAAGGGGAAAACGATCCTTGAATATCTTAAAGATGTTGACATTTCAATGCAAGCGAATCCACAACGCATCCGTCTGCCCATACAATATGTACTTAAATTGGGGTCCAATAATAGATATTATGCGGGAAAGCTGGAAGAAGGTATTGTGTGTTCTGGCGATACAATTTCCGTGTGGCCCTCCGGCAAAAGATCAGTGGTGGAAAAAATCTATGTAGGTGATGCGTCTATTGGAAGAGCGCAGAGGAATCAGTCAATAATGTTGAAATTAAAAGATGAAGTCGATATAAGTCGTGGCGATATGATAACTGATACCATAGAAACACCTTTCTGTGCCACCATGTTTGAGGCCTTACTTACATGGCTTTCTGCAGAGCCGTTGCGTTTAAAATCTCGTTATCAATTAAAACACTCAACTAAGGATGTATTCTGTAAGATAGAAACGATTGCCGATATGCTGGAAATTGATTCAATGAAATGGAAAAAAAGCACGAATTTTAATCAAAATGATATTGGCCATGCAATAGTTTCAACAACTGAACCCATAATGATTGATGCATTCGATGATAATAAGCATACGGGAAGCTTTATTATTATTGATGAAATTACGAAAGACACAGTCGCTGCAGGTATTATCCAAGTAATCAAAAGAGATGGCACCATGGAACAAAAGCGTGCGAAGTCCCAATCTCTGAATGGTTCACTTATATGGCTAACGGGACTCTCAGGGTCAGGAAAGTCCACTATAGCTGAATTGGTGAGAGATAAATTGAACGTGTCAGGTTATGAAGTGGAAATTTTGGACGGAGATGTACTGCGCAGTGAGCTGAATTCAGAATTGGGTTTTTCACAAAAAGATCGGGAAGAAAACGTTAGAATAGCCGCATATTGCGGAAAAAAGCTTATAAAACACGGTGTAGTGGTGATAGCGGCATTTATTTCTCCATACCGAGCGCTACGCGAAGAAGTGAGAAAAACCTTCGGAGATCTATTTATAGAAGTACACGTAAGCACCCCCCTAGATGTTTGTGAAGAGCGAGATCCTAAGGGACTATACAAGAAAGCTCGAACAGGTGAAATAAAAAATTTTACAGGCATCCATGATACTTACGAAGCGCCCTTACATCCAGAATTGACAATAGACACGGCGTTATACACGCCAGATCGGTGTGCCGACATAGTTGTTCATTATTTATATGAGCATTAATACAATCACTAATACAAAACTTACTTTAATCATATTAAGCTGGAAGCGACCACAGAACGTGAGTCGGATAATTCAAGCATACCTTGGATATTCAAGATTCGATGAGATAATACTTTGGAATAATAATCCTGACTACAGATTTAAAATTCAGAATGAAAAAATTAAATATTTTACCTCAGAAAATCAGTTTACTGTCAGTAGGTACGCTGCAACATTTTTTGCCCGTAACAACGATATTATGTTTCAAGATGATGATCTTTTTCTCACGGAATTTCAAATTGAAAAACTATTCGAAGCGCATCTTGCACACCCAAAGTCTATAATTGGATGCTTCGGTAGGAATTTAAAAAACGGCAGTTATGTTAAAAATTATTCATATGGGAAAGTCGATGTCATTTTAGGTAGAGTGATGATATTTGAAAAAAAATTAATAGCAAACTTTGTAAGGGATTGTCCTGCGTTTGAAGGGGCACTGGAAGACGACATATTATTTTCCCTATGCCAGCATAGGCATCATATCGCCGTGCATGTAGGAGAGGTTGAAGAACTTTCAAAAGAATATGCTCTTTCACGAAGGCCCTATCATTTGAATAGGAGGCAGGAAATGGTCGAGTATTGCTTGTCAATTTCCCATTAATTACTTAATTTTTAATATGAATATTTCAGATAATCCCGTATTTATTGTAGGTGTTCCTCGAAGCGGCACCACTATGTTATGGTCGATCTTGCTTCGTCACGAAGAATTCAGAGGAACAAGGGAAATTACTTCCTGGAATACGGAAACAAGTATTTTCCATAAATTTCCTAGGATTTTAGAGGGATATTTTAAGCCGGATATCTGGCCATTTTGGTATGAATATTTTGTCGGAGACAGCGTCGCATTCAAACAATGGACAGTTGAATGCATGAAAAGCTTCATTCTTATGGCTGCAGTCGCGCGGCAGGCAAAACGTCCGCTTGAAAAAACACCAAATCATTTAGAAAATCTTGATTTAATCGAGAAAGCATTTCCAAAAGCAATGATACTCCACATCACTCGCCACCCACTGGATGTATTCGCATCGATGCGGAAACGATCTCTCATTTCACCACCCAAGTTTGACCCATGGTTGCGGGTATCGGCAGCTCAATTTGCACATGATTACGATAGAAAGATTAAAAAAATACATCAAGATGATTATTCATTAAAAATTCTCAACGTCAGATATGAAGACATCACCGAGGATTCTGAAAGTATTATCATGAATATTTGTGATTTTTTAGAAATACAGCAGGATCTATCAATCATATATGGGGCGGTTCCCGAACAAAAAAAAAGAAAATTTCCCTATCAATCAAATGTACCCGTAAAAAACAGCAGCGTGTGGCGAAATGCCCTATCTGCCGATGAGGCCGAAATCATAATGAGCGCAACTCAAGAATCGCGTGAAATGAGCAAATATGAATAAGAAGGGGCTACACATTAATGTCATAGGATGCGAATGGAACCATCATCTTGAAGGCGCTGGTTGGTATGATGTGTGCGCAAGGCTAAAAAATGAATTCCTCGATAGCCGATCCTCTATCGACTGTTTTACCGCGTATGAATACCAAGTGCGAAAAAAAGTAACGAAGCCATTTATAGCCTTTTTTCATCAAGTTGTCAGTAACTATGAGCGTTCTCTCAAAAATATATTTCACTCGGAATTATGGATACATAATAAGCAATATTTTCTTGGCGGATTTGTCTTTTCAGACTATCAGAAAAAATATCTTAAAAGCATCGACTGCGATAAGAATATTCATCTTGTTATGCATCCAACCAAAATGAATGTCAGACGATGGAGCTTCACTCAGTATATGCAAAAGCAGAATTTTCTGCATGTGGGGATACATTGCCGTAATATTAATTTTTTTCTAAACGTGGCAAGAAGGAGAAAAAATACTGACCATTATCTAATGATAGCCGTCAGAAATGAAGATTATGAAATGAATATCACCGCATGCAAAAAGTCAGGGGTTGAATTAGTGAAGCGATTGGACAGTCACGCATACCAAACCGCCCTTGCGTCATCGATAGTTTTTATCAATCTTATCGATGCAGCCGCAAATAATACTATTCTCGAATGCATTGCCCGAGGCACGCCGATACTCATAAATGACGTAGGGGGAGTAAAGGAATATGTGGGAGAAGACTATCCCTTGCTGTATTCTGATATGTCGCATGCCCAGCATATGATTGATGTGATTAAAAAAAATCCAATAATTCTTAAAAAAACACATCAACATCTGCTTTCGCTGCGCCACAAATACACAAACAAACAATTCATTTCTTCTGTAAGAGACACATTAACTATGATCACTGATCGCATATGAATGTATTAGAACAAACGTATTTTAATTTGGATAAACTTGACCATATTAATAAGATTCTGGAAACTCAATGCTTTTATCTGGTATTCGGAGGATTTGCAATGGATGGATTACGTGGGTCTATTGCTCGCCCGCATAAAGATATAGATATGCTCTGCTTTAGAAGAGATGCAGGACTCATTAAAAAGGCATTAGCTAAAATTGGAATTAAATTAAATGACGTACTTCATATTGAAGACAGTTCCCTGATCTATAAAATGGTTTCCCAAGATCTACACAAAACGGTGACAATACATATTTTAGATGAAGTACTGGACAACTGCTTTGAAATCAGTTTCTACCGATCATTGCGGATCAGGTTCCCTGTCTACTTAATAGCTCCAAAATCTGTTACGTTGGAGCGCGTACTTTTCCCCGTACCGCAGATTGAATTTTTAATTCAATTAAAAAAAATGGAACATAACCGTTTTGAGAAAGTACGGATGGAAAAACCTCAAGTCTATTTTGAAAAAGAAAGTATTCACATTCAGGTAAAGAAAGATCTTGAATTGATGGAGTCGTTATGAAAAAATCACTCACACATCTTCCGATAGTCGTTGCGGGTTTTTGCAAGAGCGGCACAACGGCTATTTCAAAATGCATTGCTCATTGTCTGGGGCTGGAATGGCAAAATGAAATACGAGAATGTTGGCATATTGATCACTATGCGAAATATGAGGAGCCGCAACGTGAGATACAAGAAAAAATAAGTGAAACAGGCGAGTTCATACATATCTCGGATGCTCTTCTTAAAAAAAGAGTTATAAAATTTCCGCAAGGAGTTTATATACCCGACATGATCTGCGATAAAGCAAGTTTGATTATTGTCGCGCGCGATCCAGCCGACACAATATGTGCTTATTTGGAACGTAAATACGATTTTGCATCATTATCGTATCCTATTCAAGAAGTATTTGAAATGGCAAAAAGATGGAATTACGCATATTCTTCCCTAAAATATGTTTCTCCAGCTGATTATATGGTTGTGCAGTATGAAGATTTCATTTCAAATCCGGAAACTGTACTAAAGAGTACTTGTTTATTTTCGGGATACATACAGCAGTACGCTCTCCCCGAATGGCAAAATAAACAGGCGTTGCCGTATTTTAATATAGATGCTAATGGTCATCCCGTAAGAGGCGTTGGAAGAAGCGCATTATCACTTTCATCTTCTCAGATTAAAAAAGTCTCGCGTATGTGTCAGCCATCGCTTAATCTGCTTACCCACTGCGACTCTAATACATCATAATAGCTACTATATGGAAAAAGAATTTTACCCCATAGATTTACATACACATAGCAACTGGACTGACGGCTCTTGTTCACCCAGCGAAATTGCAGAAAGGGCAAAGAGAAAAGGCATCACGCATATTGCTTTGTCAGATTGTATGAATCTCGGTGGTTTTGATAAGTTTCAGGAAGCGTGCTTAAAGTTGGAAATAGTGAGTATTCCGGCTATTGAAATTTTGACATTCTATGATACTGACGAAGTTGAATTGTTATTGTATGGAAATGGCATTTTTGACAATCAAATGAAGATTCTCATTGACGAATCCAATCATGCCGCCGAAGTACTCGTGTGTATGTATATGGGCTTTCTAAGATCAAATGGATTTATAGTATCAGAAAAAGATATAGATACATATTTTAACCTCCCCAAGAAAAGAACGAAATGCTTATATTATGTAAATGAGTATTTAAGGAGAAAAAATAATATTCCTCAAAGTGTAATAGGCTCA
>OBEQ010651334.1_pt1 | contig 17737 bp, 8 predicted proteins | sample 1670901 | NCBI WGS metagenome assembly OBEQ01 (sample SAMEA104232315, study PRJEB22302) | groundwater metagenome | biome: forest; feature: aquifer; material: groundwater | place: USA | collected 2011-08-07 | depth 5.4 m
AATGTGGGGATTGGGACAGCGAATCCGTCAAATGGGATGCTTCAGGTGGGAACTGGAGCAACGCCTACCCTGGTTGTCACTGCTGGTGCGAATGGGAATGTGGGCATTGGGACAACGGCCCCAGGAGCTCGCTTACAGTTAAAATCTTCTGGAACTAGCACTGTACTCGGCATTATACGGGGTGGTGATACATTTCAGTTAGCTAATATAAGTGAAGACGGAAGTGGCAATGGAAGTTTAAGTGTCTTTAATGGTTCTGTTGAACAGATAAAACTTGCCGGCGGAACTAGTTGGATAGAGCCAAACTCGAATAGCAATGTTGGGATTGGGACGACGACCCCAGTTGGCCTTCTCGATGTCAGTACGAAGTTGGTTGTTTTGTCGGGGGGAAATGTAGGCATCGGAACAACAACACCCATTGGACTGTTGCATGTTCAGGGAGTGGTGACGGGAGTTGCTTTGACCACCTTTAACCAAAATGGGGGAGACCAAGGACCATTGACGGCGAGCATTTCTGGAGTATCAGTTTTCTTGATTGATAAATTAGGACAACTGTCTAACCCGGGGACCAAATATGGCGGAGGTGGAGGAACTAACAGTTTGGCTATTCCTGGAGCACTAGCAATTAACGACATGTTGGTTGTGACTTCAACTTCCACTGCTTACCCCGCCTTCTATTTGGAAGGCAACGGTGGTCAATCCCCTTTGATTATTAATCAACAAAACTCTGGTGGAGACCTTTTTGCCGCTTCTGCCGCAGGAACTAATAAATTTGTTATCAACAAATCAGGCAATGTGGGGATTGGGACGACAGCTCCGGGGTATGGTTTTGATTTTCAAAATTCTGGAGCCTCTATCTATGTGGCTAACTTTGCCAACACGAACACCAATGCCGCTTCTAGTGTCATGAATTTAAGAATTGCCCATGTGGCCGGCAACACAGCTGATGTGTTTATCAACTTTATTAAAAACGGTTCTTCGATTGGCGGGGTCAGAGATAACGGCAGTGGCACTGCAGTGGAATATTCAACCAGTGCTGTAGACTTAGCCGAATATATGGAGGCGGTCGATAAGTCGGCGTTAAAACCGGGTAACTTGGTAGGGATTGCGACAGGCCGAAAAGTTGTCGCGGTGACGGGAACCAATGTGATTGGTGTTTATTCTACCTCGCCAGGATTTACAGGTGGAGTCGAGAAGGAAAACAGTATTCGGGTCGGTTTGGTCGGACAACTGCCGACAATTGTCAGTTCGGTCAATGGCGAGATTAAGGGAGGGGATCCTATCACTGGGTCTGGTCTGCCAGGTGTTGGAGTTAAAGCCGTGGCTGCGGGAGCGATTATTGGAACAGCCTTAGAAAGCAACCAAACTTGGAACGCTCAGACTTGTCCGGTGGTTTCCTCAGTCGATGTCATTGTCTGGCCAGAGGATAACGGCACCAACCAGAACAAGCCCTGTTTTAGGTTGTCTGACGGGACTTATATTGGTAAGATCATGGTGATGGTTAATTCCTCTTGGTACCAACCAAAAGGAACAATCGATTTAACCGATCTTTCTCTCGATATTTCTGCTTCTCTCTCGGCCATTCCGCAAATTAGAACGGAGCTGGATTTGGTCAAAGAAGAGATGGCTAGTGTTTCAGCGCAGCTGAAACAGTTATCAGTTCTCGGTTCTCGGTTTTCGGTTTCTGGTTCGTCAGTTCTCGGTTCTTCGGTTTCTGGCCAACTGATAACCGACCAACTGCTGTCTGACAACGGACAACTGAGAACTGATAACTTGAATGTCGCCACGTTCTCGGCCCAGTTTGGGACCTTTTCTGAAAGTCTGAAGGTTATTGGAAAGACCCAGCTGGCTGAGACATCGATTGGGGGATCATTGACAGTGGGACTGTTGCATTTTGATGATTTGACGGCCGAGATTTCAAGCTTGAATGGACAAGTTACTATAGGTAGCAACCTTAATGTCTTGGGCGATGCTACAGTTTCTGGACAATTGAAAGCAAAAGTGGTGGAGACAGAGGGAGTTAGCCTTAGAGATAGCGCTACAGGTGAGTACTATTGTATTCGCATGAGAAACGGAGAAATTGAGAAAACAAACGGGAAGTGTCAGTAACTAGCAAAACCGAGATGATGCTCGATTTTTTCCACTCGCAGCTTTATTTTTCGGTCTTCGACTTCAAGAAGTTGCAGAATCTGTCCGCCAATTTTGTGCTCTTTTTTAATTGCTTTTTCTAATTTAGTGAAGCCCTTTTGTGTTGTTAGTTTTTGTTCAGCGAGTTGTTTATCTACGTCAGACTTTTTGGCCAGTGGCACGACCGCTTCGCTGACGATATCTTTGATGATTTTGATGTCATTTTTGGTTAACATGTTAATAAACTAGCAACATATAATAAGAATTGCAATGGCGAAGTTTGTCCATGATGCCAAAACCAATCGCTGGGTAATTATTGCTCCTGGCCGAGTGGGCCGTTCCCATGACAATCTTCCCTCGCCACCCCGTTCGGGTGATCCGACTTGTCCGTTTGAGCCAGAAAATGATGCGCTAAATGAGGAGGTGTTTAGTATTGGCCCCGCATCTGCGGGATGGAAGGTGAGGGTGATTAAGAATAAGTATCCCATAACAGAGATTCATGAAGTTATTATTCATTCCCCAGACCACCAAAAGGATATTGACCAGCTGCCCTTAGAACAAGTTGAGCTTATTTTGCAGACATATCGGGCCAGGTTCAATTTTCATAAAAACCATGGTCAGGTTTTGATTTTTAATAATCACGATGTGCACGCTGGGGCGTCAATTTCTCATCCCCATTCACAATTGGTCGTGGTACCAAATGAGATCAAACTAGATACGATTACCAAAGAACCAGTAGAGAATATAGTAGTGACGAGTTCACGCCTGCCTGCCGGCAAGGCAGGATTCACGGTATATTGCCCGAGCTTTTCACAGTGGCCTTACGAAATATGGATAGCACCGAGAGAGAAGATAGATGATAGAAAATTGAAGATAGGTGAAGAAGATAGGGGGTTGAAGATAGAAAAAAGTCTATCTTCTACTTTCGATCCTCAAAATACTACTCTCTATCCTCCATCATCTATCGTCAATACTTTTGGTGCCATTTCTGATGAGCAGATTGCTGACCTGGCTCCCCTCCTGCAGAAGATCCTGGGCTATATTATCAAGCGTTTTTCACAAAGTGGGTCGATGAAACAACCCGGCAGTGATTTGGATGTGCCTTACAACTTTTACATCTATCACGGTCCAGATTGGTATCTGCGGATTATTCCCCGTTTAATTCACCGGGCGGGATTTGAGTTGGGCACAGGGTTGTCGGTGAATATTGTCGATCCTAAGGAGGCGGCAAAAGAATATCGAGAGGGACTAGGGTAGAGTTCTTATTGGCAGTTCTAAATCTGTTACTATTATTAATGGTCAACCCAAATGAACTTGAAAAAACTGGCTAGCTTATTTTTATTTGGTGTTCTTATTCTCGCATTGGGTGTTTTTTGGTGGCAAACGAGGCCAGAACGGATGCTAAAATATACCGGTCCGGTTCAAGATGTGCGCCTGGGAGTTTCGGCTGCCGGACAGCAACTGTCAGCTCTTATTTATATTGCCGATAAGAAAGGCTATTTCACCGATAATAAACTAAATGTTATTTTTACCGTCGATGCCAACAGCACAGCCTCTAGGAAGAACGTTTCCGAGGGCAGCGAGGACCTAGGAACAACATCTGATTTTGCGTTTGTGGGAGATAGCTTTACACCGACTAATTTGCGCATACTGGCGGTGATAAGTAATTCCAGACTGATTGAAATTATTGGACGAAAAGATAAAGGGATAACTAAAGATAGTAATTTAAAGGGCAAGAAGGTTGCCTTGACAACAAAATCTTCCGGTGAATTTTTCTTTGGAGAGTTTTTGGCGTTTAATAATTTAAAACTGTCTGATGTCACCGTTGTCCCGTCTGATTTTAGTAAAGCACAGGCCGCAATTATTGATGGAACGGTCGATGCAGTCGTCTCTAACGACCCATTTGCCTATCAAATAAAACAAAAACTGGGTGAAAACGCGGTTCAAATACCAACCCAAATAAACAGGAACAATAACCTGTTGCTTATTAGCAATGAGAAATTTGTACAAGAAAAACCGGAGGCCATTGAACGATTCTTGAGCGCCCTTATCCAGGCGGAAGACTTTGCAAAAGCAAACCCACAGGAGAGCAAAAAAATTATTGGAGATAAATTTAAATTTGACCAGGCCTTTTTAGATCAAAACTGGCCAAAGAATAGCTTTACGGTATCACTTAGCCAATCACTCCTCTTAGGAATGGAAGATGAAGCTCGCTTTATGATCGCCAACCAATTAACAGATAAGACAAATGTTCCCAACTTTAATGATTTTATATATAAAGATGCCTTGCGCAAAGTAAAATTAGAAGCTGTTACCCTTTACTAATATGCCTAAGTTAGTAATTACCTCGATAATTGTACTTACATTATTGGCTGGGGGTTATTTCTTAGTCCAAAAAAATTTTAATAAAATCCAGACTCTCACTTCAGAAAAACTGATCTTGGCCGAGAATGACCAACCATATTTAGCTTTGGTATTTATCGCTTCGCAAAAAGGATTTTTTAAAGATGAGAATTTGGACGTGACGTTAAAGAACTTTCCTAGTGGGAAGGATGCACTAGCCGATGCGCTTGCAGGTAATTCTGATATTGCCACTGTCGGTGAATCTCCAGTTGTTAACCAGGTAAATCAGGGACAAAATGTGGCAATTATTACCTCACTTTATACTTCGACAAAGAATACGGCCCTTATTGCTAGACGTGATTCTGATATTAATAGGACAGCTGATTTCAAGGGTAAAAGAATTGCCGTGACCAAAGGCACAACTGGGGAATTTTTTCTGTTTTCGTATCTGGTCAGTCAGGGAATTCAGTTGTCAGATGTTTTGCTGGTCGATGCTAATGCAAAAGATATGAAAAATCTTCTTAAACAAGACAAAGTAGATGCGGTAGTCGTGCTCAATCCTGATTTTTATGAAATTAGGAAGGCATTTCCTTCTGATTTTATTTCGATTTTTCAATCTGATGTTTACACCAATACCTCTGTTCTAGCTGGTCGGCAAGATAAAATTGTAGCTAAAAAGGAAGCCCTTGTAAGGCTACTTCGAGCCTTGGTCAAAGCGCAAAAGTTAGTGGAGTCAAATCGGGAAGAAGCGATAAGGCTTGTTGTCAACGCGCTTCCCAATGTTTCAGAAGAATCGATACGGGGGTCTTGGGATGAGTTTACCCCTGGTTTGGGCTTAAACAATGTTTTATTGACAGTATTAACCAATGAAGCAAACTGGTTTTATAAAAATGGCGTTTATCCAAACCAACCGCCGGATTTTAGGAAATTTTTATTTACAAATTACCTCAAAGAAGTGGATCCAAAAACTGTGACTGTCTATTAGATTAATGAAATTAAGCTCAAAAATTATCTTCCCAATACTGTTTTTACTTGTAGTTATTTTTGGAGCATTTGGATATATTTACTACGATTTAAAACAACAAGGGGAGGTAATTTCCCAACAAGAAACAAAGATTCAAAAACTTAACAGTTTAAACGAACGGTTGATTAGACAGCAGGAGGAGACAGACTATAACCTTCTTTCTTATAGATTTAATCAGGACAAAGCATATCTGTCGGCAATATCTCAAGCAGAACTGGATAAGTCAAAAACGCTTGATGAAATATATCCCTTCATGAGCTCTCCCAGAGGACGAGAATTGGTCAATAGTTATATCATTACTCGAAAAGAAGTTGAACTCCTACGCAATGACCTTGTTAAAGCGATTAATGAGGGAGATAAAGAGCAAATTAGTTTTCGTTATAATCGGTGGAGTATCCAAACAAAAAATATTAAAGCCGCCCTATCTGATATTGGAGCTTTTAATATTAATTCCCTAGAAAAAACTCTTGTTGAGGTGGGGGCAATTAGGGATACGATTGCTCATATAATCGTCATATTAGCCCTATTTGTTATTGCCACGGTTATATTTCTTTACTTTTACTTCAGGGTGGCAATTACCCAGCCCATTATAAAACTTGCCGCTATTGCTGATCAACTAGCAAACACCGATTTTTCCACTAGTATTCCTACAACAGACACTAGATCTCAAGATGAAGTTGGGCAACTGTCAAGAGCGTTTAACAAGATGGCCGGCAAAATAAAGGAGTCATTTTCTACAGAAAAAGCTAGAGATAGAGCAATCCTAGAGAGTGTTGGTGATGGCTTAGTGGCGACCGATTCGGCTGGGTTAGTAGTTTTTATGAATCGTTGGGCAGAATTTCTGGTTGGTTATCGTCAGAGCCAATTGGCAGGGGAAAAATGGGTTGATAGAGTCCCTATGGTCGATGCCAACGGCCACCCGATAGCAAAAACGAAGCGACTATCAGAGCAGGTGTTGAGTTCCGGGAAAAAGCTGTTTTCCCGGGGTAATTTTTACGTAAGAATTGACGGCAAAAAGTTTCCTGTAGCGATCACTGCTACGCCGGTAATTATGCAGGAGAAGGTCATTGGGGTGGTGACGGTGTTTCGGGATATTACCCCTGAGTTGGCGGCAGAACGAGCCAAAGATGAGTTTTTAGCCATTGCCTCGCACGAGTTGCGTACCCCATTAGCAGTAATTTCTGGCAATAGCTCAATGCTTTTAGATCGACCAGAAAAAATATCTACAACTATGGGTAAAGAAATACTTTCTGATATTTATACTGAGTCGCAAAGATTAATTAGCCTGGTGGGTAATTTCCTTGACGTGTCCAAGATCAATTTAAACAAAATTTTCATTAAGATTAAACCGGTCGATTTGGCTGAATTGACGGCCAAGTCAATTTCAGGGATGGAGTCGCTAGCCAAACAAAGGGGGTTGGTCATGAAGTATATTCGACCTAAACAACTGCCAAAGGTTTTTGCCGACGGAGAGAGGGTTAAACAAATTTTTACTAATTTACTGGGTAACGCCATTCGGTACACCGACAAGGGGAAAATAGAGGTTTCCCAAAGAATTGCCGACGGAGTCGTAGAGACCGTAATTTCCGATACCGGCCAGGGAATTAAAAAAAGCCAACAATCGACGCTGTTTAAAAAGTTTACTCCTATCTCTGGTGATATTTTAACTAGGAAATCCGGTAGTACGGGGTTGGGTTTGTATATTTCTAAACAACTAGTTGAAAAAATGGGGGGAAAGTTATATCTTATAAAGAGTTTGCCAGGGGAAGGGAGCAGCTTTGGATTTTCCTTGAGGATTTCGACTTCTGCTACCTAGGCAAATGTGCATAGGCAATCGTGCTTAAAATATTGATTATCGAAGATAGTGACACTGTGGCCGCCATGTATCAGCGTCAGTTGGTATTAGACGGCTTTGAAGTGGACGTGGCTAAAGATGGCAAGGAAGGTTTATCTAAAGCAGAAGCGGCCAAGCACGATGTTATTCTTTTGGACATTGTTATCCCAGAGATATCCGGTTTAGATCTGCTACAACTTCTTAAAAAGAATAAAGCGATTGCCTCGGTGCCGGTGGTGGCGATCTCAGCTTTTGGTAGTGAGGAAAACCGTCGTAAGGCACTAGAGTTTGGAGCAGTGGAATTTATTGAAAAAGAAAAAATTCTTCCCAAAGACCTCAGCAGTCTGTTACGAAAAGTCCTCTAGTATGGCAGGGAAAACTGTTGAATCCCAAAGAAATATTGAGAATAGTCTAGAGAGCAAACAAAAAGGATCTGGTGCCGGTCAGAGATGACGTTGATTAGGGCCTGTTCTAGGTCTAATTCCGGGCTTTGACTGCCCAGGATGAGTTTGGCGGCGGCTTTGGTGGCTGGTTCGTCTGGGTAGACGATTTCGATGTTACCCAGGTAGATGCTTCGAAGAAATTCCTTCGCAATCGAGTGGCTGATGAATTTTTGAAGCTGACCGTAGGTTTTGGTCAGAGTGAAGCCAGCAGTGTAGAGATGCCAGCCTTCTTGAGCAAAATAGCGAAAATAAGCTTCAGCAACGGGATGTTTTGGATGATTACGATCAACAAAGGCAAAAAAAACCGAACCAGTGATATAGACCTTTTTACTTCTCATAGTCCGTAGGTAAACTGAGGCTGCCGCCCTTGCCATTTAACAACCATAAAGGGTCGCTGGTAGAAAAATTTTTGGGGGCCTCTGGAGTAGCCGTGGTGGCAGATTTTTCTCGGGCGAAATATTCCTTTTGAAAATTCTGCAAGTCTTTCTCTTTGATTCTCACCAAACCGGCGATTTTTACAGCCGCTAGTCTTTTTTCGCGGACATAACGACGGACGGTTAATTGGTGGACTTTCAAAATAAAGGCCACTTGTTTAATGGTGAAAAAATTATCCATTTTTATCGCTATGCAATTGTATACATTAAGATATATGGTTATGTATTTATTGTCAATAGTTGACACTATATCAATAAAAAACGATCATTACCTATGCAAGTTTGCCTAGGCGATTAGCTTCAAAATGATTGATAAAACTGCCCGAAAGAAACTAGAGAATGAAAAAGGGCTTGTCCCAATAGGCCGCGCCGCGGAAGTTCTGGGTGTATCGGTGGATACGCTGCGGCGTTGGAATAAAAAGGGGCTGCTAACTACTCTTCGCCCTGACAAAAAGGACCGATATTTTCGTCTCGCCGATTTAGAGGGCTTTAAAAAACATAAAAAAACCATGGCTTTGACGGCGGCTCGAGGAGTAATGTCTGAGGTGGAAGAAGATATCAGCTCTGAGGTGGGGAAGAGACAAAAAAATAACTGGGAAAGTATGGAGTGGGTGGGCAATTCGGTCGCTGATGTCAAACAAGACCAATTGCGATTGTCGGGCATAGCCAGGATTGCCAAGATTACTTTTATTTTGCCAGTGGTTCTGGTGCTGTTAGTAATTTTATTAATTACACTCTTTTTTCAATTTTGGCCAAAACAGGCGATAAAATTTTTTGGTTTTCAAGCCAAAGCGAATATTAATGCTCAACTTTTATCTAGTGAACCACAAGACAGTCGGGTTTTGGCCGCAGCTACTAGTCAACAAGCTTCGGGGGGTAATCCTTTGTCACTTCCGGCCGCAGTTTCAGTAGAAATTTTGCGACTATTGGGAAATAGTGATGCCAAACAAATTCTTCTTCCCGATGAACAGTTGGCGCAATTACGCTCAAGGCTCCAAGTAACAACTGACAATATTTTTTTGTCAGGCGATCTAGTTTTTCCTCAGGCGACACAGCTTAAAATTGGATCTTCCGAACTGGTAGCCAATCTTAATGCCGATTTTGTTCGAGGGAAAGTGCCGCAGGATGTAGTTGGTGACCTGGCGGTAATTGGGTCAAATGGCCAGATTTCAGCGTTGCGTATTGGTGGCGAGAACATTTTACCCGGTACCGTGGTGTCAGGAGCGATTGGTAACTCGGCCGTGACGACGGAGAAGTTGGCCAATGGCGCGGTGACAAAAGATAAATTAGATTCGAGCATTGGTCTGAGCAAGATTGCGACAATTGCTGCTGGAACTGGATTGTCTGGTGGTGGAGACAGTGACAAGGTCACCCTGTCTGTTGACCAAGGCTTTAGCCCGACTTGGACTGGGACGCATACTTTTACCAAAAGTGCCACAGTGGCGGGGACATTGGGTGTCGGCACCCTTAATGTGGCTGGGTTCACAATTTTTAATGGCGTCACTTATTTGTTTCCAACAGCCGATGGCAGTAGTAGCCAGGTGTTGTCAACCAATGGTACAGGCCGTCTGTCTTGGGTAGCGCAAAGTGGTGGTAGCGGTGGTGGTGCTTCCCAGTGGCAACTTAATTTGGGGGTGATTTCGCCGTTTGATGTTTCTCAGTCGCTGGCAATTGGAGGGAATTCGACAGCAGCAGCGAAGCTGTTTATTGATGGGACAACAGGCACCATATCCACCGGAATTTGGCAAGGAACAGCAATTGGGGCCCTTTATGGCGGGACGGGACAAAGTGCTGTCGCCACTGGTGATTTGCTCTACGGATCAGCAACAAATACCTGGAGTCGACTAGCAGACATTGCGACCGGCAATGTCCTTCTTTCTGGCGGGGTAACCACTGCTCCATCCTGGGGAAAGGTAGTTTTAGGAACTCACACTACTGGGAATTATGTCAGCAGTCTTACTGGCACAACCAATCAGGTTAATGTATCGGCCAGTACTGGTGACGTCACTTTATCGTTGCCACAGAGCATTGGAACGGCCTCGACACCGACCTTCGCCGGGCTAAATATTGGGACTAACTTGACGATTGATGCCAATGGCTTTTTATCAAATCCTTCGGCAAGCTCAGGACTAATTAATGTCGTGGGGTCGCTGGGAATTAATGACATTATGACTATTGCCGCGACCAGCAGCAGTTATCCCGGGCTTTATATTTCGGCTAATACCCCAGGAAAAGCGGGACTATTGATTGATCAAATTTCTTCGTCGGGTGACATTTTTGCCGCGTCGCTTTCGGGAGCAAACAAATTTGTCATTACCAGTGTCGGCAATGTTGGGATTAATACTTCGGCGCCGGGATATAAACTGGAAATACATGATTCACAAGCGGCGACGGCGGCAGCTTTAATTTATAACACCAACACCGGAACCGATGCTGATGGGCTGATTATTCGGTTGGGTTTCGGCGGAGTGAATACCGGTGGCAATGGCAATCGATTTATTGCTTTTGAAACGGGCAATGGGACGACTTATGATTCACTAGCGGGAAGTATCACTTCGGGCGGAACCGGGGTCACATATAACACCAACGGCGTAGATTTTGCGGAATATTACGATGCGGATCCGTCATTTGTTTCACAACTGACTTCTGGGACGGTAGCCTGTCAAGGTGCTAGTGGACTTAAGCCATGCACGGCTGGTGTCGGTGAAAGAATTATTGGGGTGATATCGGCAAATCCGGGTTTTTTGGGTGGCAGTCGGGCCGGGTCTAATCGGGTGATTGTCGGAATCATTGGTCAACTGCCGGTGCGGGTATCTACTAATTCACCATCGATTGCCAAAGGTGATTATTTAACAGTGTCACCAGATGGTGGGCAAGTGAGAAAAGCCCAGGGGAAAGGATATACCATTGGAACCGCCCTTGAGACTTGGACTTCGGGAGGGGCAGCAACGATTCAAGGTTTTATTACAATTTCCAATTCCTATTTCGACGGTGACACGCAATTTTATGGTTATTTTGCCCCGGTGGCCCAGTATGACTGGCGGGGCTATTCCAACGCAATGACGGTGGCCTCGGTGTCGGGCGCGACAACGGCAGTCGCGTTTACAGTGGACAACAGCGTGGGAGATTTAATCACGGCGAGTAGTTCAGGATTGTCACGGTTTGTAATTAAGCAGGGGGGGAACGTAGGTATCGGTACCGGGGCGCCGAATTATAAATTAGAAGTGTCGGGAGATATTAACGTTAACTCGGGCGGTGTGTATCGAGCGGGGGGAAGTACTGGAGTGACAGTGGGCTCGGCGGCTTGTGTCACGACCACGGGAGGAATTGTCACCGGGTCTGGTTCCTGTCCCAGTGGTGGTGGATCTTCACAGTGGTCGTTGTCTTCGGGGGTGATTTACCCCCTTGATACCAGTCAGTCGTTGGCGGTGGGAGGTAACTCCACCAGTTCCGCCAAGATTCTGTTTAATGGCGTTTCTGGTAATGCCTACTTTACAGCCGGAGCAAATATTGCCTCTGGTTCCGGTTCTTCACCGGCTTTGGTTGTGAACCAAAACGGAAATTGGGATATTTTCACGGCTAGTAGTAACGGCACTCCAAAGTTTGTTATTAAAAACGATGGCAATGTCGGTATTGGATCAAATCTGCCGACGGTGGCCCTAGATATCGTTGGAGCTCTCAAGACTTCCACAGCTATTACCGCCGGAAATGGATTTACGGTGTCAGCTGGAACTGTAACCCTGCCATCAACAAGTATTGCTAACGCTGCTCTTCAAGGATCAGGTGCTTTAACCGTTACAGCCGGAGCCGGGTTATCGGGTGGTGGAAGCGTGGCTTTGGGAGCAAGTACAACATTATCTTTGGACCAATCAACAGCACTCAACTTGTCTGGTAAAGTGTTTTTCACAAATGGAGTTAATGTGGCATCAAACTCGGGAGCCTCCCCGGCTCTGACAGTAAATCAGAATGGGGCGTGGGATCTTTTCACGGCCAGTTCTAATGGAACACCAAAATTCGTCATTCGCAATGATGGAAATGTTGGTATTGGATCAAATTTACCAACGGTGGCTCTTGATATCGTCGGTGCCTTAAAGACTTCTACCGCTATTACCGCTGGCAACGGTTTCACGGTGTCAGCGGGAAGTGTAACTCTGCCTTCTACTTCAGTTGCCAATGCGGCGTTACAAGGAAGTGGTGCTTTAACAGTTACCGCGGGAACGGGACTTTCTGGTGGAGGGAGTGTTGCTTTAGGAGCGAGTACTTCTTTAACTTTTAATCAAGCATTTGCTCCTACTTTGACTGGTATCCATTACTTTACTGCGGGAGTAAATATTGCCTCTAATTCTGGTAACGCTCCTGCCCTTACGGTTAGTCAGAATGGGGCCTGGGATATTTTTACTGCTTCTCAAAACGGCACTCCCAAGTTTACGATTAACAACGCCGGTAACGTGGGGATTGGTTCTAATCTTCCCACTGTAGCCTTAGATATCGTCGGAGCACTAAAGACGTCTACTGCTATTACTGCAGGTAACGGTTTCACAGTTTCGGCAGGGAGTGTAACTCTTCCAACAACTAGCGTTGCCAATGCCGCGTTACAAGGAAGTGGCGCCCTGACAGTAACTGCAGGAACGGGACTTTCTGGTGGAGGTAGTGTCGCGTTGGGTGCGAGTACATCATTATCACTGGATCAAGCAGTCGCTGCTAATTGGTCTGGGAAACAATTCTTTACATCAGGAATTAACATTGCCTCTAATTCGGGAGCATCACCGGCACTCACAGTCAATCAAAATGGGGCGTGGGATTTGTTTACTGCTAGTAGTAACGGTACCCCAAAGTTTGTTATCCGAAATGACGGAAATGTCGGGATTGGGAGTATGGTTCCAACCGTAGCACTCGACATTGTTGGCGCTTTGAAAACATCTACAGCAATTACCGCGGGGAATGGATTTACAGTGTCAGCGGGGTCAGTCACGCTTCCGGCCACATCAATTGCCAATGCGGCATTACAAGGATCTGGAGCTTTGACAGTAACGGCAGGAACCGGTTTGTCTGGGGGTGGCAGTGTGGCTCTTGGGGCGAGTACTACTTTATCTTTGGATCAGTCTGTAGCAGCGGCGTGGACTGGAAAGCAGTATTTCACGAGTGGGGTTAACGTGGCATCGAATTCGGGAGCTGCTCCTGCTTTAACAGTCAATCAGAATGGGGCCTGGGATTTATTTACGGCCTCTTCAAATGGGACACCAAAGTTTGTCATTAGAAACGATGGTAACGTAGGCATCGGTTCAAATGTCCCTACTGTAGCTTTGGACATTGTCGGAGGATTAAAGACATCAACTGCAATCACGGCCGGGAATGGGTTCACGGTTTCTGCAGGGAGCGTAACTCTTCCAACAACTAGCGTTGCCAATGCCGCGTTACAGGGAAGCGGTGCTTTAACAGTTACTGCCGGGTCTGGTCTTTCTGGAGGTGGCAGTGTGGCCCTGGGTGCCAGCACCAGTTTGTCTCTTAATCAAGCGTTTAGTCCTACCTGGACTGGTCTGCACTACTTTAGTAGTGGTGTGAACATCGCCTCTAACTCGGGAGCGGCCCCGGCACTTACTGTAAACCAAAATGGTACATGGGACTTATTTACTGCCAGCAGTAATGGCACTCCAAAGTTCGTTATTAAAAATGATGGCAATGTAGGAATTGGCAGTGTGGTCCCGACTGTCGCCCTGGATATCGTCGGCGCCCTTAAGACTTCCACCGCTATTACTGCGGGGAACGGTTTCGCAGTATCGGCCGGATCGGTGACTTTGCCAGCAACAAGTATTGCCAATGCCGCACTTCAAGGATCGGGGGCCTTGACTGTTACAGCTGGAACAGGTTTAAGTGGGGGCGGAAGTGTGGCTTTGGGAGCAAGCACGAGTTTGTCAGTGGATCAGAGTTTTAGTCCGACCTGGACTGGTTTACATATATTTAATGGTAACGTGCTACTTACCAAAGGTGTGAACATCGCCTCTAACTCGGGAGCGGCTCCGGCATTAACGGTTAACCAAAACGGCGCGTGGGATTTATTTACCGCATCTTCAAATGGAACACCAAAATTTGTCATTAGAAATGATGGCAATGTAGGGATTGGGACAATGGTGCCAGGATTTAATTTGGAAGTGGTGGGAACCGCCAAGGTGAGTGGTAATTTGACAGTGGGATCATGTACCGGGTGCGGTGGTGGTGGCGGGGGAGCGTCACAGTGGCAACTTAACTCGGGAGTAATTGCGCCATTTGATGTGAGTCAATCGGTAGCAATCGGCGCCACGGCGACGTCTTCAGCCAAGATTCTTCTTAATGGAGTTTCTGGTAATGCCTATTTTACTGCAGGATTAAATGTTGCCTCCAATTCTGGCAATGCTCCAGCCTTAGTAGTCAATCAGAACGGTGCCTGGGATCTGTTTACGGCCAGTAGCAATGGTACCCCCAAGTTTGTGATTCGCAATGACGGAAACGTTGGTATTGGATCAATGGTTCCAACCGTAGCGTTAGATATTGTTGGTGCTTTGAAAACATCTACCGCAATTACTGCTGGCAATGGCTTCACTGTGTCTGCCGGAACGGTGACCTTGCCGGCGACAAGTATTGCCAATGCCGCTTTGCAGGGGTCTGGCGCATTAACTGTCACCGCGGGAACGGGACTATCAGGTGGGGGAAGTGTAGCACTCGGAGCAAGTACTAGTTTGTCATTAGACCAGAGTTTGGCCGCGGTTTGGACTGGCAAGCAGTACTTTACTAGTGGAGTTAACATCGCGTCAAACTCCGGAAGTAGCCCAGCCCTAACCGTGAATCAAAACGGAGCATGGGACCTATTTACGGCATCTTCCAATGGAACACCAAAATTCGTCATTCGCAACGATGGCAACGTGGGAATTGGTAGTAACTTACCAACAGTGGCCCTCGATGTAGTTGGTGCCTTGAAGACTTCGACAGCAATTACGGCTGGAAATGGTTTCACAGTTTCGGCCGGTTCAGTGACATTGCCGACGACAAGTGTTGCTAACGCGGCACTTCAAGGAAGTGGTGCTCTGACAGTTACTGCGGGAACTGGACTCTCGGGTGGTGGGAGTGTGGCCCTGGGAGCAAGTACCACACTGTCTCTAGACCAAAGCTTAGCCGCAGTATGGAGCGGGAAGCAATATTTTACCTCGGGAGTAAATGTTGCTAGCAACTCTGGGGCCTCGCCGGCGCTAACCATTAATCAGAATGGAGCTTGGGACATACTGAGTGCGTCATCAAACGGTACCCCAAAATTTGTAATCCGCAACGATGGTAATGTTGGCATAGGATCAAATCTACCAACAGTTGCTCTTGATATTGTCGGCGCCCTTAAGACTTCCACTGCTATTACTGCCGGTAACGGTTTCACAGTTTCGGCCGGAACAGTAACTCTACCATCTACCAGTGTGGCTAATGCTGCGTTACAGGGTTCTGGCGCCTTGACCGTTACTGCTGGATCTGGCTTGTCTGGTGGTGGCAGTGTCGCATTGGGAGGAAGTACCTCTTTGTCTGTCGATCAAGCGTTTTCTCCTACCTGGACCGGTTTACATATATTTAATGGCAACGTGCTTTTGACTAAAGGAGAAAATGTCGCGTCGAATTCTGGAAGCAGTCCCGCTTTAACAGTCAATCAGAATGGGGCATGGGATTTATTCACGGCTTCATCAAATGGGACTCCCAAGTTTGTCATTCGTAACGACGGCAATGTAGGAATAGGGTCAAACCTACCAACTGTTGCATTAGACATTGTCGGAGCTCTTAAAACATCAACAGCTATCACTGCTGGGAATGGTTTTACAGTTTCTGCCGGAACGGTTACTCTTCCGGCAACAAGTATTGCCAATGCCGCCCTACAGGGCAGTGGTGCTTTAACAGTAACAGCTGGCACAGGATTAAGTGGCGGAGGTAGTGTGGCGTTGGGAGCAAGCACCAGCTTGTCAGTTAACCAAGCTTTCGCTCCGACATGGACAGGAATACAGTACTTTACTGGTGGGGTCAATATTGCGAGTAACTCTGGAAACGCACCAGCACTAACTGTTAGCCAAAACGGAGCCTGGGACTTATTTACCGCTTCATCAAACGGCACCCCAAAGTTCGTGATTCGTAATGACGGGAACGTTGGTATTGGTTCTAATTTGCCAACTGTCGCTTTGGACGTGGTCGGTGCTGGCAAAGTATCAACGGCCTTCACTGTGGGTAATGCTTTAACAGTGTCGGCAGGAAACATTAGCCTTACTGGCACCCAATCAATTAGCGCTACTACCAACCTAACTGTTGATGCCTCTGGTACATTAGGGGTGGGAACCGGGACCCAAACCGCTTTGACTTTAGGTAGAGCTGGAGCGACCAGTGCGATTACTTCTTCTGACTGGAGTATTTCTACAACTGGAGTGATGGCAGGAATTTCTGGCATTACCAGCGATGGAGGATATACCCAGAGTGGAGTGAATGTGAATACCTTTACGGGCAATAATTTGGTTACTCTTGGAGAAAATGTGGCGTCTAACTCTGGATCGTCGCCGGCATTAACCGTTAATCAGAATGGGGCATGGGATATTTTTACCGCTTCAGTTACCGGGACGCCAAAATTTGTAATTAAAAACAATGGCAACGTGGGGATTGGCACAATGGTGCCAGGGTTTAACCTGGAAGTTGTCGGAACCGCTAAAGTCAGTGGTAACTTAACAGTAGGATCATGTACGGGTTGTGGAGCTGGTGGCGGGGGAGCCTCACAATGGCAAATTGATGCGACCAATGGTTTGATTGCACCGTTTGATACCCAGCAGTCGCTGGCAATTGGATCAAACGCCAGCTCTTCAGCCAAGATTCTTCTCAATGGAGTGTCGGGCAATGCATGGTTTACAGCCGGTCTTAGCGTTGCTTCTTCTTCTGGGGCGACAGATGCGCTGACTGTTAATCAGTCGGGAGCAGGAGATATTTTCACTGCCTCTCAAGCGGGGGTAACCAAGTTTGTAATTCTTAATAATGGCAACGTAGGGATTGGAAGTGCAGTTCCAACCGTTGCTCTTGATATCGTCGGCGCCCTGAAAGCATCTACAGCAATTACGGCCGGGAATGGATTTACAGTATCAGCAGGGTCAGTTACACTCCCAGCCACTTCAATTGCAAATGCTGCCTTACAGGGAAGTGGAGCTTTGACAGTAACGGCTGGAACAGGATTATCTGGTGGGGGAAGTGTGGCTCTTGGAGCCAGTACTTCATTATCTCTTAATCAAGCCTTTGCACCGACATGGACCGGGATTCACTATTTTACCGGAGGAGTGAATATTGCTTCCAATTCCGGTAATGCGACAGGATTAACGGTGAGTCAGAACGGGGCATGGGATCTCTTTACTGCCAGTTCTAACGGCACCCCTAAATTTGTGATTCGCAATGATGGAAACGTTGGCATTGGTTCTAATTTACCAACTGTTGCCTTAGACATTGTAGGAGCATTGAAAACTTCAACTGCAATCACGGCCGGAAACGGATTTACTGTTTA
>OBEQ011564424.1_pt1 | contig 17737 bp, 15 predicted proteins | sample 1670901 | NCBI WGS metagenome assembly OBEQ01 (sample SAMEA104232315, study PRJEB22302) | groundwater metagenome | biome: forest; feature: aquifer; material: groundwater | place: USA | collected 2011-08-07 | depth 5.4 m
ATCTCGTGCGCCACGCGGCTCATGCGGATTTCGGTGTAACGCATCGCCGCCGGCGCATCGCCGTCGACCGAACCGAAGTTACCCTGGCCGTCGATCAGCATGTGCCGCAGCGAGAAGTCCTGCGCCATGCGCACGATGGTGTCGTACACGGCGACGTCGCCGTGCGGGCGATATTTACCGATCACGTCACCGACGACGCGCGCGGATTTTTTGTACGGCTTGTTGTAGTCGTTACCGAGCTCGTGCATGGCGTAGAGCACGCGCCGGTGCACGGGCTTGAGACCGTCGCGCACATCCGGCAAGGCGCGGCCGACGATTACGCTCATCGCGTAATCGAGGTACGACCGCCGCATCTCATCTTCGAGATTGACGGGAATAGTTTCCTTGGCGATATGTTCCATTATGAATTCGGCTGAGAGTCGGCGGGACTTTTTAAGCTGTTGACTTAAAAGGCTTTATAGAGCTCTATCGGTTGCCAAAAGAGCCGGAATTCTAGCACGGATGAGCGGCCGGCTGCATCTTAATCGGCGCCGCGGCGAGGGAATATAAAGGTTGAAAAAACGGCGATATTGCCGTCAGGAACTCGATCCCATCAGCGCAATCATCTTGGCACGCGTCGGATGTTCGACCACACCTTTCTCGGTCACGATGGCATCGATTAAATCCGCCGGTGTCACGTCAAACGCGGGGTTCCATGCACGCGCGCCTTCCGGCGCCACGCGTGTACCACCGAACTCCAGAACCTCGCGCTCGGCGCGAGCCTCGATAGGAATCGCCTCCCCGTCCGGGGTTTCCATATCGACGGTGCTGGTCGGTGCCACGACCATGAACTTTGCGCGGTGGTGGCGCGCGGCAAGCGCCGTCATATATGTACCGATCTTGTTCGCGGTATCGCCATTAGCGGCAATCCGGTCGGCACCGACGATGACCCACTGCACCTGATTCTGTTTCATCAACCACGCCGCCGCGCTATCGGCCACGAGCGTGGCGGGGATTCCGTCCTGCACCAATTCCCACGCCGTCAGCCGCGAACCTTGCAGCCATGGCCGCGTCTCGTCGGCGAACACGCGTGCGATGCGCTGTTGCGCGTACCCTGCGCGCACCACACCAAGCGCTGTGCCAAAACCGCCGGTTGCGAGCGAGCCGGTATTGCAGTGGGTCAACACCCCACTGCCCGATGCAATGAGGGCCGCGCCCAGGTCGCCCATCAAACGATTCGCGGCAATGTCCTGTGCATGAACAGCGCGCGCCTCGGCAAGCAGCCGCGGCACCGGATCCCCGGGAATACCGGCGCGAACCAGCGCGCGCATACGCTCCACCGCCCAACGCAGGTTTACTGCCGTGGGCCGCGCCAGCGCCAGGTGTTCGAGATCGGCCTCGATAGCCTGGATCCACCCGCTCGGATTTTCGGTGTAGCGATCGCGCGCGGCCAGCACCGCGCCATACGCGGCGGTAATGCCGATGGCCGGCGCCCCGCGCACGGCCATGTCGCGGATAGCCTGGGTGCAATGATCAAGCGTACCCAGATAAAGGTATTCCAGTCGCGCCGGAAGCACGCGCTGGTCGATGAGCCGCACGCGCCCATCATCCCATTCGACGGCGCGGATGCGGTCGTACTGTAGTTCGGTATTGGAACTGGCTTTCATGGCGGCCAGTATACCCGGTCCAACAGAGCGACACACACACTGCGGTGCATTCCCTCTCCCAGTTCGCGGGAGAGGGAAGCAAGCCGAAGCGCGCTTCGCGCGCACTTGGAATACTCGCGTTATACTGCGCCCGCGCCCGGAGACCTTGCATGCAGAACGTGGACACCTTAACCGAAGCGCGCTGGCTGATCCCGGTGGAACCGGAGGCGTGCGCACTCGAACATCACGCGGTCGCCGTTCGCGATGCACTCATCGTCGAGGTGCTGCCCATCGATGCCGCGCGGCGCAAGTATCGAGCCGGCGAAACCGTGACGTTACCGAGCCACGCTGTTCTCCCGGGTTTCGTCAACGCACACACGCATGCGGCGATGAACCTGTTCCGCGGCCTCGCCGACGATCTGCCGTTGATGGAATGGTTGAACGACCACATCTGGCCGGCCGAAGGTAAATGGGTATCGCCCGATTTCGTGCGCGACGGCACCGATCACGCCATCGCCGAGATGCTGCGCGGCGGCACGACCTGCTTTAACGACATGTACTTCTTCCCCGAGGCCACGGCACAGGCCGCGGAAGCGGCCGGTATGCGTGCTGTCGTCGGCATGATCGCGCTCGATTTTCCGAGCGCGTACGCGCAGAGCGCCGATGAGTATTTACATAAGGGGTTGCGCCTGAACGATCAGTTCAAACACAGCGCGCTCGTCACCACGGCCTTTGCCCCGCACGCGCCGTACACCGTCTCGGATGCGCCGCTCGAGAAAATTCGCATGTACGCCGACGAACTCGATCGGCCGATTCACATGCACGTGCACGAGACCGCCTTTGAAGTCGATGACGCGACAGCGCGCCAGGGCCAGCGGCCGCTGGCGCGATTGGAAAAACTCGGCTTGCTGGGGCCGCGCCTGCTGGCAGTACACATGACGCAACTCAATGACGATGAGATCGAAACGCTGGCGCGCTTGAACGTACATGTCGTTCACTGCCCGGAATCGAATTTGAAACTCGCGAGCGGCTTCTGCCCGGTACACAAGCTGATGCAGGCCGGTGTAAACGTCGCGCTCGGCACTGACGGCGCCGCGAGCAACAACGATCTCGACATGTTGGGCGAGATGCGCACCGCCGCCTTGCTGGCCAAAGGCGTGGCGCGCGAAGCCACCGCCGTGCCAGCGCACACCGCCCTGCGCATGGCGACATTGAACGGCGCACGTGCGCTCGGGCTCGACGACCGCATCGGTTCGATTGTCTCCGGCAAGGCCGCCGATCTGACCGCGATCGATCTTTCGTCGCTTGGCAGTCAGCCGGTCTACGATCCGGTATCGCAGATCGTCTACAGCGCCACCCGCGATCAGGTCTCGGACGTGTGGGTCAACGGCAGGCACGTGCTCGCCGAGCGCCAGCTCACGGGACTGAAACAAGAAGCGATTCTGCGCAAGGCGCACGAATGGCGCGATCGAATCAAGGCGTGACATCTATCCATACATGAATCCATCTACCCCAAACGTCGACCCCGCCGAAATCGCCAAGTTCGAGGCGCTCGCCTCGCGCTGGTGGGACCCGAACAGCGAATTCAAACCGCTGCACGACATCAATCCGCTGCGCCTGAAGTTCATCAACGATCGTGCCGGGGATGGTAAGGGATTGGCCGGCAAGAAAGTGCTCGACGTCGGCTGCGGCGGCGGCATCCTGAGCGAAAGCATGGCCGCCCTCGGCGCGCACGTGACTGGCATCGACATGGGCGATGCGCCACTTGCCGTCGCGAAGCTGCATCTAAAGGAATCCGGAGTACGTGTGGACTATCGGCGCGTGAGTGTCGAAGACCTGGCGCGTGAGCAACCAGGCGCTTTCGACGTCGTCACCTGCCTCGAAATGCTCGAACATGTTCCCGATCCCGCCTCGGTCGTGAAGGCGCTCGGCCAACTCGTGCGTCCCGGCGGGCACGTGTTTATCTCCACGCTCAATCGCAACCCGAAATCATTTTTGTTTGCCATCGTCGGCGCCGAGTACGTACTGAACATGTTGCCGCGTGGCACGCACGAATACATGAAATTCATCAAGCCCTCCGAACTCGAGCTGTGGCAACGCACGGCCGGTTTACGTTTGCGCGAACTCACCGGCATGCATTACAACCCGATCACGCGCCGTTACTCGCTTGGACCGGGGGTGGATGTGAATTACCTTGCCTGGGCGGAACGCGCCGATGCCTGACCATGAAGCCCTACTTCGCTTCGCTCCGTTCGTCCTGATCCATGATTAGCACCGTGCTGTTCGATCTCGACGGCACGCTCGCCGATACCGGGCCCGACCTGGCGAACGCACTCAATGCCCTGCTGCGCGAACAAGGACAGGCACCGCTGCCGTACGAAACGATTCGGCCGCTCGCCTCGCACGGCAGTCCCGGACTGCTCAGTCTGGGCTTCGGCATCACGCCGCAGGACCCGCAATTCGCGCCGCTGCGCACGCGCTTCCTTGAGCTGTACACCGCGGGCCTGTGCCAGGAGACAAAACTGTTCCCCGGCATGACCGAAGTACTCACTGAACTTGGCCGCCGCGGCTTGAAATGGGGCGTCGTCACCAATAAACCCGCCTTCCTTACCGAACCGCTCATACGCGCCCTTAGCCCGAACCCGCCGCCTGCCTGCATCGTTAGCGGCGATTCGACCGCCAATCGCAAACCCCACCCGGAACCGATGTTGCATGCCTGCGATTGCGCCGGCAGCAAACCGGCCGAATGCCTTTTTGTCGGCGATGCCGAGCGTGACATCGAAGCTGGCCGCCTCGCCGGGATGCATACCCTGGTCGCCCTCTTCGGATACATTAGTAAGGATGAGACACCGCAGACGTGGGGTGCCGACGACATGATCCGCACTCCGCACGAAATTCTGGAGTGGCTCGATGCACACTGACAGCGCGATCGTACTGGTGTTGATTGGCATGGCGGTGGTCGTCGCGCTGCAGATTGTATTGTTCGTACGTGCACGCACCAACGGCAACCTGGATCAAACCCTGCGCGCCGAGTCGCTCACCAACCGCAACGAACTTGCCGACAACCTGATGCGCCTGCAGAAGGCGGTCGGTGAACAGATGACCAACATTGCCAAGCTGCAGAACGATCAGCTGACAAAATTGGCGGAGCTGAACGAACGCAAGCTCACCGAGGTACGCGTCACCCTCGAAGCAAAGCTCAAGGATCTGCAGACGGACAACGGCGCCAAGCTCGACGAAATGCGCCGCACCGTGGACGAGAAACTGCACGAGACGCTTGAGAAACGTTTAGGCGAGAGCTTCAAGCTCGTCAGCGATCGGCTTGAAGCCGTGCACAAAGGACTCGGCGAGATGCAAACGCTTGCCGCCGGCGTCGGCGACCTGAAGAAGGTGCTCACCAACGTCAAGACGCGCGGCACCTGGGGCGAAGTACAACTGGAGAATCTGCTGGAGCAGATCCTCACCACCGATCAGTACGCCAAGAACGTTGCCACCCGGCCGGGCTCGAAAGAACGCGTTGAATTCGCCATCAAGCTGCCCGGCGGCGCCGACGGAGAACCCGTGTGGTTACCGATCGACGCCAAGTTTCCGCGTGAAGATTATGAACGCCTGCTCGAGGCGCAGGATCGCGCCGATGCGATCGCCGCCGAGGCCGCGGCGACAGCGCTCGAAAGCCGCATCCGCAATGAAGCCAAGACGATTCGCGACAAATACATCGAACCGCCGCACACGACCGACTTCGCCCTGCTGTTCCTGCCGACCGAGGGCCTCTATGCCGAAGTGCTGCGCCGACCGGGGCTGACGGATCTGCTACAACGCGAATCGCGCGTCACCATCGCCGGACCGACCACGCTGACCGCCATCCTGAACAGTCTGCAAATGGGCTTCCGCACGCTCGCCATTGAGAAGCGCTCGAGCGAGGTATGGCAGCTGCTTGGCGCCGTCAAAACCGAATTTGGAAAGTTCGGCGACGTGTTGGCCAGAACCAAGGAACAGCTCGATCGCGCCAGTAACTCCATCGGCGATGCCACCACTCGAACCCGGGCAATTGAGCGAAAATTGCGCGGCGTGGAACAGCTGAGCGAACCGCAAACACGCGCCTTGCTCGACAATGCGGCCGATAACAGCGATTAACGGCGCGCAACGTAGTGGCCGACGCCACGCCGGACGTGATCTAAACTGAGACCGGCGGACCTCCCGGATCAGAAGAACGAGATATGCTTCACTATTAAAGTACCCACAAAACAGACGTCCTGACAGGCCTCCAGAATAATACGAACGCACACACCCACATGTCCGCCCCCGAATCCAAAAATACTGAAGAACTGCCGCGGGTGATGATCGTCGAAGACTCGGAAACGTCGGCCGCGCTGCTGCTGCGTTACCTTCGCGGACGTTACGAAATCCAGCACGTGCGCGATGGCGACGAGGCATGGAAAACGCTCTGCGATAATCACACGGTCGAGCTGATCGTCACCGATATACAGATGCCCAACATGACCGGGCTTGAGCTGCTGAATAAAATCCGCCAGAGCGACATCGTCGGCGTCAAAGATCTGCCGGTGATCGTCATGACGACCGCGGACGATAGTCGCGATCGCAATCTGGCGTTTGAATACGGCGCCAACGACTTCGTCACCAAGCCGATCGATGCGATCGAACTGCAGGCACGCATCAGCGTGCATCAGAAGCTTTCGCGCACAATTCGCGAGCTCGAAGCACACCGCAAGCTGCTGCAGGAACAAGCCACTACCGATTCGTTGACCAAACTCAAAAACCGTCGCGCCTTTTTCGATATCGGCGTCGGCCACCTTGCCTTTGCGCGCCGTCACGGTACCGACCTGTCGGTGATTGCCATCGACGTCGATCACTTCAAACGCATCAACGACACTTACGGTCACCAGGTCGGCGATGAGGCGCTCATCTCTATCGCCGAGGCGCTGAAATCGAGTACCCGTATCGAAGATATCCCCGCCAGAATTGGCGGCGAGGAATTTGCCATCCTGCTGCCGGACACCAACCGTCTCGGCGGCGCAGTCCTCGCTGAACGCATTCGCACGGCAATCGAGAATAAAAAAATCGTGGTCGGAGGCAATACCTTATCGCTGACGGTCAGTCTCGGCATTGCCTCGTACGGCGCCGACGGCAAGGAAAGCCTCGAAGAGATCATGAACATCGCCGACAAACGCCTGTACCTGGCCAAGCAAGGCGGGCGCAACCGCGTGGTGGTCAGCGACGAAGGGAAATCGGTTTAGGGGGACTTCGGGGTAAAAATACAACGCCCGCGACGAACAGGGTCATCGCGGGCTTGCTGCGGTCAGGTCACGCGATCAGTGGCTCAGTTTGTCCCGCACCGGCTTGGTCGCATCGTGAATCGCTTCCTTCGCCTCGCCTAACGTCTTCTCGGTACGTTCGATCACGCGTGCCGAAATGTCGGGCTTGGCCGCGAACGGATTACTCCACAACGGTACGTCTTTGCCAAAATTGATTCCCAACGGAAACGCCACCAGCGCTCCCACAAACAGACCAATAAAGAACTTTTTCATCTTTCACCCGCGGTTGAAGGCATCGGCCCAAGATCATACCGCTGGCCTCGCAACTTGACCATCGCTCGGCGCCCTTCGGTAATATGACGATTACGTTAAGATGCACGGAGGCATCCAATCTTTAAACCCCGCCCGCCCATGATCCCCGACGACTACTGCGCTGCAGCAATTGGCGGCCTCGGCTCCGACGTATACGCCAGCATGCTGTTTTTGCCGCCGGCGGCGCGGCGCGCTGGCAACGCCGTGCATGCGTTAGCGCGGGAAATTTCCGACGTCGCGCACGAATGCCAGGACCCGGGCGTTGCGCGCACCAAATTTGAATGGTGGCGCGAAGAAATTCAGCGCTGCTATGCCGGTAGCCCGCGTCATCCCGTAACGCAGGCATTGGCCCCGGTGATTGCCGCGCACAAGATCGAGCGCGAACTTCTGTTGCTGTTGGTGAACGCCACCGAAGCGACGCTCGGGCGCGTGCGCTTCGATACTTTCGAATCGCTGTGCAGCCATTGTCGCGGCACCGGCGCCGTTGTCACGGTGCTGACCGCGCGCGTGTTCGGCATCACCGAACCCGCCACTCAACGCTATGCCGAAGGACTGGGTATCGCCCTGCGGTTAACCGACATCCTGATCAACCTTGGCCGCGACGTGCGACGCGACCGGCTTTACCTGCCTGCGGAATCACTGGCGCATTTCGGCGTGACGGAGGCCGATGTGCGGGCCTGCCGCCATACTCCCGCCTTCGAGGCCTTGATGGCCCAGGAGGCCGAACGCGTGCGACGCTGCTACGATGAGGCCATCGCGCAATTGCCGATCAACGATCGCCCGCAACAACTCCCGGGGCTCATCATGGCCGCCATCGCCCGTGCCCAGCTCGATGAAGTAAAAGACGACGGGTATCACGTACTCGAGCGGCGCGTCGCGCTCACGCCGTTGCGCAAACTCTGGATCGCCTGGACCACACGTCGTGCCGAACGACGCCTGGCACGCCGAGCCGCATGAACATTAACGGCCAAACGGCTACCGGCGCTGCGCGCGCGGTCCCCGACCAGATCATCATCGTCGGCGGCGGTTGGGCCGGGCTCTCGGCGGCGGTCGAATTGGCACGCCACGGACTCAAGCCGGTGGTGCTGGAAGCGGCGCGCAACCTCGGCGGCCGCGCGCATTCGCTGCGTTTCGATTCGTTGATCGTCAACAACGGCCAGCACTTGCTGCTCGGCGCCTACCGTTCGATTCTTAGCACGCTCGAAACGCTCGGAATTCCGGAAGCGGACCTGTTCAGACGTACCCCACTCGGGGTCACTCTAAAAAGTGTACTCGGCGGCGAAGTTCGCCTGCAGACGTGCCGGCTTCCTGCGCCGCTACATTTGTTGTGGGCGCTGTTGCAGGCCAATGGACTGGGAATCACCGGGCGCCTGGCTGCGTTGCGCCTGCTGCTGCGTGCACGCCGCGACCGGTTTGATGCGCGTCCTGACGTATCGTTGGTGTACTACCTGCGCCAATGTAAACAACCGGCCGATATCACACGCGCACTGTGGCAACCGCTGTGTCAGGCCACACTTGGCACACCGATCGAACGTGCCTCAACCCGATTGTTTCTACGCGTGTTGCGGGATTTATTCTTCGCGCGCAGAAACCATTCTGATCTTCTGATACCGACCGTACCGCTTGTCGATTGCCTGCCGCGCCCGGCCATGGAGTTTATTGAGTCACACGGGGGCAGCGTGCGTGTCGGCACACGAGTGCAGGCGATTCATATCAACAACGATGGCGCCGTCAGCGGCATTCAGCTGCGCGATCAATTTCTGCGCGCGCGTCACGTGGTGCTGGCGACTGCACCCGACAGCGCCGCCGCATTGTTGCGCGCGCACACCACGACGGCGGCACTGGCGCAGCATCTGGAAGGCATCGAAACGCATCCCGTCTGCACGCTCTATCTGGAATATCCCTCCTCAGTGACGCTGCCGCAGACATTGATCGGCGTGCTCGACGGTACCGTGCAATGGCTCATGGGCCATGCGCGCAACGGCGGCGAGCGCGCACTGCTGACGGCGGTTATCGGCGGGCCGGGCACCCACACGCGCCTTACCAACGACGCGCTAACGACGCTCATGCTCGGCGACATTCGGCGTCTCTATCCGGATTGGCCGGTGCCGCTCTCGACGCGTCTTGTGCGCGAGAAGCACGCCACCATTGCCGCCACACCCGAAGGCGAGGCGCTTCGCCCGAAAACGATTACGCCGGCAAAAGGATTGTGGCTCGCGGGCGACTACACGCTTGCCGGATATCCGAGCAGCCTCGAAACCGCGGTACGAAGCGGCATCGTCTGTGCACGGCGCATCGTGCGAGCGACGCAACGGCGGGACGAGTAATCCGACGCCCGTAAAAGATTTCACACCGATCCCGTTTCGGATGGCGTCGGGGAAGGTCCCCAAATCGTGCAGATTCCCCGCTCCTGCACTTCTATGGTGCGAAGAACCCGATTTTACCCCGCCCCAATATTGCCTACTAAGATGATTTATAATGAAAATTCATGCTCATAGACGGTGCGTGAGATGGCATGTGACTTGCTGTAGGCCCTTCGTATACAGTTCGCCTCGTTTTTTCGGAGATCATCTGTGAAAGAAAAGCTTGTACTCGTCGGAAATGGTATGGCGGGCGTCCGCACGCTCGAAGAGCTGCTGAAAATTGCGCCCGAGCTGTACGACATTACCGTGTTTGGTGCCGAACCGTACGGCAACTACAACCGCATTCTGCTCTCGCCGGTTCTCTCTGGCGAAAAACAGATCAAAGACATCATGCTGAACGACGACGATTGGTACGCGTCGAACGGCGTCAAGCTGCACAAGGGCAAGAAGGTCGTCAAAATCGATCGGCGCGCGAAGAAGGTCATCGCCGACGACGGCACCGAGGAATCCTACGACCGGCTGTTGCTCGGCACCGGCTCCAACCCCTTCATCATTCCGATTCCCGGCAAAGATCTGCCGGGTGTCATCACGTTCCGCGACATCGCGGACGTGGATGCGATGATCGCCGCCTCCAAGGACTACCGCCACGCGGTGGTGATCGGCGGCGGTCTGCTTGGCCTGGAAGCCGCCAACGGGCTTCAGCAGCGCGGCATGCAGGTCACGGTCGTGCACTTGATGCAGACGTTGATGGAACGCCAGCTCGATGACGTCTCCGGCGGGCTGCTACAAAAGTCGCTCGAAGAGCGCGGCATCAAGTTCCTGCTCGGTGCCCAGACGCAGGAGATCGTCGGCAAGAAGCGCGTTCAGGGCGTGAAATTCAAGGACGGCAGCGAAGTCACCGCCGACCTCGTGGTCATGGCCGTGGGTATTCGCCCGAACATCGATCTGGCCAAGGAGTCCGGCATTTATTGCGAACGCGGCATCGTCGTCAACGACACGCTGCAGACCTTCGATCCGAGCATCTACGCGATTGGCGAATGCGTGCAACATCGTGGCCAGACCTACGGCCTGGTTGCGCCGCTGTTCGAGCAGGGGAAGGTTTGCGCCAACCATCTCGCGCAAGTCGGCTTCCGCCGCTACGAAGGCTCGCTGACCTCCACCAAGCTCAAGGTAACCGGTGTGGACGTCTTCTCCGCTGGCGATTTCGGCGGCGGCAACGGGGCCGAAGCGATCGTGCTGCAAGACCATACACGCGGCATCTACAAGAAGCTCGTGGTCAAGGACAACCGCATTCAGGGCGCCGTCATGATCGGCGATACCGGCGATGGCGCCTGGTATTTCCAGCTCATGCGCGAGGGCACCAACATTGCCGACATCCGCAGCCGCATCCTCTTCGGCAAGGCACATATCGGTGACTCCGGTACATCCGGGCAGAACATGGCGGCCTCAATGGCCGACGACATGGAAGTCTGCGGTTGCAACGGCGTTTGCAAGGGCACGATCGTCCAGGCCATTTCCGAAAAAAAGCTGTTCACGCTCGATGACGTACGCGCCCACACCAAGGCGTCCTCGTCCTGCGGCTCGTGCACCGGGCTGGTAGAGCAGATTCTCGCCTCCACGCTCGGCGGCGATTACTCGGCGGCACCGCAAGACAAGCCCATGTGCAAGTGCACGGACTTCACTCATGACGAAGTCCGCAAGGCGATCCGCGAGCAGCGCCTCACCAGCATTCGTGCGGCCATGACGTCGCTGCAGTGGAAGAGCCCCGACGGCTGCAGCTCGTGCCGCCCGGCGCTCAACTACTACATGCTCTCCACCTGGCCGGCGGAAGCCAAAGACGACTATCAGTCGCGCGTCATCAACGAACGCGCGCACGCAAACATCCAGAAAGACGGCACCTACTCGGTGATTCCGCGCATCTGGGGCGGTGTCACCACGCCGAAGGAGTTGCGCGCAATTGCCGACGTCGCCGACAAGTTCAATATTCCCGAGGTCAAAATCACCGGCGGCCAACGCATCGATCTGCTGGGTGTAAAAAAAGATCAGCTGCCTGCGGTGTGGGCGGATCTCAACAAAGCCGGCATGGTTTCCGGTCACGCCTACGGCAAGGCGCTGCGCACGGTCAAAACCTGCGTCGGCAGCGAGTGGTGCCGCTTCGGCACACAGGATTCGACCGGGATGGGCATCAAGCTCGAGAAGATGACCTGGGGTTCCTGGACGCCGCACAAAGTGAAGCTCGCGGTCTCGGGCTGCCCACGCAATTGTGCCGAGGCTACGATCAAAGACTTCGGGGCAGTTGCCATCGAATCCGGCTGGGAGCTCCATGTCGGCGGCAACGGCGGCGTGAAGGTCCGCGCCACCGACTTGCTGTGCAAGGTAAAAACCGAAGAAGAAGTGCTCGAGTACTGCGGTGCGTACATGCAGGTCTATCGTGAGGAAGCACGCTACCTGGAACGTACCGCGCCGTGGATCGAGCGCGTCGGTTTGAGCTACGTCAAACAGCGCGTCGTGGAAGACGAAGCCGGACGCAAGGAACTCCATCGCCGTTTCCTGGAATCGCAGAAATATTCTCAGATCGACCCGTGGGCCGAACGCGCCGCGGGCACCGATGCGCACGAATTTTCTGCCATTGGCGCCGTAGGCGGGGCTTCGGCCTGAGGTACAATGACGAACCAATTGAACGTAGCAACAGAAACACGAAAACAGATAATGGTACAAGATCTGAAAACCACCGACGGCTGGATTGATGTCGGTAAACTCGATGCGATCCCACGCCTTGGCGCACGCGTCGTAAACACACCGGATGGCGATGTGGCGGTGTTTCGTACCGCCGACGATGAAGTGTTCGCGTTGCGCGACCACTGCCCACACAAGGGTGGGCCGCTTTCGCAAGGCATCGTCTACGGAAAGAAAGTTGCCTGCCCGTTGCACAACTGGAGCATTCATCTCGACAGCGGCCAGGCGGCCGCGCCTGACGAGGGCTGCACCGGCGCGTTCCCGGTGAAGGTCGTCAATGGCCAGGTATATCTGTCGCTGGACGTAAAACAGAACACCAAGCAAGCCTGTTAGAAATAAACCTGCCAGGAAATTAAAAAGGGTACGCCGCTGGCGTACCCTTTTTTTATCTACCGCCCTACCCGGTTATCATCGGGCACACGTCTGCGCCGTCAGGCGCGGTTCAACGCTTCAAGACAAAATCTTCAACAACTGGTCTTCCATCTCGATTCGTAACGCCAGCTGTTCACCCAGATTCGACAGCGATTCATGGAACGCACCGGAAAGCTCAAAGCGCTCGTCGGTGTCGTACTGATCGTTGAAGGCCAGAGCGGCTTCGGTGGATTCGGCAATGCGGGGATAGATCTGGTTGGCGGCGTCGGCAACTTCTTTGCGCCGTTCGTTGCCGCTGATGATGCGCTCGTAAATGGAGAAATGCCCGGCGGCGATGTAGTCGACGAGTACCTGGCAAAACTCCTGCAACAACTCGTGGACGTCGTTGGTTTTGACCGGCTTGCCCTGATAAGGCGTAAGTCCGGCCAGACGGCAATACAGGACGAACATTTCGGTTCGCTCGGACAGCAGCTTGCGCACCATCTCGCGGCTACCTGCACGGCGGGCGCTGGCGCTCACGGCATCGGCCGCGGCATCGGCATCGGAAGTTTCTCTACGGGCAGGACACATGTCTTAACCTTCCTTGCATCGTCTAGTGGGGACTATACGCGGTTCGGCCGCGCCTGTTAATGCCGGGAATTCGGCTCTTTTCTACCTCAACCACTTCTGAACTTACTGATTCAATCATTTGTAACATAACGGAAAAGTTTATTACATAGGGCGACCCGGGAAACGGCCTTTGAGCTCGGACATCATGCGCCCGAGCCCGCCGCCTTTACTCATCCGCTTCATCATCTCGCGCGTCTGATCGAACTGCTTTAGCAGGCGATTGATCTCCTGCACCTGTGTGCCGGAGCCAGCAGCAATACGCCGCTTGCGTGAGCCACGGATTATTTCCGGGTCGCGTCGCTCCTTGGGCGTCATCGAGTTGATGATGGCGACCAGGCGTTTGAATTGACTGTCGTTGATCTGCGCGCGCGCCGCCTCCGGCACATTGCCCATGCCCGGAAGCTTGTCGAGCATCGAGCCCACGCCGCCCATGCGCTCGACCTGCAACATCTGTTCGCGAAAGTCGTCGAGGTCAAAGCCCTTACCCTTGAGTACTTTCTTCGCAAGCTGTTCGGCCTTCGCGTGATCGACGTTGCGTGCCGCCTCTTCCACCAGCGTCAGCACATCGCCCATGCCGAGAATGCGCGATGCCACGCGCTCGGGGTGAAACGGTTCGAGCGCCTCGGTCTTCTCGCCGATACCCAGGAACTTGATCGGCTTGCCGGTAATCTTGCGCACTGAGAGCGCCGCACCGCCGCGTGCATCACCGTCGGTCTTGGTCAGGATCACTCCGGTGATCGGCAACGCCTCGTTGAACGCACGCGCGGTGTTCACGGCGTCCTGACCGGTCATGCTGTCGACGACAAAAAGCGTTTCGACCGGCTCGATCGCGGCGTGCACGGCCCGGATTTCCTGCATCATCGACTCATCGACATGCAGGCGGCCGGCACTGTCGACAATCACGACTTCGATCTGACGCCGGCGCGCCTCGTCGACGGCGGCGCGCGCGATGTCCACCGGCTTTTGCTCAAGCGACGAGGGAAAGAATTCGACTTCCACCTGTGAGGCCAAGCGGCGCAACTGCTCGATGGCGGCCGGACGGTAGACGTCCACACTCGCGAGCAGCACTGATTTTTTCTCGCGCTCACGCAGGAAACGCGCGAGCTTGGCGGCCGTAGTGGTTTTGCCGGCACCTTGCAGGCCGGCGAGCAGGATCACGGCGGGCGGGCGTACGGCGAGATGCAGGCTCTCGTTCGCCTGTCCCATCAAGACGACCAGTTCATCGTGCACGATCTTGATGAACGCCTGACCCGGCGAGAGGCTGGTCAGCACTTCCTGGCCCAAGGCACGTACGCGCACCTGCTCGAGGAAGTCCTTCACCGCCGGCAGTGCGACGTCGGCCTCGAGCAACGCCATACGCACGTCGCGCAACGCGCCGGCGATGTTGTCCTCAGTGAGTCGGCCTTCGCCGCGCAGACGCTTGAGCGTCGCCTGCAGCCGTTGATTCAGGTTCTCGAACATACGTGACGAATTTCTACCACAGTGCCGGGGAGGAACACAGCGAATTATTTTTTCCGCGACCGTTCATACAAACGGACAAAATAATCAACACTCCAGCACATCGCCGCGAACCAGTCGCCGCGGCGTATTGTTTGGTACATGGCGCGCAATCTCCGCCATTATTTCTTCTTCGGCGCCGGGCATGAGATGTGTGATATGCACTTGTGGTCCGGGCTTGAGTTTTTTGAGATCTTCCGCAAGCAGCTTGGGGCACATGTGCTTCGAGATACGCGCCAACGGTTCGTCTTGATCCAGAAACGAGGCTTCAATGATGACGTGCTTCACGTCCTCGCAGCTGTTCACGACGCGCCAGAACTCTTCTGTCGTCGTCGTATCGCCGCTGAACGCGATACTTCCTTTCGGACCGCGCACCAGATAACCGACTGCCGGGACGATATGGGTAACCGGAATCGCACGCACGCGGCGCACACCGACCGTATACTCCGCGCCCGGCACCACGGTTTGATATGTCATGAACGGCGCCTCGACCGTCGGCAGCCGTGCAAAATCGGGCCACAGCACGCCATTAAATAAGTGCGTTCGCAGCCCGTTCAATGTCGCTTCCTGGGAATGCACCGTCACCGGTTTGCCGCGCGCGGCGCCCACGCTGTCCATCATGAACGGCAGGCACGCCACGTGATCGAGATGCGAGTGGGTGAGAAAGATATGGTCCACCCGCTCCATGGCCGCGAGCGACAAGTCGCCGACGCCCGTGCCGGCATCGATCAGAATATCGTCATCCACCAACAGTGACGTGGTCCGTGCCGGTCCGCCTATACCACCGCTTGCCCCGAGAATCTGCACCTTCATGTCGTGGACCCGTCTCCGAGAATTCGTGTCTGCCGCTTCTATGACCGGACGGCCTGTGTCAAACTGCTGCATACATTATGGCTAATCCCGTGACGAATTTCCTCGCCCTGAGCTTCTATATCATCACGGGCGTCCTGCTCGCGCAGCGACTGGCCCAAGGGCGGCCAGCCGTGACCGGGGCCAGGATCGGCATGCTGAGTCTCGCGCTCGGCGCCATCGTGCTCCATATCGCCGTGCTTTACCCCGGCCTGCGGCTCGACGCGGCACTCAACCTCTCGCTCACCACAGCGTTTTCTCTGGTCGCATGGATTGTGGCCGTGCTCTATCTCGGCACCGCGTTATATCGGCCGGTAGACGGCCTGGGTGTCATTGTCATGCCGCTTGCGGGACTCACAGTGTTAATTGCCTGGTGCTGGCCGACACAGCACCCGATCTCACTGTCCTCTCCGTGGCAGGCACTGCATATTGTTGTTTCGCTGCTCGCCTATAGCCTTCTGTGTCTGGCCGCCGTGCAAAGCCTGTTGTTGCTGGCACAGGAACGTGGACTCAAGCAGCGGCACCCGGGCGGTTTTATCCGTGCCCTGCCGCCGATGGAGACCACCGAGACGCTGATGTTTCAAATGATCGGTCTCGGCTTTGGGTTGCTCACACTGACGGTACTGAGCGGGGTGATCTTCGCCGAGATGCTGTTCGGACAACCGGTGCGGTTTACCCACCACATCGTGCTCGCGCTGATCGCGTGGGCGGTCTATGCAACGCTGATGTTCGGCCGTTGGCGTCTCGGTTGGCGCGGGCGCTCGGCTGTGCGCTGGACCTTGGGCGGTTTCTCGTTGCTGATATTGGCTTATTTCGGCAGCAAATTTGTGCTCGAAGTGCTGCTCGGACGGACCTGAGCGCGTTTTGCTAGAATCCAGCGCGCGCCTCCACAGGGACCTGCAACGCTTGAGCGACACCCCCATTGAGTGACATCCCCGTAGGCGCGTTGATCGCCGCGCTGGTTTTTCTGATCGTCTTTTCCGCCTTCTTTTCCGCGGCCGAAATCGGCCTGATGACGCTGAACCGCTATCGTCTGCGCGGTCTCGCACAGAACGGTCATCGCGGCGCGCAATTGGCCTTGAAACTACTCGAGCGACCGGACCGGTTGCTGGGCGTCATCCTGATTGGAAACACGTTTGCCAACATTGCCGCCTCGTCGGTCGCGACGCTGATCGCGCTTCAACTGTACGGCGAGCACGCCGTGGCGGCCGCAACCGGCCTGCTCACCTTTCTGGTGCTGGTATTCGCCGAAGTCGCGCCCAAGACGTTTGCCGCGCTTAAACCCGAGCGCGTCGGCATGCCGGTGAGCTATGCCTTGCGACCGCTGCTGTTCCTGCTCTACCCCGCCGTGTGGCTCACCAACACGCTCGCCAACTGGCTGCTGCGTCTGTTCGGCGTGTCCGTCCACAAAAAACCGGCGGCCGAAATCACCGCCGAAGAATTGCGCGCGCTCGTGCGCGAAGCCGATGTGCTCATTCCCGAATCGCATCAGGACATGATGCTCGCCATCCTCGATCTCGAAAAGATCACGGTCGAGGACGTGATGATCCCGCGCAATCGCATTGAAGGGGTGGACCTGGATCTGGAATGGGATGAAATCGTGAGCCGTCTGACGTCCTGCCGCCATACGCGGTTACCGGCCTACCGTGGCTCGCTCGACAATGTGGTCGGCGTCATTCACGCGCGGCGCGTCTTGAACCTGATGCGTGAAGGCAATCTGGATCGGGAGTCTCTGCACGAAGCCATCGTTGAACCGTATTACATTCCGGCCGGCACGTCGCTCACGACCCAACTATTGAATTTCAAAGCGGCCAAGCATCGGATCGCGCTGGTCGTGGACGAGTATGGCGACCTGAAGGGCCTCGTCACGCTCGATGAAATTCTCAAAGAAATTGTCGGTGACTTCACCACGCGCGCGCTCGGACGCGTCGAAGACCTGCAGCGCGAACCGGACGGCAGTTATCTCGTACGCGGCGGAACCAGTTTGCGTGATCTGAACCGGCGCCTGAACTGGAAATTGCCAACCGAGAATACGCGCACATTAAACGGGTTGATCCTGGAATATCTCGAAGACATCCCCGACCCCGGCACCAGCCTCCTG
>OBEQ012316272.1_pt1 | contig 17736 bp, 16 predicted proteins | sample 1670901 | NCBI WGS metagenome assembly OBEQ01 (sample SAMEA104232315, study PRJEB22302) | groundwater metagenome | biome: forest; feature: aquifer; material: groundwater | place: USA | collected 2011-08-07 | depth 5.4 m
GATAATGCATCATACAATATCAAAAGCGGTTATACGGATACTTTGGCTCGGCAGAGTCGGGCGAGTTTTGTAGTTAAAGCTATTATTTTTTTGGTGCTTATTGTGTTTGTTTGCGGGGGAGCGATATATCTTCTTTTCTTTTCTAGATTTCTTGACTTAAGATCGATGACACTGAACGGACTCGATACTTTGAGTTCTGGCGAGGTGAGAACAGAAATAGATAAAACACTAAATAGCAAAATTTTTGGTTATCTTCCAAGGAGAAATAGCGTCTTATTTATTAATTCTAATAAATTGCGCGGGTATCTTTTGTCTCAGTTTCCAGTTTTACAGTCAGTAGAAATTAAAAAGAATTTCCCTCACGAATTAGCAATTAATTTTTTAGAACGTAAAGCTGTCGGTGTCTGGTGTTATAAAGGCGGGAATTGCCAATATTTTGACAGTGACGGTAATGTGTGGGGACAGGTAATTAAATCGTCAGGGTTTTTAATGGTTATAGTTGATGATCAAAGAAACACAGACACTAAGCAAATAGATAAGGACTATTTGTTGGCAGTCAAAACTTTTCTTGATAATCCTAAGCTGTTGCCTTTTTCTGTGAAGGATATTATCTTGGCTCAAGATTCATTTAGAGACTATATTGTGAACACATCAGCCGGCTATCCCCTTTACTTTTCCCTAGATTCAAATATAATAGACCAAGTTAAAGTACTAAACATATTTTTAGAGAATAAGGGTAAAGATGGTAATTTTAATCCGCAGTATATAGATTTAAGGATAAATGGGCGGGTTTATTATAAGTAGTTTCTGGTGACTAGTGGACAGAACATGCGTGGTACTAATTGCTGGAGAATTGATTTCTGGGGCACGGCGTAAATTCCTGCCTGCCGGCAGGCAGGTCTGCTGAAATTTCGCCTTGAGCTTCGGTTCAGTCAACCTACGCAATCCCCATAAACCAACTCTTCAGCAATTAGTTTCGCACAGGCCACACACCTGCCCCTATTGACATAGATAGTATTGTTATGCTATACTTATAACATACAGTTCTTAATATGAGTCCGAAAGGGCTCGAAAAAGCCAGTAATTACCTCCCGATAATATCAAGGCATTCAAGTAAGAAAAATAGGCCTTATAAAGATATATCGAAGTCGGATCTCTACTATTTCGCGACCCTCCTGCAATGCAGGGCGGGCAGGTAAGTAAGTTCTAATTTTACTGGTTTTTTCGAGCTCTCTATGGCTCAGAGTATGGCCGCGGGTTTTTCGAGCCTAAGGCGTGTGTTAAGCGCCAGCTCGCTGTCCTGATGACAGAACCCGCGGCCGCCAAGGTTGGCCGGATATCTTCAACTGCCAAATGGCAGAAAGCGGGATAGGGGCGGGACCAAGTGTCCCATAACTCCCAAACCTGCATTTGAATGATCGCGGCCATCGGAATGGCGGAGGGACAACGAGGTCTCCAAGGGTTCGGAATTCCAGCCTTGAAGCCCTTGGAGTTGTCTCTTCGCCTGTAAGTGGCGGGAAAGGAATAGTGTATCCGCGTTAACCGTTTTCTTGTCTGACTTCTTCGAGCCAATGGCTTTGAGGGAGGACGGCTTGCTCTTGGCGGGGTGCGGAAAGTTCCTTTCCCGTCGGTATGTTGGCAGCGGCGTCGAGTGCCAACTTTCGGGAGGTGTCATGATTCCACCATGGAAAATGGGCCGTGGGCCGGAGACCCACCAAGCTCCTTGGATTTAGACACCGACAGGCCATTTGATGGCAACCCCGGCGGTGAGTATATACCCACAATTTCGTGGATTCCACTCACCCCGGGCTTTTTTATTTCAACAAAATCTCGCGGCGGGCATTACGCCAGACTCGGACCGCGTCCGACTTCTTTCCTGCGAGAAGTCGGCCCCTAAGTACTCGGCATTTTCAGTCGCCTAGGGCGACACCAAGATAATTAAATATCCTCGGCTCGCTCTGATATTTAATTATCAAAAAGCTGAAAATGCCTGCGTATTTCCGACCTAGGCGTAATGCCAGCCGCTCGAACCCCTCCATTGTTTCAAATTGACTAATCTTTTTTGAATCGGGAACCCTCTAAAAACATATATCCACAGCCAAGTACCCCTTGAAAGACTAAGGAGCAGGCAGAGCTTGGTGGTTTTGGTTTTACCAAAACCTCTGCCGTTGCGACGCCAAATGAAGGCCTCTCGCTGGAAGAGGCCGGAATGGTCTTGAAAGAGGTACTTGGCGGAGGATATTATCAACAAACCAGATCCTCTATAATTTGCTATACTTTATATGTGACCGAAAAGAAGAAAAAGATCCTCATCGTTTTGGCAATTATCGCCGTTGCCGTGTTTTTTCGTTTTTATAATTTAGCCAATGTGCCGCCGGGACTGTATCCTGACGAAGCCATGAATGGCAACGACGCTTCACTGGCCTTAGATAGCGGTCATTATTCAGTTTTTTATCCAAACAATAACGGTCGGGAAGGTTTGTTCATAAATATTCAGGCAGTTTTTATAAAGCTATTTGGCCACCATGCCTGGGCGTTGAGGTCGGTTTCAGCTATATTCGGTGTATTGACGGTGTGGGGTTTGTACCTTTTAAGCAAAGAGTTATTTGACCGCAATATCGCGTATCTTTCTTCTTTTCTTTTGGCGATACTTTTTTGGCATGTAAATTTTTCTCGAATTGGTTTTCGGGCAATAATGCTGCCGTTTATTTTGGTGTTTGAGTTTTATTTCTTGTGGCGAGCATTTAAATCCGGAGAGTTTAAAAATTTCATCTATACCGGAATTTTTGCCGGTCTGGGAGTTTATACATATATTTCTTATCGTGTATCGCCACTGATTGTAGTTTTAGCTTTTGCCAACTACTGGCTCTATATTAAAAAAGATTTCTCTGACTCCAAATATGATTATGCTAAATCTAGACTATTTAAAGGTTTTGTTGTGTTGGTTATGTCAGCTGTTATTGTGGCGTTGCCAATTCTTTACTACTTTCTTACCAACTCGGCGCAATTTCTAAGTCGGACAGGAGCCAATCTCTCGGTATTTAGCCAAGAACAGCCGCTGAAAGAACTTGCTAAAAGTGTAATCAAGACCTTGGGCATGTTTAATTTCCACGGTGATTATAACTGGCGTCACAATATTTCCGGATCGCCGGAGTTGGTGTGGCCTATCGGGGCATTGTTTATGGTGGGATTTATCAAAGAAGGCATCCATTGGCTCAAAAGGAAACATGGTCACTTTTCTACAGCGCATACATTATTGTTTTCATGGTTTTTTGTAATGCTTCTGCCGGGCTTTCTTTCTACCGAAGCTCCACACGCATTGAGGGTAATTGGGGTTGTACCTGTAGTTGTGATTTTTGCCGCTAAAGGGCTTTGGTGGTTCTATGAGAAGTTTCAAGACTGGTTAACTGCTTATGAGCCTCACAAGAGTCATCAGCACCGTGCAGTATTAAATCTGACTTTAATTATTTTTATTTTTGCTTTGGCGGTACTTGAGTTCGGAAGATATCAAGACACTTGGGCCAGGAATGTATCTGAAGATTTCAACCAAAATTATGTGGATATAGCCAGTTACTTGAATAGTTTGCCGCAGGATGTCCCTAAATATGTCGTAGTTAACACGAGTGGGGTTCTGGTAAAAATTCCAGGCGATCCTGAAAATAGATCTATGCCTGTGCCTGCCCAAACGGTTATGTTTTTGACCGACACGTTCACTTACCAGAAGCAAATTAATAAAAACCTATTTTATTTAACCGAAGACGAATTTTATCATGTCAAAATAGATTCTCGTTCAATTATCATTTATTTGGATAATAAAAATGACTAAACACTACAAAATTATTGCTTTTATTATTGTATTGTCAGCTTTGTTTTTGGCCATAACAAGTGTTTGGGACGATTCTCCGATTGTTGATGAAATTCCTCATATCGGTTCCGGGTACTCCTATGTTATCAAAGGGGACTATCGTTTAAATCCCGAACATCCGCCCCTAGCTAAAGATCTTGCCGGTATCGCTTTAAAATTTCTTTCTTTAAAACAAGGCGTTTTCGATACTCAATACTGGAACGAAGACTTAAATGGCCAGTGGAATTTTGGCCGAAATTTAATATTTAATTCTGGAAACGATGCTATAAAAATTGCTCATGCGGCCAAGATACCCATTTTTATATTTTTTATTATTTCGGCGGTATTAATATTCATCTGGGCCAAGGATCTAGATGGTCCGATGTCGGCTCTAATAGCTTTATTTCTTTTTGCTTTTTCTCCGACAGTGATGGCTCATTCAAGATTTGTTACGACTGACGTACCGGCGCTATTTGGCGTTTTGCTGGCCAGCTACTTTTTTATCAAGTTTCTGAAAAATCCAAGCCACAAGCATTTGTTAATCGCGGGACTAGCTTTTGGTGTGGCCCAGCTTACTAAGTTTTCGCTTTTTCTCTTTGTGCCTTATTTTGGCCTCTTGGCTCTGATCTATGGCTGGATGCATCATGCTTACGGTCATAAATTAAAACACGCTATTCATTACGGTTTTTTGTCTGTGGCAGTTATGATTATGGGTTTTGTGACGGTTGTTTGGCCGGTTTATGCTTTACACACCATGAATTACCCGCCTCTCCGACAAAAAAGCGACACAACCCGCCTTCTTGAAAGTTACGGTAATAGAAAATTTGCTGATAGAGTTATCTGGCTTTCAGATAAACCATTTTTAAGGCCGTTGGCTCAATATGGCCTTGGTCTTTTGCTAGTTAATCAGAGAAGTATCGGTGGCAACACTACGTATTTTTTGGGAGAAGTTAGTAAACATGCTTGGAAGAAATATTTTCCCGTCGTCTATTTTATAAAAGAACCGCTTGCTTTTTGGTTCTTGGTAGCGATTGTGATTGGTTTTCTGCTGACAAAGTTTAGAAAATTAGGCTCCGGCATTGAATATTGGTTTCGGACTAACTTTGATAAATTTGCGATGCTGTTGTGGTTGGCTATTTATTGGATTGTTAGTATCAGAGCAAATTTAAATATCGGCGTAAGGCATCTTATGCCAGTATATGGTTTTACTTATATCTTAGTTTCCAGCTCAATCGTAAGCACATACGAACATCTTCAGCTTGTGTGGAAAAAATGGTTTCTTGTTGTTTTGATAGCCATTTTTGGTTGGTACTTGGCAGAAAATCTTATGATCTATCCTTATTATCTGACATATTTTAATCAAGTTGCTGGTGGGCCATCCGGTGGTCACAACTATGTAGTAGATTCAAATCTTGATTGGGGACAAGATGCCAAGAGGCTGGCAGAATGGCTTAAAGCGAACAATGTGCAAGAAAAAGTTTATCTTGATTATTTTGGCTGGTCGGATCAATCATATTATTATCCAGACAAATATGTTGGGCTTAGTGCCGGCAAATTTAAATCTTTACAGGATTTTTTCAAAGAAAATTCTCAAGGCGGTTGGATGGCCGTATCAGTCTCATTCTATATGGGCTCGCGCGGAGATGTGGCTAACAATTATGTTTGGCTTGATTCAGTTAAACCTACAGCTGTAATTGGCAACTCCATTTTTATTTGGCACTTGATGCCATAAAAAAACCTGCTTATGCAGGTGAATGGTCTTTCTGGAACGCAAACATGTCACGTTCAATTGTAACGACATCGTAATGATCAGCCCTTTCAACCAGTACGAATCGCCATCCCTCGTATATAAAGTATCTAGCATCTTCTCCTTTGTGGTTGAGCAATCTTCTCAACCGACCCAACGGAGGAAGCATTTCTTCTTCGGTCTGGGGGAACATTTTTAAGGCTATTTTCTCTGGTTCTTTAGGTACTTGGCCCTTATTAAGTTTGGCCATTCTTTCTACCAGGCGCTCAATGGCATGTGCTGTCAGGACAACCTTTTTACCTTCGAGTTCGCCAATTTCTGTCATTGTTAACGTGGCAAAAAACTACAATATATCATACCACACAGGACACACACAAGTAAACACCTTGGCAATAAGTTGATAATTTAAATTTAGCTTGTGATATAATTTAAACATGCCAGAAAACATCACCATTGAGCAACAGATTGCTGATTTGGAGAGGCAAATTCAGGAGAAAAAATCTGTCTTAGAACAATCACCAGCCAGTGGGGAAGCTTTGCCGTCAGACAAAGAAATTCTCCATGAGGTAATTGGCGAGAGAATCCAAGAGCATGCTCCAGAGTTTGTGCCAAAGATACGTTCTAATTCTAGCTCAAGCGCCCCCACAGTATCAGATGATACGCCAAGCTACTATGACCCCAATCTGAAAGATAAGGTTCAGAATTTAGTAAATATTGCTTTTACTAAAAACATTGAAGAAGCTATAAAATTTGCAAGTGGTAACTCGGCTCTGCTTGATGCCTTTCATGATGTTTTGGTTGACGAGTTATACGAAGCCTTAATTGAAAGGCAAAAAATTAAGAAAGTAAATTAATTGTCCTTTATTCTTATAATAATTTATCTTCTTGTTCTGGGAGCAATTTTCATTGCCGGTTTAATATTGGTTAATAGTTTTAGGACAAAAGGCAGTATTGCCAGGGCGCTTAACATGTCGCTCTTTTTGATTACTTTGCCCAGAGAAAATACTTTAGCAAATCCAGGCCAACAGCAAAGATCAGAAAAGGAACTAATATCAATCACAGAACAGCTATTCTCATCTTTTACTAATCTACACTCCAATGGTTGGAATAAATTTTTGTATGGAGAGCCATATATATCTCTTGAATTGGCGGTTCATCACATCGGCGAAGAAATTCATTTCTATGTAGCCGTCCCAAATAGTTACGGAGAAACTTTTGAAAAGTAGGTCTATGGCGTATTTCCCACTGCTGAAGTCGTTAGAACCAAAGATTATAATAGATTTAATCCGGAAGGTGTGACAATGGCGGCCTATTATACCTTAAAAGAAAATCCAATTTTACCATTCAAAACATATCAGAAAATGGAGTCCGATCCGCTGGGGAGCGTATTGACGGCCATGTCAAAAATTGAAAAAGAAGGCGAGGGGGCAGCTATCCAGATATTGATTAGGCCATCCCACCTTCAATCCACAAAGGCGCTAGCCCAAAAAGCAGTCAAAGAAATGCAAAGCGCTCATAAATTTTCTACCGCAGTATCTAGGGCAAAAAGTCCGCCCAAGAAAGAAGCCGATCCGACAAAACCAGAACATCCAAAAATCGTTACTCCATATGAAGAAGAAATTATTAAGGCAGTTTACAACAAGGCCGTAAAACATCACTTTGACGTTAATATAAGAATTATTGCTTCAGCCGCAAATGATTTTAGAGCAGAACAGTTGCTGAATGATTTAAATAGCTCATTTGTCCAGTTTACGGCTGGAGATATGAATTCGTTGAAGCAAGTTAAAATAAAGCCTCGTGGTGTTGAAAAAATGGCATTTAAATTTTCATTCAGGCTTTTTGAAAATTCTCATTCGGTTCTTTTGTCTAGCGAGGAGTTAGCCAGCTTGTATCATTTCCCCTTGCCGACGATGCTTGCCCCAAAAGTTAAGTATCTTAGATCCAAGCCGGCCGAACCGCCACCAAACCTGCCACAAGAAGGCATAGTTTTAGGTAGGAATGTATTTCGGGGCGTAGAAGTTCCAGTGAGAATGACCGATGAGGACCGTCGAAGGCATTTATACATCATTGGTCAAACCGGTACCGGTAAAACTGTCACCATGAAATCTATGGTCAGACAAGATATAGAAAATGGTCATGGTGTCTGTGTAATTGATCCCCACGGTGATTTTGCTGAATTTGCTCTTTCTGTTGTGCCCAAATCAAGAGTTGATGACGTTATCTACTTTGATCCGGGCGATGTTGAACGGCCGATGGGTTTGAATATGCTTGAGACCAATCCTAACTTCCCAGAACAAAAGTCCATTGTAATAGACGAACTGTTTGTAATTTTTGATACTTTATATGATTTGAAAACAACTGGCGGTCCGATGTTTGAAAAGTATTTCAAAAATTCAGCCTATCTTCTGTTGGATAACTATGAATATGCTTACAAAAATAATTTGCCCAATCCAGAGAAATATATCCCTGTTCTAGCTGACATTTCCCGAGTTTTAACTAATGATAAATTTAGAGCTGATCTTTTGTCCAGAGAAGACAACCCACTAGTAAAAGAATTTTGGAAACTGGAAGCAGAAAAAGCCAGCGGTGATCAGGGCTTAGCCAACATGGCGCCGTACATATCATCAAAGATCACATCTTTTGTTTACAATGAATATCTGCGGCCGATTATTAATCAGCGGAAAAGCGCATTTAATATCCGAGAAGTCATGGATAGCCAGAAAATTTTAATCATCAATCTTTCAAAAGGCAAAATAGGAGACTTAAATGCCAATCTGCTGGGCATGATTATTGTAAACAAACTTTTGATGGCCGCACTTTCAAGGGGAAATATGCCGGAAAATGAGAGGAAAGATTTCTATCTCTATATTGACGAGTTTCAAAATTTTACTACCAACAGCATTGCGATTATTTTGTCTGAAGCCAGGAAATACAGACTAGATCTAATTATTGCTCACCAGTTTATCAAGCAACTGAAAGACGCCATCCGCGATGCAGTGTTTGGAAATGTCGGATCTATCATGGCTTGTCGCATTGGACCCGACGATGCTGAATTTATGAAAAATAAATTTGAACCCGTTTTCACGCCTCAGGATATTATGAACATAGATAATCTAAATGCCTACATCACACTATTGATAAATGGGCGACCTTCAAGACCTTTTAATATTAAACTAGAAACAGAGCGCGTATTTGGAGCTGGATCAAAAGATTTGGCTGGTAAACTAAAAGAAATATCCAAACTTAAATATGGCCGTCCTAGAAATATAGTTGAAGACGAAATTAAAAGCAGTTATAATGTAACCAATGAATAAATTTACTAAAAAAGACTTTTTGTTTTCAGTGGTTACGGGTTTGTATTCTGGTGCAATTGCTTGGCAGATATTAAAATTTCTCCAGATAGATGTTTTTGATAAATTTAGAGTCAATATAATATTTCATTTGCTGGGGCTTTCCAACAGAAACGTATCTTCGGTTTGGATGATGTTGTTAGTTCCTATTTTGTGGATAGTGGGTGTTAATTTAGGCTACTTTTTGGGTAAGTGGATGCCATTTTTTAATCAATTTGGACGTTTTGCGGCAGTAGGTTTTACTAACTTCGCTGTTTATTCAGGGATATTGAATTTATTGATTGCTTTAAGCGGTATAAATTCAGGTGTATGGTATTCAGTTTTTGTATCAATTTCATTTATTATGGGAATGTTGAATAGCTTTGTTCTTAATAAACATTGGGTCTTTTCTGTCCAAGGCGCCACGCCTGCCGGCGGGCAGGGATTCGCCTCTGGCGGGGGAGTTCCAACTAGTACCAATGACGGTGCTGAATTTGGTAAATTTTTTACTATTTCTGTGGTTGCTGGATTGATAAATGTTATTGTCGCATCGTTTATTGTTAATTTTATTCATCCAATTTTTGGTATAACTCCAAATGGCTGGGCAAACGTCGGCGGCATTGCCGGTTCCGCCGTAGCATTGATTTTTAGTTTTATTGGATTTAAAATGGTAGTGTTTAAGGAAAAAACTATCAATGTTATATCGTAAATACCGGCCGCAGGTTTTTGCCCAAGTTGTTGGACAAGAACACGTAGTCAAGACATTAAAGGGCGCGCTAATAACTGGCCGAGTAGGCCATGCTTATTTATTTACCGGGCCGCGAGGAACTGGCAAAACGACTATGGCTAGAATTTTTGCCAAGGCTCTGAACTGTACAGAAAGAAAATCTAATAGCTTTGAACCATGCAACAAGTGCTCGGCTTGTTTAGACGTAAACAATAATCGCTCATTGGACTTAATAGAAATAGATGCCGCTTCAAATAGAGGCATTGACGAGATTCGTAATCTTAAAGAATCAGCTCTGGTAGCTGCGCCTAGCGGAAATTATAAGGTTTTTGTAATAGATGAATGTCATATGCTTACCAAAGACGCGTTTAATGCCTTACTCAAAATACTTGAAGAGCCGCCTTCGTATGTAGTTTTTGTGTTGGCTACAACTGAATCTCACAAAATATTACCAACAGTTTTATCACGTGTCCAAAGATTTGATTTTAAAAAACTGACACCGAAAGAAATTTCAGCTAAACTTAAGTCTATTGCTAGGGCTGAAAAAATAGATGTTAACGATGAGGGGCTTATTGCTATGGCTAAAGCCTCCGATGGCGCTTTGCGCGACGCTGAAGTTTTTCTTACTAAAATCCAAGCATCGGTGCATGGCAAGATTACAGCCGAAGATGTCTACTCAATATTGGGACTTATTCCGGCAAAATTTCATGTTGAATTTCTAAACTATTTAGTAATAGGGGACAAGGCTCAAGCAGTGAATTTTATTCATAAAATATCCAACGCTGGTATTGATTTTGAAAATTTTACTAAGGATTTTATTGAGTATTTACGAAAAATTTTAATCAACAAAGTTAGTCCGGCCACACTGGCCTCGTTTGGCGATACTCCGGATCAGGAATCTGCTCGCCTCTCGATGCAAATAGACAACCAAAAACTTGTTCGCATGATCACTCTTTTCACTTCTGCTCGCAGCGAAATCAAAAATTCACCCATAGCCCAACTACCGCTTGAGCTCGTGGTGCTAGAATTATGTAATTAAAGTCAAACAGTTTATAATTCTTGCGATCGCAATATAAATAAACTGTCAGAATCAAATTTTTATCAACATCTTAACGTGAAGGAAAGAAATAAAAAATGTGAATTTATAGTATCTTTTATTGAAGCTGTTTTTGATTTTAGTAAGATGTTTGTTCAAGGATTTGCTAGAGAGTCAATGCATTATAAAAGTCTTCGTCTGGCTGGTTATGATCCAAATAAAACATACGGCAACTTAAAAAATCTTAAAAGCCGTGGAATTTTAATTAAAGACAAAAGAGGAAGCTTTAAATTTACAAAGAAAGGATTTTTGTGGGTAGAAAAATCTGCAAAAAGATACTTTCCTTTTCGCGGTAAAAACTGGGACCATAAATGGAGAGTTATAATTTTTGATATTCCAAAAGAGTTACACAACGCAAGGACTAAATTTGGTTCAAGGTTAAAAAATTTAGGTTTTTTCATGCTACAAAAAAGTGTTTTTGTATTTCCATATGAATGTGAACAAGAACTAGGGTACATATGTAAACAATTAAAAATTTCTGACTATGTAGATGTAATCATTGCTGACCATGTAGGGTTTAGGCAAAACGAGATAAAAAAACACTTTAGTTTATAGTTTATAATCCTTGCGATCGCAATGGTTATAAACTATTTGAAAAAGAGTGGTTTGTAGTGTAAAATTAACTAAAAGTATCCCTCGTTTCTTTCGGGTGGATATTCATTGCGGGGTCGTCTAATGGTAGGACAGCGGCCTTTGAAGCCGTTTATAAACGTTCGAGTCGTTTCCCCGCAGCACTTCGTCGCTACCGCTCCTCAGTGCCTTCGGCCCTAAATATTGGCGACGAAGTTGTTGAGCTCAGCAGAGTGAAATGCCTATGTATTTTGTATATATCCTAGAATGTGCAGATAAATCTTTTTACGTTGGTTGCACAAATGATTTGAGTAGAAGAATTAAACAGCACAATGAATCAAAATGGGGAGCACATTATACTAAGTTAAGAAGACCAGTAAAATTAATTTATTCAGAACAATTCACTATTCTAAAAACAGCTAGACAGCGCGAGTCAGAAATCAAAGCTTGGCGTAGATATAAAAAATTATCTCTAATTAAAAATACAGCGGGTTAGTAAATTAGAACCTAAGTATTAGAACAAAGGAACTTGTTAACTCCAAAGTTATAAATTGGCAATCTGATCCTCTTGCCTGCGGGGCGTATAGCTACTGGACAGTAGAATCAAAAAGCGCATACTTGGAATTGGTAAAACCAATAGATAATAAAATATTGAAAAACAAAACAATAATTATATCTGCGGTTGTTGTTCTGAGTGCTGTCTGGTATTCTTACGGCATTATTAGAAACAACCAAAACGTTGTTCCCTCGGTGTATGCTGCTAAATTTGCCGAGCTTAGTAAAAATGGAAATTCTACTTGCTCCGGTGCTTTTAAAGAATCTATATCTTCAATGGCCGATAATGCCAGAATTCAAGGCTCATGCTGTAGTCCAATGAGCTTGCATCGTTATACCGAACAAGTTGAAGGATTAAAAAAATACGAGTATATAAAAGAAATACCCTCCGATCCATATGACATAGAAGCTGGTTTGGCCAAAAAACTTCAATCCTACTATGACATGGAATTAACGTCAGATGAGCAAAAGGTATACGACTATGCCATGGAGAATTCAGAAGAAAAAGGTCCTTGTTGCTGTAAGTGCTGGCGCTGGTATGTCTATGGTGGCTTGGGTAAATATCTAATCAAAAACTATAAATTTACCGGTGAACAAGTAACCGAGGTTTGGAATCTATCCGATGGTTGCGGTGGCGATGAGGATCATATTCATTAAAATGGATGCCAAATAATTTATGCTTAGCTTTAGATTCTGTAAAAGAAGTCATGAGAAATTGGCGCTATATTGTTTTGACTTTCTTTGTTGTACTTTTGTTGTTCCTGTTTGCTATCTGGCTTCCTAATTTTTCATTTGTAAAAGAGATCATTACATCTCAATATTTCAGTGTGCCAGAAAAAGCTTCAATTCTTCTCAGCTCTTTAAAAGCGTTTCAAACTAATTTTACATTATTTGGTCGAGTAATGCTTGTCGCGGTATCTCTGCTATTCGGTTTGAATATGAGCCTTTTTAGTTTTTATTTAAAACGTAGGATAAGATTACAAAAAGAAGCTGGGCTAAGTGTGGGCGGTATTGTGGCCGGCATGCTTGGCGTTGGCTGTGCTTCATGTGGTTCATTTATCATTTCTTCACTGTTTGGAGTCAGTGCATCAGTGGTCTTTCTTGGCTTTCTGCCACTGAAAGGGCAGGAGTTTGGCATTCTCAGCATTATCATCCTCAGTTTTTCGATTATCTCGACGGCGCGTAAGATTCAGGAACCGGTAGTATGTAAGTAGCCAAATAGCAATGCCATCCGCAGTACTTAAAGAGAATATTAGTTTAGCAGAATACACGACTTTTAAAATTGGTGGAAAGGCCCGTTTTTTTATTGATGCAAAAAGTGTGGAAGATATAAAAATGGGACTAAGATTTGTTAAACAAAATAATCTCCCAATTTTTATATTGGGCGGCGGAAGTAATGTTCTTATTTCAGATAAAGGTTTTCCGGGACTAGTTATTCGAAATAGTATTAAGGGAATACATTGTACTAAAAATATTATCTATGCCAGCGGTGGTGATGATTGGGATACTGTTGTCGCCTATGCTGTAAAAAATAAGTTATCCGGAATTGAGAATTTATCTCTTATTCCCGGAACCATGGGTGGGGCAGTATATCAAAACATAGGAGCTTACGGCGCAGAATTATCTGCCACTCTTTTGTTTGCTAAAGCAATTAATTTAAAAAATGGAAAGTTAAAAAAGTTTTCTAACAAGGAATGTGGTTTCGGATATAGAAAAAGTGTTTTCCAAAAATATCACGGCCAATGGATTATCATAGAGGTGGCTTTAAAATTAAACAAAAAATTTAAGCCGAACGTTTCTTACCCCGATCTTAAAAGTTATTTTGAAAAACGTTTGATTATTCTTTCTGCAGTAAGAAAGGCTGTGATTTGTGTTCGAAGAGCAAAACTGGCCTATCCCGATGTTGTACCTAATGCCGGGTCTTTTTTTAAAAATCTAGTTGTTTCAACATTTTTGGCCGATAAACTATCCGGTCAATACCCGAATTTAAAAATAAAAAAGACTGCGAGTGGATTTCAGCTCTCAGCTGGCCAGCTTATTGAAATGGTCGGTTGGAAAGGCAGGCGTTGTGGTAATGTTGGAGTATCAGACAAACACGCGTTGGTTATTGTCAATTATGGCGATGGCACAGCACGGCAAGTCACAGACTTATCAGAAAAAATCCGCAAATCTGTATTTAAAAAATTTAGCGTAAACCTCGAACCCGAAGTTGTTTTTGTCTGAACCCTAAATTAAATAAGTATAAATCAAATAATTTATTGTTATAACTGTTTCGTACGAAACAGTTATAACAATAATATTCTATTTGCCGCAGACCAGTTGGCATTGAGGAGGGATTGAGGTTGGTTCAGCGCTTTGAGGGTTGCTTCCTATGTTTAAAACCCTGTCCACAATTGATTGGATTATTCCTTTGTTGCTCACTTCTTTACTCTGAAGAGTTTGAATTGTTGATTTAATATCGCCAAGTTTTGCGGCGGCTTGTTTTAGCGCCACTTTGCCGCTTGCTGATATATCTTTTGATCCTAGGATTTTTGGAGCAGTATCGTCAAAAAACTTACTAAGGATATTGTAATCAGAATTTAGCTTATCAACCAAGATTTCTTTTTCTGATTTTGGGAAAACGGAATTATATACAGTTGATTTTAAGGTGCCAAGAATATTACCAATTGAACTTTTGGCACTGTTGAGTATGTCTATATTTGCTCCAAATTGAGTGAAAGAATAGAAAATTACTCCTAGTATTAATAACAAACCAAGAATGTAGCCCATATATTATTTAGTCATTGTGTTTATCCCCTCCAATGTAAATCCACCTTTCACCAAGTCCGGATTGATGGTATTAAGTATCAGATAAGAAGCTAATAGTATCACCGCACCCAACAAAGCTTGAGTTATTCTTGATCTAGCCTTGCTTATTGTTCCCGGATTACCTCCAGCCAGAAGCCACTGAAAGCCGGAGAACAATATCATCAAAAATACAATCAAACCCAATATCTGAAGAGAATAATTAAATATCATACCGATAAGATCGCCAAGGCTGGTGGCGGGGGAATTGCGGATTGGGAATACGGGGTTAATAAACTCACCACTTGTGTTAGTTGTTGCAGTTAAGACGTCGGAGATGGTTAATCTTTTTGTGGTGGAAGCAAACGTGCCATCATCGGTCACTACCTCTACGCCATAAGTTCCATTTTTTAATGTAGCTGGCACGGTAATTGTAACTCTTTTTTTGTCAGCACTAACACTTCCCTGAACAGGAAACACATTGTCAGTAGAATTGCTCAAATTCACCACACTTCCAAGATTAACGCCGGCAATTATTACTGTACCGCCTTGTTTTACGGCTGAAGGAGCAAAGTCACAGATTATTGCCAAACCATCGCTTCCAGACAAAGAATTACAATTGTCTAGAGCCTTAATCTGTTCCTGAACTGAAAGGGGAGTTATGTTTTCATTAAGACTTGTCTCGGCTTGAGCTTGGTTTTTAATTTGTACAACCAAAGACAAAGTTACCAAAAGACTGACCATAAGAAATATCAACCAGTGCGCAAAGTGATGGCCTGGGTTATCATGCCACTTGTTATACCACTTAAAACTTCTTTTTAATTCGTGATGTATTGTTGTTGACATTATAATTCCCAATGAATATGGTCTGCTACTGTCGTGTCGCAAGAAGGAACAGCTTGTCCCTTCTTATCCTCACAAAAAGCTGTCCCGCCATTGCTTTTTAAAACATCTCTGGCCTCTTGCCAGACCCTAGAATTATTTGAAGAAACAACAATATCAACCGCATTTCCGGTGTAATGCTTAGAAGTTGAAGTATGGCTTCCAGTCGTGAGAGATGTAACTGTAAATTGGAAAGGTAAGTTAATAAGACCATCTAAAATCTTAGAATTTACTGTCACCGTACCGCTCGTTCCGCCAGGCGTACAACCACTAGCACATTGGTATGAGCAAACCGCCGGTAATTTACCAGCAGCAATATCTTGTATATTGCCTTTGGCGTTATAACCTGGGCAGTCTGTCTTGGTAGAAAAACCAGCTTTAGATATAAGGGTATTGGCTTTGTCCGCTAGTGACCCTCCTCCACTCGGAGGCACAACACCACCGGGAATACCGCCAGTCACCTTTATCCCCTCCAACGTAAATCCACCCTTCACTAAATCTGGATTGATAGTATTAAGTATCAGGTAAGAAGCTAACAGTATGGTTGCACCTAATAAGGTTTGAGTTATTCTCGATCTAGCTTTGCTTATTGTTCCGGGATTACCTCCCGCTAGAAGCCATTGAAAACCAGAGAATAGAATCATTATAAACACAATTAAACCCAATATCTGTAGAGAGTAGTTAAATACCATGCCAATAAGGTCGCCAAGGCTGGTGGAGGGGGAATATGTGGACGGAAAATATGGGACAATAGGTTTGCCGTCAGTAATTGTTAGTTTTTGGGGTATATCAAGGAAACCATTATCACTAGATATGGCCACAGCATAGATGCCAGACGTAATGGTGATTGGAATATTTACAATTAAATTCGTACCGGCCTCGGTAATAGTGCCCTTAATTGTAGTGCTGGTTCCGGTTGAACTTGTTAGCTTAACATTTTCAAGGAGATTTTGACCCGATATTTGAAGTATCCCGCCTCTGGCAAGAGAACTAGTGCTTAGGGTCGCCTTAGTCAGGGTAGGCGGAGTCGCGGCCAGAGCTATTTGAGCAACAGAAAACAGGCCCAAAATAGCCGTTACCACAATAAACTTAAATATTAATGTTTTCGAACTAGTCATTAAATACTATTATATAAAAATTGGTTTAAACATGGTAGGCAAATATCCACTCTTAAGCTATGAAATGGTATAATTCAAACACCATGACCCGTATGTATAAAAAGATTATATTAATGGCGCTAATAACTATCCTAGGGTTTATTCCGTCCATAATAATCGCAGCCAATACCCAGAATGAAATAGTCGACAGGCAGAAGCAAATTGAGGAGATCCAAAGACAAATAGAGCAATATCAAGTTGAAATTGATAATAATCAAACAAAGTCTCACACTTTAGAAAATGAAATCTCTAAATTAAATGCCCAAATAAACCAGTTACTGCTCGAAATAAAGGGTCTTGAAATATCAATTACTAAAACTGGCCTTGAAATACAAACCACTCAAAGCCACATAACTGACGCTCAAACCAAAATAGCTCTTCATAAACAAGCTCTCGGCCAGTATATAAAACTAACTTACGAGAGCGATCAGAAAACACTAACCGAAGTGATTTTAAAAAATAATAGTCTGTCAGATTTTTTTGGAGAATTAAATAATATTAAAACAACCCAAGACAAACTTCAGGCAACGATATCAAACATAAAAGAACTTAAGACCGACCTAGAGACACAGCAACAGAGCTTAGAAGACAAACAAGCCGATCTCCAACGCCTCAAAGGTTTGGAAGAAATTGAAAAAAGAAGTTTGGATGGCAATAAAAATAACAAAAATCAGATATTGAAAGTAACCAAAGGAGAAGAGTCTAAATTTCAGGAATTAGTCAAAAAATCTCAAAAAAATATTGAAGCATTGCGAAGCGAGATAACTTATTTGGAACAAAACGGCGTTACGGCAGAAGAAGCGATTAAATACGGCCAATTGGCGGCGATTAGAACTAGCATAAGGCCGGCATTTCTAATTGGTATTTTGGAAATAGAGTCAGGGCTTGGTAAAAATGTCGGTACCGGTAATTGGATGGATGATATGTATCAGTGTTATTTAAGATTAAAAAAACCAACCCGGGCTGAAACAGAAAAAAACGCCTTTCTCCAAATAGTTGCCGAGCTGGGCTTAGATCCAAATACGGTTAAGGTGTCCCGGGAACC
>OBEQ012323088.1_pt1 | contig 17734 bp, 19 predicted proteins | sample 1670901 | NCBI WGS metagenome assembly OBEQ01 (sample SAMEA104232315, study PRJEB22302) | groundwater metagenome | biome: forest; feature: aquifer; material: groundwater | place: USA | collected 2011-08-07 | depth 5.4 m
GTTGACCTCTTTCTGGCCGAGGTAGGCGTAATTGGTCAAGAGCTGGTAGACGCCGCCATGCGACAACGGCGACGCGGGGCGCATCTTGCCTCGGCGACTGGTATACGCCTTGGTCCGGTAGCCCTTGGCGTTGAGCGTATCCCGCGTGCGGAGAATGGAGCCGGTCTTGAGGTAGAGGACGAAGGCTTCGTTGACAATCGCGGCCTCGTGCTCGTTGACCTTCAGATGGCCTTTGCGTTCCGGGTCCAGGTCATAGCCAAAGAGGTGGCCGCCGTTCCACAGGCCGCGCTCTGCTCGCGCCAGGAAGGCCGCGCGCGTGCGATCCGCCGTCTGTTCGCGCTCGAATTCGTTGAGTGCCCCCATGATCGTCACAAAGCACTTGCCTTGCGCCGTCGTCGTGTCGAAGTCTTCCTTGAGGCAGATGAAATCGACGCCGTGCTGCTTGAAAAACTCAATCATGTCGAGCAAATCGCGCGTCGAACGGCTGATGCGCGAGAGGGCCAGGCAGAGCACTGTATTGATCCGGCCTTGCGTGGCGTCGTCGATCATACGCAGATAGGCGAGCCGGCCTTTGGTGTCTTTGGCGGATTTGCCCTCGTCGACGTAGCGCTCGACGATGACCCACGGTTCCGGGCCGAGTTTGTTCTTCAACTCGACGTGCTGCGTGAGGAGATGATCTTGATTCTTGAGGGAGCCTTCCTCGACTTTGGCTTGGCGATCCGTTGAGACCCGGATGTAGAGCCCGCACCGTTTCATCGCGTTCGCCTTGGCGTCTTGGGCCGTTTCTGCTGTTCCAGCCATGCTTCCAGGTCGCGCTCCTTAAAGCGCCACTGGTCCGACACCCGCATCGCGGGCAACTCCCCTCGCGCCACCATGCGATATACCGTGAAGCGGTTCAGCCGAAGATACGCTGCGACTTCCGGGACCGTGAGTAGTTTGTCCATGCTCTCCCTCCACAGGAGGGAGTATATTCTGTTTGCTTCTAGTTGCAAGCACATTCTTGACCAACCGGTTGAAGAGAGCTTCGGCCACCAGCTCGGCGATCTGGTCTTCGATGGCTTCTAGCCGTGCGTCGTCCACTGGCTGAACAGCCCGGGCGGGCTTAGGAGTGATCCGAGACATGGGCTTCCGTGCCAGGGAACGCCTCTCGGATCAACCGGATGGCTTCCTCGCCGGCGGGACCGTAGCTCTGAGGCGGCGGGAGTGGAGACTCCGGGGAGGGGCGGCTATTCGATTCGGCCACGCTAAGGGGTCTATACGTGGCCGAATCGGAATTGCCAGTCAGCCGGTAACGGTAGGGGTCGCCCTTCTTGCCGCCTCCTAGCCGCTCAACCAGGCGCTCATCTTCCGCCAACGCCTTCAGGACTTCCTTGAGCTGGGAAACGGACGGCTTGGGGTCTAATTGCTCAAGCAGCGCGTCGCGTTCGATGGGTTCCTCATCGGGGCCAGGCAAGCTCTCCAAGACTCGCCCGTTGACTTCAGCGCGGCTCACCGCCTCCGGCGATCCTTTGGATTGGTACACTCCGCCGTCTAACTCGATGACCACCTGTGGGGGCGTTTCATCGAACCGCGACAGCGTGGTGAGCCGCCGCCGGGTGGCTTTCTGGGAATCGCGGCTCATCTCAACGGCCACGTCCACCGCTCCGACGATTGCGCCGGAGCCACGATGAGCCGTCCCGTCCTCTCCAGGACTCTTGCGGAGATGGTGAATGAGGAGGACGGCGATTCCGAGCTGCTGCGCGAGGATTTGAAGAGGAAGCAGCGCGTTAACCGCCTTCGGCGCGTCGTTCTCATCGTCCACACCCCAAAAGGCGGCTAACGTGTCAACGATGACCAGACGAACGCCATGTTGCGCGCCCAGGCGAATCCTCGCCAGCACGTCCGGCCAGCCTGAGACGGTGAATCGTTGCACGATGAGCAGGTCCTCTCCGCCCAGTTCCAGGCGCTCCAGGCGTCGCTTCAGCAAGATGGGGCTTTCTTCCGTGAACAACAACACCTTGCCCGCCTGATGCGTGGCGTGATCGAGGAACGGCTGATGCCGGAACAGCATGGAGAGGAAATGAAAGATCAGGGTGGTCTTGCCGATCTTGGGACGGGCCGACAGAAGGGTCAGAAGGCCGGGAGCCAAGTAGCCTTCCCACAGCCACTCAACGGACGTGTGCTCAGCATTCACCAGTTCGGCGGCTGTCAGCCAGTTGGGTTTATCGGGGCGTTCCTCCTGGTGAATCCGGGTCAGTTCTTGGATGCACTGCTCTACGGCGTCGCCTGTACCATTGGGCTGAGACCGGCTCAATGAAACGGCAAGGCGTTCAGCCGCCTGGAGGTACTTCCTCCGGTTCGCATCACGCTTGACGATGTTCACGTAATGGGAGAGGTGGGACGGGACAGGCGCAGCGTCGCACAACCTCGCAAGATCGCTGGCGTCTACGGCGCGTGTCTCAGGGCTGGAACGTAGCGCGTCGTAAATCGTCACTAAGTCAACCCCAACGCCCCGTTTGGCAAGCTCGACGACGGTGGCATAGATAGCCCGATCGTGCGGGCTATAAAAGTCCTCAGGGCTGAGAGCGCTCCTAATCTCATCTAGGCTGGCTTCGCCTCTGAGGAGAACCCCTAAAACAGCAGCCTCAGCTGCTTGGTTCCAGAGCAGATTGTTGGTGGTCATTGTGAGGGAAGGCCCTGGTGGTGTAGGCGGTCGCGGAGGGTATTCAAAGCGCGGTTGTAGAGATAGAGCGGGACTGTAAGGCGACGCAGATGAAACTGTTCAACGACGCTCTGGACAGCCCGCGCTTGAATGGCCGGATGCCCAACAACGATGAGTCGCTTGCCATCGATAGATGGACGGGACGCGATTTCGATGAGCGTTGCGCTGGGGATTTGTACGAGGAGCGCGGCGGCGAGAGGAAGGCTGGTCGTCTCGAACTGTAAATCTCTCATCGGTTCTTCTTTCAGTTGGTGCGTGACAAACAAAAAACCCGCCGGGAAATTCCCCGACGGGTTAAAAAAACACAGACAGTCTGCGGGAATTACCTTTGGAACTTCCCTTCAGACCCTCTGTGCGGCGGTAAACACACTATTGGGTTCTTGCTTTAATCTCTTTGCAGCCACCTCCGCATGGTAGACAGTGAGGAAGCTCCCTTGGAACCCTCGCGGGCTAGAACCTCGGGGATGCTTACCTGACTGCAAAGCACCACTATTAAAGCATATTTGAGAATGAACGCTAACTTTTCTATTTTACCAAGCAGCGTTGGCCTGTCAAGGGCTAAGTAGGGCCGATCGCCTCGGTGGAGGTGCTGCATGATTTCCAGCGCCCCTGCCCGCCCAGCGCGATCCCATTGTACGGTATTGGTGAAAGCGGACAGGTTCACTTGTAGAAATCGCGGTTGCGCAAGTACGTCTAGCATACCGACAGTAAACACCAGACCGCAAAGCAATCCCATGCCAACCACCCTTGGAAGCATCTGGTTAGCCTTGCGCATTCTTATCTGATTCAGCAGCACGTTTAGGAAAACGGCCTTTTTCACAGAGACGGAACAGTTGTGCTCCCCAATCGTAATACATCCATGACCGCTTCACGGATTACATACCTTGCATGGAATAAAACCTGCTCTGATAGCTTCTTCCCGTGAGCGAAAGCCGACCAGATTTCCAGCCTTTATTCGTTGTACATACTGGCAGGCGGGTCGATGGAACTTATTGGATTTGCGGCTGCCAAACAAGACGAATTCTTGTTTCTCTTGTTGTACCTGCCAGTCAGGATGTTGCGGGTCAGCCGCGTAGGAGGGAACCGAGGTCACCAGTGCGGAGAATAGGACAAGCCCAACGATTGCCCGAAACCAACGCATCGCGCACCTCCTTGCCGCTGCACCAAGAGTTCACCTCCGCGATCTTGTCGATTCTAGACCGTTGGCAAAGCGGCTCCGACAACTCCGCAAGAGAAACGGCTACACGCAACAGATCGTGGCGGAGAAATCGCGACTCGACTATAAGTACTACTAGTCCATCGAGGGGAAGCGCCCGCCCAATGTCACCTTTGACTCACTCGAACGTCTCGCCAAAACTTTTGACATGAGCCTCTCACAGCTACTGAAGTTCTAGCCAAGCTGTTTCCCGCATCTTGATGTGCGTTTGCTTCTGTGAAAGCGAAACGGCTGACCCGTGTCTCTAGCTAGCGAATCTGGTGTTCGAGTGTCCAGACTGTGTGCTATAAGGCATCTCGCCTGTCGCAGCCCGGTGACCGATATCCAGGGTGAGAAGTGGCGTAGGGCAGTGAGGATCACGACACATCCTGGCCTTGTGGCGGCAGTTCGGCAAACAGTCCGGTTCGCACTGTTCGATGATATGCAGCCCGTGTTCTTGCTGAGCGGCCTGTAGAGTTTCCAGCCGCTTCATTCGTGCTTTCAGATTCATCTGACCCCCCTTTCATTTTGCCGAGCCGTCATCCACTGTTCCAGGGTTTGTAGGCGGTCGGCGACGTCCTGCAACTCGACTGCCTTGAGGCCATGATCCAAGAGGGTTTGGGCAGCGCGCAGTTGAATGCTTGGCTGCTCTCCCGCCTGTAACAACTCCAAGAGCTTATCCGTCGCCTGAACAAGTCCGGCCCTAAGGCGATTGAATGCCTGATCGACGATCGCTCGGCGCTGGCGCTCCAGCTCGGTCTTGAAGGCCGGGCCTTTCAGCCAGCCATAGAATGTGTCCTTACCTGCCTTGAGCCGTCGCCTGGCTTCTTCTAAGCTAGGGCTAGCCAGAATTTCGGCGATAGCAAGATGCTGTCGATGGGTGAGCTGATCCTCAGCTTGCGCCATCATAGTCCTGTTTGGTTCGTTTCAGTCCAGGAGGGGGCATCAATAACTGCGGCTTACTTTCCACCTTGACGACACAGATAGCGTGCCCATACGCTAAGCCTGTCATGAATGACACAGGCCGGTGGTGGCTGAAGTGGGGAACGGGGCTCGCCATAGCGGTTCTTTGCTCAGTGACTTCCCTCTACCTCGCAGTCAGTTCGGAAGACATCGCTTATCGGCTCTACGCCCGAATCATGATGCGGCTTGGTATGTGGAGAGGCAATCTTTTCGACGACATACTCCCGCCACCTCTTACCGATTTCGCCCGGGTGCTCTGGGTGGGTGTCACTCTCATCGGATTTATACTTGTTCTCCTCTTGATTCTGAGAGCTGTCCGTAAAATTTGGTCTGCGCGCTAGGCCCTTACACGTCACCAAGGCAAAGGGTCCCTATTGTCTCCCCGGCCCACGGCGTGAAGTACAACACCTCATGCGTCCCCCCATCAGACAATGCCGCCGCTTGATCCGTAAAGAGGCCCACGCCCGTTGATGACGAGGTATTTCATGGGTTGGGCATGCTATACTTGCCGAATGCTCATCGAGGAATTAAAAGACCTCATTGTCCAGGCGCTGCGTGACGTCGAGCAGGAGCGTCGCGTCGCACGACAGCGTGTCATCAAACGCTGGGTGACCAGAGTCCTCCTCGCCTATGTGTTCGTGCGGATCATGGATTTCGTGATCGGGATTCCCGAATATCGCGCCTGGGATATCAGCAGTGTCCTCACCGCCGTGATGATCGTGCTGACTGATTGGGTCCTTCGGGATGTGGTGCTTCCCAAGACCACTCCCGATGAGCGCGTCCGTCGCGTCGCGGAAGACCTGGATCGTAAAATCCGATCCGCCATCGAGCAAGAACGCCTCTCAGCCGAATCGACAAAAAATAGGAATTGACGCTCATCGCCGCTTCCGAAACAGCTCATACACCGGGCGTCGGAACAGCAGATAGCTGACGGGAAACCGACCAATCAGACTAATCCAGTGCGCCCACTTCTGCGCCACTCGCGCGCGCTCGGCACCTGAAGCGGCGTTCTGGAGGGACGAGACGATCTCGACCCCAAGTTTTTGTTCGAGCCGTCGGAGGTTCTTCCAGCGATCCACCACGACGCGTTGAGAGGACCCTGATCGGCCAACGTACCGACCTGTTGGGTCGCCGCGTGCACGGTCTGGCCGCTGACGGTCTTCCAGAAATTGCCGAGTCCCGTCTCCCCAACAAATGGCAATGCCGTGGGTCCGAAGGCTTGCGCCGCGCGCTGGTCAGCCCTCCCATCAAGAACGCCTGCGGGAGTGCCCGGCGAATCGCTTCGGGAGGAGCCCCTTGGACCTCGCCGCCCGCCACCGTCGCCGCTAGCGATCCCAGGTCTCCACGCACAAACGTATTGGCAATCGTCCCTTCGCCCAGCATCCGTGCCGGGCCAGGGGCCAGGGGCGCAAGTTCTGGCGCCAGGACATTCATGGCCCCACGCGCATACTCGGCGCCAGGCCCAAAAGCTACGCCCCCCGCCCCGGTCGCGAGCAGCCGGAGGGGTTGCAAGCCTTCGCCTTGGACGTGTTCTCGGAGGGCTTCCCCGCCCGCCATGCCGAGTCCACACTAGGTAATTCCTAAAACAGACTGATCCGGACATCGGAAAGCAAAAGCGGAGAGCTTATGGCCCTCCGCCTGCTTGGTTGGTTCGAGCGCCCATTTAACCTTCCGAGCACTCACGTAGACCTTCCGGGAACCCGCCCTCTCAATCCTAACTTCCAATGGGACAGACACCCACAGGACGGCTTGCGTTCCCGTATTCAAGTTGGCTCCCCGGGGAGGACGCACACAGAACGCCCTCAGTCGCCATCATAGACACCTTCAAAATCACGGTCAAGCGACTGCTTCATGGCAAGAAGGTACTGGCATTCGCCTAAGGTGCCTTGCAGGAGTGCAGACATGGGACACACGGCCAATCACTCGGTACTCAATGGTTGATAAGGAGTTACTGCTCCTTGGCTGAAAGTGTGGTCCTTTTGATTTCGGAAAAACGGAGGGATGGGTGACCGCCTCAGGCCGTGGTGTCCACTACAAGAAGCAGACCGTAGAGAAATCCCTGGAACTCAGCGTCTTCACCCGGGACCGACACGGTAACGTTGGACCACTGGGGGGTGCGTGGACCCTGAGCTGGATCGGCCCAACCGGAGAATCCATAGCGAGCGTGGGTATGACGAGCGTCTATCCCTCAATCGGCCGGCCAAAGTTGCGGCTGAGGTACACCCTCTCTGGGGGTCGGACTGATGAGAAGATCCCTGTGGATTACACGGTGCCCCTGACCGCTACTCCCTGCCACTTTGGAGGGGAGCGCGACTGGTTCCTCTGTCCAGGAGCCGGTTGCGGGCGGAGAGTGGCCAAGCTCCATCACCCTCCAGGCGCCACCTACTTCCTGTGCCGATACTGCCACGGGTTGACCTATGAAGGCCGCCAGCGGCACCGCGGCCGTGCATATGAGGTTTTCGGGAAGTACGGCCTGTATAGGAGACGGTTGGAGATGGCTCATGGCCCACGGCAAAGACTGCGGTGGTCGCTCCGCTTACTTGATGCCGAGGAGCGCATCAAGACCTACAAAAGCACCTATCAACTCCGCTTCTTGGAGCGGCTCAATCGTTTGAAAAGACGTAGCAGTCTCACAAGTTGAAGTGAAGTCGTCTGCGTTATCTCTACGGCCCAAGAATGAACCGAGCACGTTCGTATCGAAGCATGTCGAACGGCGTCACACACTTAACACCGAGACCAATGCAGGGTTCAGGGATTTTGATCTGCTTTGCCGAAGTCGATGCCTTTTCGTGCGTGACGACCGTGTGCCCGTGAGCCAGTGCATGGGCTACAAGGTAGTAATCGGCTACCTGAAGAAACGTGTTGATGGCGGCGGGCTCGTAGTGCTGGCTGGTAACCCACGCGCTGACCTTGGCAAGGGCGGGTAGGATCGCCGCGTCAGGCTTGAGAAAGAAGCTGGGCCCGCGTTCCGCCGCCCATGTCGCTAGCTCATCGGCGCCAGCCTCGATCTCATCACCAACCTTTTCGATGCTAATCACTTGCCCGACCGCGTTGCTAGCGATAAGCCAATCCCAGAATGCAGGACAGAAATCAAGACCATAGTGGAGATTCTTTGCTTGTATGAAGACGTCGGCGTCGAGCACGTACGCCATCAAACTGCCACTCCAAGGCTGCGTCCGAGTTCCTGAAACGTCGCCAGCTTGGAGAAGCCGAGCATGCGGAAGGCATCGCGGTAGAGCGTTTGACCTTCCAGCGTACTCATGACGAGCGCACGGGCGAAGCGCTTACTGACCCGTACCGCCTGCGTCAGGTAGAAATCGCCTCCGCTTCCCTTGGGAATCGCGCGGAGCCGTTCAAGTTCTTCCCTGTACGCCTGCCAGAACTGTTCACGCGTGAGGCCACCGACATCATGGATCCGGCGCAAGATGACCAGCGTGCTGACCTTAAAGCGGCGCGCCAGGCGGTCAGTTTCCTCGCGCAGATCACTGTTTCTTCGGTATTCTGCGCGCAGAACCGCAAGCGGGACGAGCAACTCGGCGGCTACCTGGTTGCACCAACGCTCGACCTGGTGCTCGGGTAGCTGCGATGCCTGCATGTCGGAGACCGCGGACTGCCCAAGCCAGATATGAACCAGCTCATGCGCCAGCGTGAACATCTGCGCCGCCTTGGTATCCGCACCATTGAGGAACACCAGCGGAGCGAACTCGTCGGTGATCGTGAACCCGCGGAACTCATCCGGATCGAGATGGCGTCGGTTATTGTTCAACACCACTCCGCTGCACATCACGAGAATCCCCAGCGCATCGGCCTGTTCGATGAAGAGGCGCAGGGCACCGGACCAGGTCGGCATCCGCTGACGCTGCTCGAGGTCGAACTTGAGCGCGCGCCGGATGTCCGCGGCCGTAGCCTCGATGTCGCTTGTCATGTTGGTCGAGCCGACAAACGCGCGGGGCTCCTCGCCAACCGACCGCGCAAAGTCACGGTACCACTCTTGCCGTTGCTGACAGATGTAAATGGTGTCCAGCAGATCCGGGCTCGGCCGTTCAATCCGTTCGCTCCCGATCGTGCGGAAATCTGGGATTGGCACGCGCTCAACTGGTGGTTCCTGAAGGAAGAGGAAACCAAGGGGGGCGTAAGTCGCTTTCGCAAAACGCTCGATTTGTTTGAGAGTTGGGTGGATCGCTCCCCGCTCCCAAGCTTCGAGTTGGGGGAATCGTTCGGTAAGCACGTCAATATCGAGCCCGGCGCGCTCACGCGCCCAACGTATCAACTCCGGCTTAACTTCAACGCGAACCATATCTCTATCCTAACCCTTCTATCTTGAACTGGCAAAAACGAACGTTCGGAGACATTCCAAATGTACCAGCCCAGATCAGCTGGGCGGGGCTATTTGGGCTGCCTCTGATTTTACACGAGCTTTGTGAGCACGCGGCAACGCAGGGGCACAGTCCAGGCACTCTTTCCCCATACACACCCCTGAGCGCTTGAGGAACTCCTCAACCTGAGGGTTTGATCTCAGCACAAAACAGTGGGGCGTACAGCTGGTAGATGAACGGCTCGAATCAAAAAGCCAGCCCAACCCCACAAGGTCTGGCAGCATGGAATACGTCGGTTCAACTTGGTCGGCAGGCCGGAGTAGGTGGCCCTCCCTTTCAAACCAGCATGCATCGCGGATGTTTTGCTTGTCGAATAGAATGTTCCGGCTAACAAACCAAAGTATATTTGGAACTCCACCTTGCAGCTGCACCTGCTTTTCCCTAATAAGGCCAATCAAGTCACTCAAGCGATTCGGCAATTCCACAAAGCCCTTCCGTGCTCTTTTGGAGAACTCCGATGCACCGGACTTGTTCTCCCGTATGCGTCGGACCTCGTTAACGACTCTTAGTGAATCGGCGTAGGCGACCAAGTCGTGAGGCCTGACGTTTAAGGATACTGAGCCACCAGACCATGGCTCCTCAAACCCCAGTCGTACACCTGGGTAAGCGCAAAAGAGCTCCGCCACTCGAAGAACCGCCAAGTAATCCTGGCTCGATTCAACGTCCTTCACCTCTTCAATCTTTTTGAGTACCTCATCGAGGCGCTCACTGACGGGCCGCAGGACACCTGCTAACTCGGAAGCTGTTGCCAGAATGTGATCATGAAACGTTGAACTGACTTTGTCTTGCTGGCTCATTCAGAATCCTACCTTAGGATGTCCTTGACGGTGCTGAGTCGTCACAGGGGTTTTGTTTGGAACGGAAAAACTGACCGACTGGTTGGCCCGCCGCCGCAGGTGGTTATAATTCCACTCTCCGAGTTGCCCCATCTCAGGTCCCCTTCTGGGCCAGACCCTTGAAACGCTTTCCGATCACAGCTGGATCAACCTTTGGCATCCCTCGTGTCAGTGCCGCTTCTGCGACCCATGCTGCAACCGCCTTGGTTTGGCGTGTCGAGATGACGTATCTTTCAGCCATCCAGGCGGTCTTACGGTTGATCTTTCGAACAAATTGCTCACTGACACGTCGGTATCGCTGAGGACGTCTCCGATTAAGAAACAGGCACACCGTCGGAGACACTGGGAACGAGACCTCAGCCTGCGGCAACCCGAGGCCGCTGAAAATTGCCTGCCTCTTGTTCATCTGTGCGAAGACGGTAAGGGGTGTGTCTCCTGTAATGAAGAACTGGCCGCGAGGCGCCGTGCAGAGGCACCAGTGCATCTTCAGTAATACGTCGCAAATCGGTCCAGCTACCTCGATGCTTTGGATAAGCGCTGCCTTTGAATCGGCCTCGACCTCGTAATTCTCTTCGAATTTCAGCAGCGATTCTTGAATCTCCTCGAATGATGGAACCTTATCAGTAGCCGTTTTCTTGTATCGCTCGTACAGCGCACGTAGCCGGTCTGGATCTTTGGCTAAGTCCTTGTTGATCTGCACCGCCGCAGCCTCATTGATTTCTTTCACCATCTGGACCGCCCGGGGGACACGAGTATGCATGAATGCGAGAAATGCAGCCATGCGTGGCACGTCCTGCGGCTGTAGTCTCGCGCCTGGCGTCTGCCACTGGTCCAGGATCGGTTTGGCTGCCTGCTCGATGGGCCCGAAGACCTTTCTTTCCAAGACGTCATCGCTTGTGCCAGGCGCCGACTCAAAGGAATAGAAGCCACTCTCGACAGCCGTATTGATCGGCGTCTGAGGACGGGGATGGCCGCCGTCCTTGTCGTAGACCCAAAATGTCTTGGCTCCTGTCTTCGTGTCTGGAAGGAAGTAGGCGAGATAAAACTGCGGCACGTAGTGGTACCGTTTCGTAAGTGAGCTGGTGTCACTGTGTTCCATCGGTGTTCGGTACGGTTTTTTCATCTACCACGCCTGTTCTTCTTTTACCTTTCATGCTTTCAAGCAAGGTAACAACCTCCTGGGTATTAGAGAGACGCGGCGGGTTAAAATCGGAGTTCCTATCCCATTCACCATCTGAAAAGACAGGATACAGTCGTCCATCGGGTTTGTGGTGGAAGAAAACCTTCCTTACGCGCGTCCAATACTTCCTGCCTCCTCGAAGCCCTTCATAAGTTGTCAAAGCTTCAAAGTAATAGTAGTCGGCCGCAGGCGACAGAGACCTGAAACCCGGCTCAACTTCTTCAGATCCAGGAGATATGAAAGACACCGCACCAAATCCACCCAAATGTTCGTCGAACCACTTCTCCCCGTTCATGTTGTTCTTATCCAAGTCGCTCGTTATGTAATAGCTGGTTGAGATCTTGGAGGCGGGTGTCTTGCCCCCATTCTTTAATACAACGCCGTTGCCATAAAACACGTCGCTGCCCTGTTTGAACCGTACAGGATCTTTCATATTGACCGAGACATAAGCTCGATTCGCAAGGTCAGTCGAACGGTCGTTCGTACGCACTACCCACCACGTTGTAAAGAGGTTCAGAACCAGAGCCGCGATGGCAACGATTGCGGTGATGGAGTTTGGGTATCTCTTAAGATGCCAGAGAATTTGCCATAGCAACCATCTTGCTCTACTGCGACAAATGCGTTCTGCCTTAAACCAATCCCCAGGCGGGTCATTTTCAAGCCCGTTTTCTTTCGATTCAAAATAAATGGCGTATGCGACTTTACGAATCGCGTCTTGACTATTATTCCTTGCAGCGCACATAGAGAGGCTCATATGATTCTCACTTGCATATAGTTGCGTGTTGGCAACTACTTTTTCTTCCTCAGCACGGACAAGGCCTCTACTACCTCACGACTCTTAGCCTCGATGAAGTTCAGAAGTTCTTCGGGTGTCCGCGCGTCTTCAACCAGCTTCCTCTTAGGATTGACAGCCTTAAGGTCGTAGTTTTTGGCTTCTATTTCCTGCCGGGTGACAGTCCAACTGCGGGGACTGTCGGCACGCTCCGGCAGGAGGCGGAAAAACTCTTCAAACTTGTCTACAGTCAACGGGGTCTTCTTACCAACCTTCAGATCCGAGAGGTCGTAGTACCAGATTTTCTCAGTTGGTCTGCCTTTGGTGAAGAACAGTAGGTTCGTTTTGACGCCAGCTCCCGCGGCCGTGAAGACACCAGGAGGCAAACTCAGAAGACACCACAGGTCACACTCATCAAGGAGCTTGCGCTTGGTTTGTACGAAGGCGGTCTCGTTGGTGCGGAACAGCACCCCCTCATCCAACACGATCCCGCAGCGGCCATCTTGCTCCAGGCTGTCGATAACGTGCTGGAGAAACAGCACCTGCGTTGCGCCCGTCTTGTAGGGAAAGCGGGTTTGTGCGTCCTTGCCTTCCTTACCTCCGAAGGGTGGATTCATCAGAATCACATCGTACAAGGCCGGCGCACCGTCAAATAGGCCGCCGTAACTCTCGCCGCCCGTCAGGGTGTTCCCGTGCCAAACGTGCGGCTCGTCAATCCCATGCAGCACCAGGTTGGCCAGCGCGATGGGGTAGATGGCGTTATCCTTCTCTCTGCCGTAGAAGGTGCGCGTTTTGAGCACCCCAAGCTGGTCAGGCGATGTGATCTTCGAGTTGTCCTTGCCGGCCATGTGCTCGAAGGACTGGGCCAAGAAGCCTCCTGTCCCACAGCCTGGATCGTAGATGGTCTCTCCGATCTTGGGATCGATCACCCCCACCATCACGCGAATGATCTCGCGTGGCGTGAAGAATTGGCCGCCATCGTTACCCCGTTCGCCCATCTTGAGCAGCAGCCCCTCGTAGACCTGTGAGAGTGGGAAGACGTGGGTCTTGTCTACGTTTTCATCGCTGATCTCATTGACTTTGTCCAACACATCGAGCAGATTGCGCTCGGTATCAATCCGCGTCCGCTCGACGCCTGAGAAGATCTCGCTGATCACCTTCTGACGGGGAGTAGCATTCGGATGGTCTCGTAGTCCCTTCAGGTGCGGGATGAGGTCACCATTGACAAACCCAAAGAAGGCTCCCATCGCTCCATTCTGCAACTCTCGCCGCTTCGGCCCATCCGGCGCTGCCCAGTCCTGCCAGCGGTACGGGGCCTCAAGCGATGGGACGTGTTCTGCGCTAACGGCCTCGGCCGCTTCTGCCTCCCTTGTCTCGCGCTCATCGAGGATGCGGAGGAACAGAATCCAGGTCAGCTCAGGCACATACTGCAACGCTCCAGCGCAATTGGAGCGCCGCATGATGTCGCAGATGCTCTTGATAGCGCTGTTGACCGACTGCTGAGTTGCCAGTCGTCTTCCGTTACCTGTACCGCTATTTCTTCGCCCCGCCATGTCAAAGCTCTCCGCTGAACGCTGATCGCAGAAGAGATGCTGGAAGAACCTGTATAGCGCTGAGTTGTCCTTCCAGCTTCTTCAGAAGAGATTGCAGCTCTGAGAACTGCTCAGACAGCCTCTTCACAAGCTGATGTTGCTCCTCAATCGGCGGAACGGACAGCACAATACTGCCGAGTAACGTTGCGTTCACATTCGGCTGCGCACCCCCACGAGCGGCTTGCCTTATTTGCTTCCAATAGCTATCGCTTTGGAAGAATGCATACATGTAATCAGAAACTACCTCTTGAGTCGGCTTCAACCTAATCAGATACGAAGCGAACACTGCGCGAGGAGGATTCTTAACAAGGAAGCTCTTACCAGTTGTCGCGCCCGTCCGCGCGAACACGATGTCTCCATCCACCAACCTGTGCGCCGCTTCCTCGTCCGGTGCAATCTGGCAGCCGGGCACCCTGTCCCAGGCGACACCCCCATTCTGAATATCTGTGATTCGCAGGAAGCGGGGTTCGGCGACAGAAAAGTCAGCGCTCGCCGTAAAACCATAATCGATGGTCTCGCACACCTGTGAGACGCTTCTGATCGGCCATTGCTTCGCCTCTGGACTGTTGAAGACCTCGCGCAGGTAGGCCGCTGGCAGCGTTTTTGCAGCTTCGAGTTGGGCCTCCGTAGCCGTCCGCGTCCGTTCGATTACTGCCATCTGTTCATGGAGGATTGAGACAATACGCTTTTGCTGACCGCGTGGTGGCAAAGGAAGCGGAAGGCCTTCGAGATACGACTGAGGCAATCGCCGTTGCCCTACCGTCCCTGTGAAGTACTCGGTCGCGGTCTGTAAGATTCCAGGCTGACGCACAAAGTAGTGTAGCCATTCAGGGAGTACCTCAAGTGACGGGCGGAGGACATGAAATTCGGTCGTCCCGAAACCGAAACCGTCCAAGAGATTTCGAGCAATTGCGTGCTTGCCATTCTGCATGCACGGGGTGATCTTGGCGAACAAAATGTCTCCTTCCTCAAAGTATGTGTAGCCTCTCTGTACTGCCGCGAAAGACCTCGTCTCTGGCCGAACGACGCTGCCTGAGCGCTCGTCAACAGCAGCCATTGGGACAAAGCTCGTTGGACGGTCGTCGGGATAAGCCAAACCGTTCCTTCGGCGGGGGTTTATTTCGCACACCTCACCCAACCGCGCCCATCGCCAGCCCACTGACAACGGTCGCAGCTCCGTTTTCTCAGACCCCAGCAGGTTCATGTTCTTTCTGAGCGTCGGCTGAACCATACTGTTCTCTGACGTACTTCCCGAAATCGCCATATTTCTGCGCAACCTGGTGCCTGGAATTGATCGAGAGAATCAGATTGCCGATTCTTTCCCGCGTCACTTCATCACTATCGACCAGAATTACGGACACGGTATTTGGGTTTCGTGCCAGTCCACGATGGATCAACCACTGAGCCTGGGTATCCGCGGGTGCAAAGGAGAATCCAACGATGACGAGTTCCTTCGCCTTGGCAAGGACTTCTTCTGCCCTGACCCACAAGGGCTGGAATGCCTCGTAGTTCTTATGCATCGTGGGCGGCACGAGTAGCTGTTCACAAAACTGTCCCTCAAAGAGCCCTTCAGCGTTCATGAGGTCCCTGCCCGCAGCCTGACTCGAAAACAGAGAAATCACCCGCTGTTGTGGGTGCTCTGGGTCCTGTTCAATCCTATCGATCTCGGCGGACTGCGGCGCAGATCGTATGCCGGTTGACCTGAACCAATTGATCGAGCCGTGTAGCTTAAAGTAGACCAACTCTGAGGACCGAGGGAAGTCGTGTCTCGACGGCATTGTTGTATGCCAATGCCCAATGTCATAGATCTTGTTGAAGATCATTGGCGCATACCCGGCCCACTCGTTCCATCGGCCGGTATCCGCTAATGCCTTATCCATGATCAGATCGTAGTTGAAGCTGATCACAGCGTCAGAGGGATCCAGATTTGACGCGATGGCCGCGTGGAGCGGACAGCTCCCGCGGGGATGATCGGGAACGGCGCCGCTACGAAATAGCACTTCACGGACGTAATTCCGTAACAGGTCATGGCACCACTGGAACTCGAAATAGGCATCCCGATACGTTGTGTCTCGAGATAGTCTGTTTTCATCCACTGGGTAAATTTGGGATTCTGTGTCAAAGAAAGACAGCAATGTTTCGATGGTTATTTGCGGCTCCTCGGCCACAAGCGCATTTGCACCGATCCCCCACCTGTTCTGGACGAAGGTAAAGAGTCTCCGGAAGTACTCGTCTTGATGCAACCCAATCTCTTGGCCGATACGGAAGAAATGATTGATCGTCGGTGGTTTTCGTGGCCAGCCAGAAACTTCCGACGCCGCCGAGGCTCCTGCACCCAACCACAGGACCCGATCCATCAGACCGCAAAAATCCGTTCTTTGGTTTGGAACAGGACTTCTGCTGGCTTGCCGAGCGCCCTCAAGGCCGATAGTCCTCCGGCCCGCACAACCTCCGGTGTCTGGAATACCTGGGGATTCTCCAGCCCGTCAGTGCCAGTACGGCTGAACTGCGAGGCCAGCGCCTTCAATGTCGCAGACGCAGGGGCCGGCAAACTGGACAGCCATTGCTCATGCTTGTACGTGAATGCGTATGAGCGCTCGGCCCGACGCTTGGGGGCCAAGCCGTACCCAAGCTCGCCGAGCACGTCATACAGATCATAGTCGTCCATGTCCTCAAGCTCTCGCAGGACGCGAGCGGAGCGGCCTCCATCGGGGAGTTGGTTGAGCAATTCATGTCGCTGTTGAGGTACTACCCAACGTGCACGGAACGTCTCCAGCGTTGGTGCTTCTTCGGTCAGCTTCTGCGCCAGTCGCTGCTTATACTCCTCGACTGTGACCGGCAGTGCTTTGCCATCCACCTGAGTCACGATAAAGCGCCCGGCGTCCGTCACGTGTACTTCAATCCCCTCGACTTGCAGAACCGGCTCATCAGGTGGCTTAGGTCCATTTCCCTTTCGGCGCGGCCCACTGAACTTGGTGATGAAGCCTTCACCAAAGAGCCGGGTCGCATCGGTATAGTCGTAGACGCGGAACATGAGTTTGCCCGATGGGGCGTGGAGGCGGGTGCCGCGCCCGACCATCTGATGGAACGCCAGCGGGGACTGTACGTACTTGAAAAAGATGATGTTGCGGACAATCGGCACGTCCACCCCCGTTGTCAGGAGATCAACGGTTGTCGCGACGAAGTGATTGCGAGCACCGCCCCTGAGATCGGAGATGTAATCTGAGCCGCCTACGGAAGCCGTGCACTTGAAGGCGTAGCGCTCAAGAGGTCGTCTACTCTGACTCTTGCACCAATCGGCGTAGAGGTTGTTCATGGCAATTGCCACGTCATCGGCGTGCCGATCCCTGGCGCAGAAGATGATGGTCTTCTGCTCCGGCCCACCGGTTTCCAGCAACCGATCAAAGAAGTGCTTGGTCATGGCCGCCACGCGCTCCGGCATGAGCAGTTGTGTCTCAATCTGGCTGGCGTCGTACTGATCCCTGGCCACACTGGCACCGAGCAGTTCGCCTGTCAGGGCATCCGTCACGCGCTTGCCGACCAGGTCTTGCCGAATCACCCCGCCCACCCGCTCATTGAGCGCCTTGTTGTCGTGAAAGAGGTCGAAGCGATGAATCTCACACGCGGCCAGATAACCATCCTCGATCCCCTGGCTCATATCGTACTCATACACCGGTTCACCAAAGTGGCGGAGATTATCCGCTGTCACCGCCAGGTCGGCCTGGGCTTCCTTCGTCTGCTCGGCGACCTCAAACTGTCGCGGGGTTGCCGTCAGTCCGATCTGGACGGCGCTGGGGTTTCGCAAGAGCACCTGCGACCACTTCCCCCACGCAGAACGGTGGCACTCATCAATCACAATGTGGCTGAAATAGTCCTTGGGGTAGTGCTTGGTGAGGAAGTTGGCCGTGGCCTCCTCAGCATCGACATCCAATGTCTGATACGTGGCGATATGAATGCGGGCGTTCTTGGCGTTGTTCGTACCGTCGGGTTGTAGGAAGACAGGAGCGGCATCTGAACCAAAGACATTCTGGAAGGCGTTGAGACCCTGACTTCGCAGCTCATCGCGGTCACAGACAAAGAGTGCGCGCCGGAGTTGTCCGGCATCCGCGATCTTCTTGA
>OBEQ011629662.1_pt1 | contig 17732 bp, 8 predicted proteins | sample 1670901 | NCBI WGS metagenome assembly OBEQ01 (sample SAMEA104232315, study PRJEB22302) | groundwater metagenome | biome: forest; feature: aquifer; material: groundwater | place: USA | collected 2011-08-07 | depth 5.4 m
GGCCAGAAGCAGCCCATGCGCCTGGCGGTGGGGGCGGCGGGCGTCTTCTGGGCCAAGCGCCGCCTCGAGGTCGTGCGCGCCGCCGATGCGCCCGACGCGCCCACGGCCATCGCGCGCTTCGACAGCGAGGTCACCGGGCTCGCCGTCGATGGCGACGACCTGCTGGTGGCGCTCGACGCGGGCGAGCTGTGGCGGGTGGCCGTGAACGGGGTGGCCCGGCAGATGTACCTGGCCGGCCAGTGCTTCGCGCGCGGCTTCGTGGTCGATGACCGACGCCTCTACTGGATCGACGACGAGGCCGGGGGGATCAAGAGCATCGGCAAGCATGGCGGCAGCCCGCCCCGGCGCCTGGCGGAGGCGCCCGCGGGCGATGGCTTCCTGGTCGTGACCGCCGACGAGCTGCTATGGACCGACGCCGACGCGCGCAACATCCGCCGCCTGCGCAAGGACGGCTCGCGCAGCATCGCCGCCGCCGGGCTGTCAGTGCCGGCCGAGATCGCCGCGGCGGGCGAGTGGATCGCCTGGATCAACCGCGGCGACGGCAGCGTGATGGCGCTGCGGCCGTGACTTCCGTGGCTAGGGTTCGCGTCGCCGCCGCTGGATGAGCTTCTTGGCTCCCGCGAGCAGGAAGCCGGCGCGGCTGCGCACGAAGAACAGCCCCAGCGCGACCTTGCGCGAGGGCGGCTCCTTGAGCCCGTGCTTGAGGTAGAGCTCGCGGCAGAGCGAGCGCTGCTTCTTGCCGCTCGAGGTCTTGGGCACGGTGCCGGGCCCGACGATGGCGACCTCGTCGAGCTTGACGTCGCTCATCTCCATGACCGCCTCGCTGACCTTGTCGACCAGCGCGGCCATGGCCGGCTTCTCGCCGATGCGCGACTCGATCACCATGACCACCCGGTCGGTGGCCTTGGCGTCGTCGTAGACGGCGAAGGCGTAGGCGCCGCCCGGGCGCACGCCCTCGACGCGCTCGGCGATGCGCTCGAGATCCTCGGCATAGATGTTGCGCCCGCGCAGGATGATGAGGTCCTTGGCGCGTCCGGTCACGTACAGCTCGCCGCCGGCGAAGAAGCCCAGGTCGCCGGTCCACAGCCAGCCGTCGCGCATGACCGCGGCGGTGGCCTCGCTGTCGTCGTAATAGCCGCGCATGAGCGACGGCCCGCGCACCAGGATGTGGCCGACCTCGCGCTCGGGCAGACGCTCGCCTTCCTGCGACACCACCACGACCTCGTGGCCGGGCACCGCGCTGCCCACCGAGACCACCGCGAAGGGGTTGTCCTGGCCCTCGGCGCGCACGGCGAAGCCGTTGGCGAGCGCGTCGCGATCGACGACCTCGCAGCGGGGCGGCTGGCCGCTCATGGGGAAGGTGACCGCCAGGCTCGACTCGGCCAGGCCGTAGACCGGCAGCATGGCCGAGGCGGAGAAGCCGTGGCCCTCGTACATGTCGTGGAAGGCCTGCACGGTGCGGTAGTTGACCGGCTCGGCGCCGTTCAGCGCCAGGCGCCAGCTGGACAGGTCGAGGCCGGCGCGCTCGGTCGGCTTGACCCGGCGCGCGCACAGCGCGTAGGCGAAGTTGGGCGCGGGCGAGAGCGTGCCGCGGTGGCGATGGATGGCCCACAGCCAGCGCGACGGCTTGGCCAGGAAGGACACCGGATCCATGAGCACGAGCGGCAGGCGCCAGTAGATCGAGAACAAGAGCGCGCCGATGAGGCCCATGTCGTGGTAGAGCGGCAGCCAGCTGACCACCACGTCGGTGCGCCGGATCTGCATGGCCTGGCCGATGGCGTGGATGTTGGCGACCAGGTTCTCGTGCGCCAGCAGCACGCCCTTGGGGTAGCCGGTCGAGCCGCTGGTGTACTGGATGAACGCGGGATCGTTGCCCGACGCGCGCAGATCGGCGAGCGGCACGGTGCTCTTGCCGGCCACATCCTCGACGTCGACGATGTGCTGCATGCCCTCGACGCGCAGGGCCAGCTCGCCCAGGAAGCTGTGGATCTGCCGGTTGGTCAGGCACACGCGCGAGCCGGAGTGGCGCGCGACGTGGCACAGACGATCGATGGCCATCTCGACGCGCAGCCCGGTGGGCGGGTAGGTGGGCACGGGGATGGCGCCCAGCATCTCGATGGCGAAGAAGGCGGTGATGAGCTCGAACGAGGTGGGCAGGACCAGGAGAACGCGCTCGCCCTTCTTGACCCCGAGCGCGCCCAGCGCGCCGGCCATGCGCGTGGCGCCGTGGTAGATGGCGCGGAAGCTGTGCTGCTCCTCGACGTCGGGCGCGCCACGTTCGGTGGCCGCATGGATGAGGGTGATGCCGACCTTCTCCTCCAGCTTGGCCGCGGTCGCGAACGCGTGCAGCAGGGTCGAATGGTACGGCTTCAGGTCCTGCGCGCTGTGCGCGACGCCCGCCTGCCACGCCGAGGTGCGAAAGCCGCTGTGCTCGACGTCGGGAAACGTCGGCCGAAAAATCCGCTGCGAGATACGACCGCCACCACTACTCAAGACGCTTCACTCCGCAAATGACCTCCACACTTATCAGCCAACCTCTGGGATGCGCAAGTCGCTCGAAGTCGCAGGAAGGTCCACCGAAATGACCCGAAATGACGCGGACACGAGCGTGGTAGCATCTTGACCCGAGCATGAAAGCAGTACGCTACGTCGCCCGCTTCTTCGCCATGGGCGCGGTCATGCTGTGGTTTCTCCTGCGCTATCTGGTCGGGCGCATGGGTACGCTACGGCATCCGCGCGGAACCTCACGGGATAAGGCTGTGGCCCGCCTGCGCGGCCGCCTCATGCGTCAGATGTTCTCCACCCTGGGCGCCACCTTCGTGAAGCTCGGCCAGGTCATGTCGACGCGGCCCGACCTGTTCCCGCCCGAGACCATCGACGAGCTGCGCCAGCTGCAAGATCGTCTGCCGCCCTTCCCGGGGGCGCGCTCTCGCCGCACCATCGAGGAAGACCTGGGCCAACCGGTCGACCAGGTGTTCAGCGAGTTCGACGACGTGCCGGTGGCCGCGGCGAGCGTGGCGCAGGTGCACCGTGCGCGCCTGAAGAGCGGCGAGGAGGTCGCGGTCAAGGTCCTGCGCCCCGACGTGCGCCGCAAGGTGCAGCGCGACGCGGTCATCCTCAATGTGTTCGCGCGCATGCTGGCCTGGCACCCGCGCCTGCGGCTCTCGGATCCGGTCGGCCACATCGCCGAGTTCGAGCACGGCATCATCGAGCAGACCGACCTCCAGAACGAGGTCCACAACTACCAGCGCTTCGCGCGTGATTTCGCCGGCTTCCCTGGCGTGCGCTTCCCGCGCGTGCACGAGCAGCTGTGCGGCCAGCGGGTCATGACCATGGAGTTCGTGCGCGGCACCAAGCTGGACGCGCTGCCCGCGGGCGGCGACCACCGCGAGCTCGCCCACCGCCTCGAGCAGGTCATGTTCAAGATGTGCTTCGAGAACGGCTTCCTGCACGCCGACCTGCACCCGGGCAACATGGTGGTCGCCGAGGGTGACGGGGCGCTGGTCATCTTCGACGTCGGCCTGGTCAAGGATCTGTCGGGCGACATCTTCGCCCAGTTCGTCGACTTCTCGCGCTGCCTGGCCATGGGCGGCGCGCACGACTTCAGGATGCACCTGCAGCGCTTCCACAAGTACATCGGCGACGTCGACTGGGAAGGCATGGAGCGCGACATCAACGCCTTCCTGACCGCGGTCCGGGCCAAGAACACCGGCCAGCTCGAGATCGGCGGCATGTTCAACGAGCTGTACGCGCTGGCGCGTCGCTACCAGGTGCGGCCCATGCCCGAGGTGGTGCTCGTGATGGTCGGCATCGTGACCTCCGAAGGCATCGGCAAGCAGCTGAATCCGCAGGGGAACCTGTTCCAGGCCCTGACCACGTTCCTGATGCCGCTCATCATCAAGAAGGGCCTCATGCCGGGAGCCGCGCCGCCCGCGGCGACGCCCGGCGTGCCCGGCTCCGCGTCCGCACCACAAGCGGTGTAGGATGCGCGCCGCATGTCGGCCTCCGAACTGATCCTCTCCTTCTCCGAAATCGGCGTGGACGACGCCGCCCGCGTGGGCGGCAAGGCGCACTCGCTGGGCGCGCTCACGGGTGCCGGCTTCGCCGTGCCCGAGGGCTTCGTGCTGACCACGCACGCGCTCGACCTGGCGCTGGCCGAGCCGGCGCTCGCCGCCCTGGGTGGCGAAGCCGCGGCGCTGCGCACGCAGATCGCGTCCGCGCCGCTGCCCGAGCCGGTCGCCCTGGCGCTGCGGGCCGCCTGGGCGAAGACGTTCTCGCCCGACACGCCGCTGGCGGTGCGTTCGAGCGGCACCAAGGAAGACCTCGAAGGCGCCAGCTTCGCCGGCCAGTACGAGAGCGTGCTCAACGTGCGCGGCGCCGAGGCGCTCGAGCTGGCGGTACGCCGCTGCTGGGCGTCGATGTGGCACGAGCGCGTGCTCGAGTACGCACGCAAGCGCAGCGGCGGCAGCGACGATCTGCGCATGGCCGTGGTGGTGCAGCGCATGATCCCCGCCGACGTGGCGGGCGTGCTGTTCACGGTCAACCCGCTGACCGGACGCGAGCACGAGACGCTCATCGAGAGCTGCTTCGGCCTGGGCGAGGCGCTGGTGTCGGGCCGGGTCAACGCCGACTCGTTCGTCGTCGATCCGACGAGCGGGCGCGTGGTCAAGCAGACCATCGCCGAGAAGGCCATGCGCATCGATCCGATTGCGCATGTCCCGGGCGCGCCCAACGGCCACTACACGCGCGAGATCACGCTGAGCGGCGCCGCCGCGCGCGCGGCCACGCTCGATGACGCGGCGCTGGCCGAGCTGGCCGAGCTGGGCGCGGCCATCCAGGAGCACTACGGCCGGCCCATGGACATCGAGTTCGTGCGCGAAGGCGGCAAGCTCTACGTGGTGCAGGCGCGGCCCATCACCAAGCTGACCTTCGCGCCCGACGTGGGCGAGTGGACCACCGCCGACTTCAAGGACGGCGGCGTGTCCTCCGACGTCTGCTCGCCCTTCATGTGGTCGCTGTACCAGCTGGCACTCGAGCACTCGATGCCCGCGTACTTCAAGGACATCAAGCTGCTCGATCCCGACGCCGAGGACACCTGGGGCAAGATGTTCTTCGCCCGGCCGTACTGGAACCTGGGTGCGGTCAAGGCCATGCTCGAGGTGCTGCCCGACTACGAGGAGCGCAAGTTCTACCTCGACTTCGGCATCGAGCCCGACGTCGAGGGCACGGGCAAGGTGACCAAGCTGGGCGTGCGCTCGCTGGTGCGCGCGCTGCCGGTGCTGTTCGCGCTTTCGCGCAGCTACACCGAGGTGCTCGCGGCGGCCCGGCGCTTCGTGGTGCGCTTCGACGAGCGCAAGCGGCCCTACGAGCTGACCGGCGAGGAGCTGGCCGCGCTCGCGCCCGCCGACTTCGCGTCGCGCTGGCGCCGGCTGATCACCGATCTCTACTACGAGACCGAGACCACGTACTTCACCACCATCTACAACACGTCCAACTCCAAGACCGACTTCAACGGTCCCTTCGAGAAGGCCAAGAAGGCGTGCGGCGGTCAGCTCGACTACCTGGCCCTGGTGTCGGGGCTGGAGAACCTGTCGCACATGCGGCCCATGGCCGAGATGCACGAGATCGCCGGGCGCGCGCGCGCCGCGGGCGGACGCGTCGACGAGCGGGCGCTCGAACGCTTCGTCGAGCGCTGGAAGTACCACGGCCGCAAGGAGCTCGACATCCGCGTGCCTCGCTGGGGCGAGGAGCCCGAGCTGGTGCGTGGCATGATCGAGCAGGCCATCGCCTCGTACGACCCCAAGAGCGACCCGGTCGCGCACGCGCGCGCGCAGCACCAGCACTACCAGGCCGAGCGCAAGAAGGCGCACGACGCGCTGCCGCGCTGGCAGCGGGGCGGCTTCGCCAAGGGGCTCGAGCTGGTGCGCACCTATGCCTGGTGGCGTGAGGAGATCCGCGATCACTCCAGCTACCTGTACTACCTGGTGCGGCGCTGGTCGCTCGAGGCGGCGCGCCGCCTGGTCGAGCGCGGCTGGATCGAGTCCGCCGACGACATCTGGTACCTGCCCTTCCAGGAGGCGCTCGAGCTGATGGAGGGCAAGCTCGCGCCGGCCGAAGCCAGGCGCCGCCTGCGCGCCGGCCGGCGCATGGTGCGCTCCTTCCGCAAGTTCAGGAATCCGCCCGAGATCGGCTCGCGCTACGGCATGGCCGGCCCGATCCCGACCGGCGCGCTGGTGGGCACGGGCGGCTCGCCTGGACGGGTCGAGGGTCGCGCGCGTGTGCTGCAAGGCATCGACGACATGCACCTGGTCGAGTCGGGCGACATCCTGGTCACACCCTTCACCGATCCGGGCTGGACGCCGGTGTTCGCGCGCATCGCTGGCGTGGTCACCGAGACGGGCGGCGTGCTGGCGCATGCGGCGGTGATCTCGCGCGAGTACGGCATCCCGGCGGTGCTGGCGGTGCCGGGCGCGACCCAGCGCATCAAGGACGGCGCCCGCATCGCCGTCGACGGCACGGCGGGAACGATCGAGATCATCGGCTGAGGTAAACTCGCGGGCCGTGCGGATCCTCCTGGCTCTCTGCCTGCTCGCCTTCGGCTGCTACCGCCCGTCCCTCGACGATTGTGCCGTGCGCTGCGGTGCGGGCGGCGCGTGCCCGTCGGGGCTGAGCTGCGACCTGGCGGAAGGCTTCTGCCAGGCCGATCCATCGGTCAGCTGCAGCGCCCTCCCCGGCGACGGCGGCGTCCCCGACGGCAGCCTGCCGGGGGTGCTGCACTACTCGGCGGTCTCCGCGGGTGACAGCCATGCGTGCGCCATCCGGCGCGACGGCCGCATGTGGTGCTGGGGCCGTGGCGACGAGGGCCAGCTGGGCAACGCCACGCAGTCGCGCAGCGCGCTGCCCGTGCGCGTGGGCGGCGCCGAGCTGACCGACTGGCTGGCGGTCGAATCGGGCGCCAACCACAGCTGCGGTCTGCGCGGCGCGCAGCTGCCCGGCGAGCTGTGGTGCTGGGGCTCGAACAACCTCAAGCAGGTGACCGACAGCTTCGACGGCGTGCAGCCCGAGCCGGTCATGACGCCCGGCTCGTGGAAGGCGGTCAGCGCGGGCGAGGGCAACACCTGCGCCATCGACGCCGCCGATCACCTGTGGTGCTGGGGCACCAACGGCGACGGCCTCATCGGCGCGGGTGCGGCCGACACGCGTCCGCCCACGCAGATCGGCAACGCCACCTACGTGGCCATCTCCGTCGACACGCTGCACGCGTGCGCCATCCAGACCGGCGGCACGCTGGTGTGCTGGGGCGCCCAGGACGAGGACGGCCAGCTGGGCACCGGCGACCATGTCAGCCACAACACGCCCACGCCGGTGGCGAGCGGACGCGAGAGCAAGTGGACCGAGATCGCCACCTCGATCGTGTTCAACTGCGGCATCCGCGAGCTGGTCGCGGGCGAGCGCACGCTGTGGTGCTGGGGCCGCGACAGCGGCAACCTGGGCACGGGCGGCGGCGGCGGACCGTCGAAGCTGACGCCCGTGCAGGTGGGCAGCGACAAGGACTGGAAGACGGTCGCCATCGGCGGGCGGCACGGCTGCGGCGTGCGCGCGGAGAGCAGCGGCGATCATCTGTGGTGCTGGGGTCTCGACAACGAGGGCGAGCTGGGCCTGGGCGATCGCAAGGACCGCTTCACGCCCACGCGCGTGGACGCGAGCTCGGGCAGCACCTGGGCCACGGTCAGCGCCGGCCGCACCTTCACCTGCGCTCGCCACGACGACGACAGCCTGTACTGCTTCGGCGAGGACGCCTACGGCCAGCTCAGCGACGGCCATGCCGCGGTCGAAGATCATCCGCGCCGCGTCGGTGACCAGCTGGGCTGGTCGGAGATGGCGGCCAGCGCGACCCACACCTGCGGCGTGCGCGCGGGCGAGCTGTACTGCTGGGGAAGCAACGTCTTCGGCCAGCTCGGCTTCGCGCCCGGCGACGGGGCCAGCTCGGTGGTGCCGGTCAAGATCGCGGGCACGTGGAAGCACGTCGCGGTGGGCGCGTTCCACTCCTGCGCCATCGACGACGCCGACAAGCTCTCGTGCTGGGGCCTGAACGACGTGGGCGAGCTGGGCACCAACCAGCCCACCAACATGACGCCGCACCCCACGCCGGCGGCGGTCTTCGGCGGCGCCGGCACGTGGAGCCGGGTGGCCGCGGCGCAGTCGGTGACCTGCGGCATCGGCGCCGCGGGCGGAACCGGGGCCGGCAAGCTCTACTGCTGGGGCGCCAACCTGTACGGCCAGCTGGGCCAGGCCGGCGGCGACCGCGCCGCGCCGGGCGAGGTCTCGGGCGGCAACAGCGACTGGACGTGGATCGCGCTGGGTGGCTCGTTCAACTGTGGCGTGCACGGCACGGCCAACCACAACCTGGTCTGCTGGGGCGAGGACGGCCACGGCCAGCTCGGCCAGGGCAGCATCCTGATGAACAACCTGACCACGCCCACGGCGGTCATGACCAGCGACCGCACCTGGACCACGGTCGCGAGCGGCCTGCTGCACAGCTGCGGCCTGCAGGCCGACGGCGACCTGGCGTGCTGGGGCGCCAACGGCGTGGGTATGGTGGGCACCGGCACCAGCGACGACGTGGTCGTGCCCACGCAGCCGCTCGGACAGGAGAAGTACCGCGCCGTCGGCACCGGCTTCGGCCACACCTGCGCGGTGCACGAGGACCGCCGGCTCGACTGCTGGGGCGCGGCCGAGTTCGGCCAGCTGGGCGACGACGCGGCGCGCAGCGACTCGACGTCGATGCCCACGGTGGTGTCGAACGAGGCGGTCTGGGACCAGGTCGTGCTCGGCGACGAGCATTCGTGCGGCCTGCGCATGGACGGTTCGCTCTGGTGCTGGGGGCGCAACACGTTCGGGCAGCTGGGCACCGGGCAGGCGTCGACGCTGGCGCCGGCGCGGATTGCGGATCCGCCGCTCTAGGCGCGCGGATCACGCACCGGTCAGGGCGGCCGCGAAGTCGCGCACGCGCGCCTCGAGCGCATCGATGACGGCGCGCACCCGGCTGGTCCGCTGCACATCGGGGTGGACGACCAGCCAGATGCTGTCGAGCTCGACCGGGGTCTCGGCCGGCACGCGCTCGAGCGTCCGGTCGGGCTGCGCCAGGCTGCACGGTAGTGGACCGATGCCGAGGCCCAGGCGCACCGCCTGCAGGATCATGCGCGTGCTGTTGGTGCGCAGGACCACGCGCGCGTCGCGCAGCGTCTCGCCGCCCAGCTGGCCCGTGCGCCAGTTGCGGATGCCGGCGTCGTAGCCGATGACGTCGTGGTCGGCGAGCCCGCCGCCGCGCACGGGCCGACCGTGCGCCGCGAGGTACTTCTTCGCCGCGTACGCGCCGAACGCGACCGTGCCCAGGCGACGCGCCATCAGATCGCCACTCTCGGGGCGGACGTAGCGCAGCGCCACGTCGGCCTCGCGGCGCGCGACGTCGACGCGCTCGGTGCCGGTCATCAGATCGACGCGGATCTGCGCATGGCGCGCATGCAGCGCCTGGAGCGCCGGCAGCACCACCAGCTCGCCCAGCATCTCGGTGGTCGCGACGCGCACCGGGCCGGAGAGCTTGCGATCGGCGCCCAGGGCGCGCTGCTCGCCGCGCAGCACCGCCTGCTCGACCTCTTCGCCGGTGGTGCGCATGGCCTCGCCCGCGGCCGTGAGCACCAGGCCATCGGGCGTGCGGGTGAAGAATCGGTTGTGCTGGGCGCAGCGCAGGGACAGATTGGCCACGGTCGGGGCACCGCCCGTGCGAAGGCGTCGATGCGGTGGACCTCGAGCTGGTAGGTGGAGTTGCAGCGGTGGCCCGTGGTACCGACGAAGGCGCAGCGACCCTCGTCGCGCCGCCAGACCTCGTCGCGCACGGTGGCGGCGATGTAGCGACCGTGGGGCGCGTCATCGCCGGACGCGGCGCGGGCGCGCCCGGTGCCGCGGCGCCGACGTTCGCAAGCTTCGAGGGTCGTCTTCATGCAATGGTGCAGGACTGCATGCAGGCTGCCGTCGGGAAGCTGGTGCGAGAGCGCCGCGCGCACCGTCTCCAGGTCGGCGACGAACGTGCGATCGACGGTGACACGCAGGACGCGCAGGTCTTCCGACACCGGCTCGACCCGGGCGGGGCGCGGCGGAGGAGAAGCCGCGGTCGCGACGCCGTTGCTGTTCACCGGCGGCGCCGGCGCGGGCAGGCGCCGCAGCAGGTCGGGCGGTGCCTCGCGCGGTCGCAGCGCTGCCACCAGCTCCTTGACCTGGTCCTCGGTCCGCCCCGCGGCGCGGGCCAGAATCTCGTCCAGGTTTGCTCGTCGAGCACGTCGCGCAGCTCCACGACCTGCGACGCGAGCTCCGGCCCGGGACTTGACGAATTCCCACGAAGGGAGCGGGAGTCGTCGGCTCTGACTCGCCCGTGCCTCAGGTCGCGTTTTCTACGCCAAGGCGCGACGCACGCGGCTCGCGGCACCCGCCTTCGGCGTCAGCCCGGGCTGAGCGTGAAGTGGAACGTCGCGCCCGCGTCGACGATGGCCTCGGCCCAGATCTGCCCGCCGTGGCGGTGCACGATGCGCTGCACGGTGGCCAGGCCGACGCCGGTGCCGGGGAACTCGCCGGCCTCGTGCAGGCGCTGGAAGGGCGCGAACAGCTTGGACGCGAACTGCATGTCGAAGCCGGCGCCGTTGTCGCGCACGTAGATGGCCAGCTTGCCCTTGGCGCGTTCCTGACCCACCTGCACGCGCGCCGCGGCGGTCTTGCCGGTGAACTTCCACGCGTTGCCGAGCAGGTTCTCGAGCACCACGCGCAGCAGGCGCGGGTCGGCGTCGACGCGCAGGCCGGGCTGCACCTCGAGCGCCACCTGGCGGGTGGGCTCGCGCCGTTCGAGCTGGCGGGCCACGTCGAGCGCCAGGGCCGAGACGTCGACGCTCTCGCGCTGCGGCTCGACCCGCGCGGTCCGGCTCAGCTCGAGCAGGTCGTCGATGAGCTCGCTCATGCGCTTGGCCGCGGCGCGCACGCGTTGCAGGTAACCCGCCGAGGACGGCTCGATCTTGCCCTCCAGGTCCTCGAGCAGCGCCTGGCTGAAGCCGTCGATGCTGCGCAGGGGCGCACGCAGGTCATGCGAGACCGAGTAGCTGAAGGCCTCGAGCGCGCGATTGGCCTGCTCGAGCTGCTCGGTGCGATCCTTCACCAGCTGCTCCAGCTCGGCGTAGAGGCGCACGTGCTCCAGCGCCACCGAGGTGCTGTCGGCCAGCGCCTGCAGCAGCTTGACCTCGGTGGGTGAGGCGTGGTGCCGCTGCGCCCAGTAGTTGCCGATGGCGCCGATGGGCGAAGCCGGGCGGATCGGCACCATGGCCAGGCTCTTCACGAAGGTGGGCCGGTAGGCATCGGCGAGCACGCGCGGGTCGGTGTAGATGTCGTCGATGACCGCGCTCTGCTTGTGCAGCATGGCCCAGCCGCTCACGCACGCGTGCATGGGGAAACGGCTGCCCTTCCACAGCGGCGCGATGGCGTCCTCGTCGGCGTAGAAGCACAGCTCGCCCTCGCGCAGCACGAAGGTGGCCCCGTCGGCGCCGGTGAGCTCGCGCGCCGCCTGGCGCACGATGGCCATGACCTGGTTCAGATCGCGCGCCAGCGACAGCTCCTGGACGGCGGTGACCAGGCGCTCCATTCCATGCAGGTACGCCGGATCCGCCTCGAGCCCGCCACGTTCCGTCAGGTCGCCCACGCGGCGAGATCGTACGCCACGTGAGCGGTGCGGGGAAGCGTGGCGTTCGTGCGCGACAACTGGACTACCGGTGGACTACCGGTGGACTACCGGTGGACTACTGCACGATGCAGTCGGCCGCGTGCAGGATGAGGTACTCGAGCACGCGCTCCTGGGGCGAGAGCGTGCCCGCGGTGCAGTAGTCGGGGAAGGTGTTGGGCAGGATGGGGCGACCGAGCGTGTGGTAGCTCGAGTAGAGCACGCGGCCGCACGAGGCGACGTCGAAGGTCGTGGTCAGCGGCCGCTCGGTCATGGGCAGGCCGAGACCGCTGACCGGGCCGGACATCCACACCTTGGCGGTGTCGACGGCGGCGACCGAGAGCTGCATGGCCCAGCCGCCCAGGAAGTTCTCGATGCGCACGCGGCCCGTGTCATCGATGATCTCGTCGCCGCTGCGCACCTCGACGGCGCGCAGCCAGTCGGCCATGGTCGTGTCGAGCACGAGGGCGTCGCTCTTGATGCCGTCGTCGCCCAGCTGGGCCGTGTCCATCTGCTCGGGGACGGCCGCGCTGGGCCCGGGCGCGAAGTCGATGGTGCCCGACCACGCGCCCACCTGCTCGACGAAGTCGTAGGACTGGTCGGTGACGTAGAGGCGCCCGCCCGCGGCGACGTAGCCGGCCAGGGCGGTCTTGACCTGGTTGTCGAGCAGGAGCTCGAGCTCGTAGGCATTGCCGCAGTTGATGAACACGATGTTGTACCTGGCCAGCGCGACCGGATCGCGCAGGAAGTCGTTGCCGGACGGCACCGGCTCGACCGGCACGCCCGCGTACATGGAGATGGCGTCGGCGTCGATGCCGAGCTTGAGCAGCACGCACTCCATGTCGTCGTACATGCCGCTGACCACGGCGATCTTGGGCATGGCGTTGATGGTGTCTTCCTGGCGACCGGGCAGCTCGAGCGCGTCGTCGGGGGCCGAGTTGTCGGCGCACCAGCTCGAGATGGCCACCTTGGTCAGGCGGCGGAAGCGACCCTTCTGCGCCACCACGTCGACGGTGGCGCCGGGCATGGGGGCCACGGCGGTGGGCAGCGGGCCCAGCCGGAAGGTGCCGTCGGCGGCGCTGTGGGTCAGCACGGCCGCGTTGGCGATCAGGTCGCCGCAGATGTCGCAGGTGAGCGCATCGGGGAACGGCTCGAGCGTGCGCGGCACGTAGACCGAAGCGTTGGCCACCGGGTCGACGCCGTTGGGCGCCAGCACCACGCCGGTGAGGTAGGTGGCCGTGCCGCCCGGGCAATGGTTGTCGCTCTCGGCGTCGACGCGCGCGTCGCTCGGTTCGACTGCCGCGTCGCCGCCGGGGTGCGAGTCGTCGTCGCCGCCGTTGCGGCCGCCCGGACCACACGCACCGAGAACCAGCAGAGCCAGGGGCAGAGTCGTCGCTCGCATGCGCACCTCCAGGTGGGAGCGTCTGCGCGCGCATGGCGGGCCGGTGCCCATTTCTTCTCCATCTGGTGGTCGGCCGGACCTGTCACGCCATCGCGTACGAGTGATGCGATCGCCGCGCCAGCAGACGGCCAGTGAGCGAATGCCAGTCGGCCTCTGGATTTCACGGCAACTTCATCTGGTGCCCAGAACGCCGGTCAGCCATGGTCCTGCCATGCCATTCGTCAAGAGCATCGCCCGCGTGATCGCGGCGGTCGCCGCCCTCATCGCACTGGCCAGCGTCGGCACCGACGCGCACGCGGCCCGGGTTCCTTCCGGCTTCTCCCATCGCGTGGTCGCCAGCGGCTTCACCAGCCCCACCGCCATGGCCATCACGCCGGACGGACGAGTCCTGGTCACGCAGCAGAATGGCCTGGTGCGCGTGATCCGCAATGACGTGCTGCTGCCCATGCCATTTCATCGCGTCGATGCCGACGCGACCAACGAGCGTGGTCTGCTCGGCGTCGCGATCGACCCGGCATTCGTGACCAACCACTTCGTCTATCTCTATTACACGGCCAGGACACCCGTGCCGCACAACCAGATCCTGCGCGTGACCGAGCATGACGACGTCGCGGTTCCGGGCAGCGAGCAGGTCATCCTCGACCTGCCGCCGGTGCCGGCGGCGACCAAGTGGCACATGGGCGGGGCGCTGCGCTTCGGGGCCGACCGCGAGCTCTACGTCGCGGTCGGCAATCACGAGGACAATGCCCAGCCATTCGAGTCGGCCAACTCGCAGAACCTGAGCAATCCATTCGGCAAGATCCTGCGCATTCACGCCGATGGCAGCGTGCCCAGCGACAATCCATTCTTCGGCGTCGAGGGCGCCTACCAGGCCATCTGGGCCTACGGCCTGCGCAACCCGTTCACCTTCGACATCCAGCCCGGCACCGGGCTCACCTACATCAACGACGTCGGCCAGAGCACGTGGGAAGAGATCAATCGTGGCCGGCCCGGCGCCAACTTCGGCTGGCCCGCGGCGGAAGGCGCGCGCCAGGACAGCCGCTTCATCGATCCCGAGTATACCTACTCGCACGACGAGGGCTGCTCCATCGTGGGCGCGAGCTTCTACGATCCGGTCACCCTCCAGTTTCCCGCCCGCTTCCTGGGCCAGTTCTTCTTCGCCGACTTCTGCAAGGGCTGGATCAGGACGCTGGAACCCTTCACGCACACGGTCAGCACCTTCGCCACCGATCTCAGCTTCCCGGTGAACCTGCAGGTCGCTCTCGACGGCAGCCTGTACTACCTGGCGCGTAACCAGCAGACCGGCACGCCCAACCCCGCGGGCGGCACGGTGGGCAAGATCGTCTACACCGGCAGCAGCGCGCCGCGCATCACCTTGCAGCCGCTCAGCCAGATGGTCGTCGTGGGCGACCCGGTGACGTTCGTGGTCGCCGCCGACGACGCCGACAGCCTGCAGTGGCAGCGCGACGGCGTCGACATCCCGGGCGCGACCTCGGATCGCTACACCGTCGTCGCCACCACCGCCGCCGACAGTGGCGCGCGCTTCCGCGCCCTGGCGTCGAGCGCGCACGGCTCGACCGCGTCGAGCGAGGCCGTCCTGACCACGACCACCAACCACTGGCCCGCCGCGTTCATCGACGGGCCGCTGCTCGACTCGAGCTACGCCGCCGGCGACGTGATCGACTTCTCCGGCCACGGCATCGACCCCGAGGACGGCCCGCTTGCCGACGGCGCGTTCACCTGGCAGATCGACTTCCAGCACGAGACCCACGCGCATCCATTCGTCGCGCCCAGGACGGGCAGCTCGAGCGGCTGGTTCACCATCCCGGCGGCCGACGCCGTCGACGCCAACGTCTGGTACCGCATCTACCTCACCGTGCGCGACTCGCTCGGCTTCGAGCACACGACCACGCGCGACCTCTACCCGCGCACATCGATCGGCGATCTGACCCCCAGCGTCCCGCCGCGAAATGGCTGGGGACCCATCGAGCCCCACCGCAGCAACGGCGAGCAGGGTGCGAACGACGGCCGCACCATCAGCCTCGATGGAGTTCCTTACGCCAGGGGCCTGGGCGTCCACGCTCCCTCCGACGTGCTCTACGACCTGGGCGGAGCGTGCACAGGCCAGTTCATCGCCGACGTCGGCGTCGACGACGAGGCCCGCGCGGGCACGGTGACCTTCGAGGTCTGGCTCGACGGCGAGCAGGTCTTCGACAGCGGCCTCGTGCACGGCGGCGACCTGAAGAAGCCGATCGCGGTCAGCATCGACGGCGCCTACCAGCTCGAGCTGGTGGTGACCGACGGCGGCGATGGCGCAGCCTACGATCACGCCGACTGGGCGGGCGCGCGCGTCACGGGTTGCCCGTAGGCGTTCGGACCCTACGTCCCCGAGCGCTGCGCGCTGAACGTGAACCCGTGCTTGCGCGCCAGCTCGGCGGCGCGGCGCACGTTGTCGGCGCGCAACGGTCCGTAGGAGAAGTGCTCGCGCGCGCGCTCGAGGCCGAGCAGCAGCGTCTCGGCCAGGCAGCCGTGCACCTGGCCGAGCGCGAGCGGCAGGCCGCCCAGGTCGACGGTCTGGCCCGCGGGCAAGGAGACCATGCCGCCCGAGAGCACGACCGCGCTGGGGCGGGCGCGCGCGACCTCGGGGTCGACGTCGCGCGGCGTGGCCACGTCGGCGATGACCACCGGACCGTCGCCCACGTGCTCGGGCTTGATGACCGGACGGGGCGCGTTGGTGGCCGACAAGATCAGGTTGCAGTCGCGCAGGGCGGCCACGTCGGTGACCAGGCGCACGGGCGCGCGCTCGGCCAGGTCGCGCGCGACCGAGCGGGCCAGCGCGGCGTAAAGACGCGCGCCCGAGCCGGCCAGCACCGGACGCGGCGTGCGCGTCTCGGGGCCCATGAGCTCGCGCGTGGCGGGCAGGTCGGCGAGCGCACGCGCCACACCGTAGGCAGCGCTCTCGCCGCCGCGCGCCAGCCGGCGTAGCGCCGACTCGTAGATGGACGCGGCGGTGCTGGCCAGGCGGCTCTCGGCCGCCGGCCGGCCGACCAGGATGATCTCGGGCACTCGATCCGCGGCCACCTCGGCCAGCACCGCGCCGATGTTGCCCGCGCCGCCCACCACGCCCAGGCGCGCGCGCGCCGGATCGATGCCCAGCGACAGTGCGGTGGCGAAGAGCGCGTCGAGGGCGGCGGCCGCGGTCAGCGAGTTGCCGCTGGTCAGGGCCAGCTCGTCCTCGACGAAGGCGGTGCAGCTGTGGCTGACGATCGAGGTGTAGCCACCGAAACCGACCACGCGCGCGCCGGTGGCGCGGGCACGCTCCAGCCCGGCACGCACCAGCTCGAGCGGACGCTCTTCGTGGCCCTCGCGCATGGCGCGGATGACCTGCGCGGGCAGCAGGGGCACGCCGACCACGTGCAGGCTGACCTCGGCGCCGGTGGCCGAGCGCACCGTCTGCGTCAGCACGTCGAATGGCTCGAGCACCGGCATGGTGCGATCGAGCAGATCCTCGCACTCGTGGTCGCTCCAGCCCGACAGGCGCGGCTCCCACGCACGCAGATCGCCCGGCTCGAGGAAGTGGGCCAGGAACGCCGCGTGCACCGTCGCAGGTGCCGCAGCCACCGAGGTCCGCGGCGCCGTCGCCGCCGCCATCGCCTCGCGCGGCGGCGGTCCGCCCAGCAGCGCGTCGACGCGCGCCTCGTGCAGGACGAGCAGCAGGCGCTCGAACGCGGCCACGAAGCGGTCGAGATCCGCCTCGTCGATGAACGCCGACGGCTCGAGCCGGATGGTGCCGTGCGACGACAGCGTGGGCGCGACGCGGATGTTCTCCTCGCGCAGCAGCCAGCCCGAGGCCAGGAAGCCGAGCAGGTTCTGCTCGCCCAGCACGCGCAGCAGGCGCGAGGGCGAGCGCGCCAGCTTGCCCAGCTCGACGCCGATCATGAGGCCGCGGCCACGCACCGCGGTCAGCTCGGCGGGGAAGCGCTCGTGCAGCGCGCGCAGCTTGCCCAGCAAGTGGTCGCCCTTGGCGTGACACATGCGCAGCAGCGCGCCGTCGTCGGCGTCGATGAGATCGAGCACGCCCATGCCCACCGCGCTGGAGAAGTCGTCGTCGGCGAAGGTGGACGTGTGCAGGTAGCCGAACTCGGGCTTGTAGCGCTCGCGCTCGACCAGCAGCGCCGACAGCTTGGCCAGGCCGCCGCCCAGCGCCTTGGACAGCACCACGTAGTCGCCGCGCACGCGCGCCGCCTCGCTGGCGAGGAAGCGACCGGTGCGGCCCAGCCCGCACTGGATCTCGTCGAGCACCAGCACGAAGCCGTGGTCGTCGGCGGCCCGGCGCAGCGCCGCCAGGTACACCGGCGACAGCTCGCGGATGCCACCTTCGCCCTGGATGGGCTCGGCGAAGGCCGCGGCCACGTTGGTGAAGCGCGCGGGCAGGAGGCGGATCTGGCCGTCCTCCAGCACGTCGACGACCGGATAGGTGATCGACTCGGCGCGCAGCGCGGCCTCGAGCGCGGCCTCGTCGCCGGCGGGCAGGAAGCGCGCGCGCAGGCCCAGCCGCTGCCAGGGATCGCGGTA
>OBEQ012104108.1_pt1 | contig 17730 bp, 12 predicted proteins | sample 1670901 | NCBI WGS metagenome assembly OBEQ01 (sample SAMEA104232315, study PRJEB22302) | groundwater metagenome | biome: forest; feature: aquifer; material: groundwater | place: USA | collected 2011-08-07 | depth 5.4 m
AATCCAAGTCGTAGGGGCGCAGTCTTGCTGCGCCCGCCCGGCCTCGATGATCCTCGAGGCGCAGCAAGACTGCGCCCCTACACGGCTGCCGCGCGCGGTTCAACTGACCCAGCCACGGGCCCACGAATCAACACTGATGGACACTGAAACGGAATTTAAACGCAGAGAGCGCAGAGGACGCGGAGATCCCTGTTTCATCCATCCGCGTTCATCTGCGACATTCGCGGTTAAAGGTAGCGCGGGCTGAAGCACCGCGCTACTCACCATCGTCGCCACCGATACAGTCCGAGGCCGATTTCTCTCTGACTATGAAATAACCGGGTTAAGGCTGGCGCGTTGTCAAAAAGCTGTTCTCCATTTGGCCCATGGAATGGCTACCCCTCGCCGTCGGTGTCCTGATTGCTTTGCGCCTCGGCGCGCAGCTCGCGCTCGAAGCCGTCAACCGTGCGGAGGCGCGCCGGCACGCGGCGCAGCGGCCGCCGGCGCTGGCGGACGTGATGGACGAGGCGACCTACGCGAAATCCGTCGACTACACGCTCGCCAAGAGCCGGTTCAGCTCGCTCGAGTCGGCCTACGACGTGGGGATTCTGCTCGTGCTGCTGTTCAGCGGCGCGTTGCCATGGTTTTGGCTGAAGTTCGACGGACTCGCGCCCGGCGCGGCCTGGAGCGGAGCGCTGTTCCTCGTGTGCACGATGATCCTGATGGGCTTGCCCGGCCTGCCGCTGGCGTGGTGGGCGCAGTTCCGGCTCGAGGCAAAATTCGGGTTCAACAAGAGCACGCTCGGCCTGTGGGTCACGGATCAGGTCAAGTCGACGCTGCTCGGCCTCGCCATCGGCTTCCCGCTGGCGTGGGGGCTGCTCGGGCTGGTGGGGTGGGTGGGGGCGCGCTGGTGGATCTGGGGCTTCGCGCTGCTGTTCGGGTTCCAGCTGCTCATGATCGTGCTTTACCCGAAGCTCATCCTGCCGCTCTTCAACAAGCTCGCCCCGCTGCCCGAGGGTGAACAGCGCGCGCGGCTGCTCGCGCTTTCCGAGCGCACCGGGTTTCGCGCGCGCACCATCGAAGTCATGGACGGCAGCAAGCGTTCCGGCCATTCCAATGCATTCTTCACCGGCTTCGGCCGCTTCCGCCGCATCGTACTGTTCGACACCCTCATGGCGCAGCTCGGGCAGGAAGAACTCGAAGCCGTGCTCGCGCACGAGATCGGCCACTACAAGCGCGGGCACATCCCGAAATTCCTCGCGACGACGGCGATGCTGCAATTCGGCGCCTTCGCGGCGATCGCCTGGCTGGCGAACGCACCCTGGTTCAACGCCGCCTTCGGCCTGCCGGCGGGGGTGCTGGCGCCGACCTTCCTGTTGTTCGGCCTGCTCGGCGGCCTGGTCACTTTCTGGTTCGCCCCGGTCGGCAACTGGATCTCGCGCCGGCACGAATACGAGGCCGATTCCTTCGCCAAGAACGCGCTGGGCTCGGCCGCGCCGATGATCGGCGCGCTGCGTAAGCTGTCCTGCAAGAACCTCTCCAACCTCACGCCGCATCCGCTCTACAGCGCGGTCTATTATTCGCATCCGACCCTGGTGGAACGCGAACGCGCGCTGCAGGGGTGAGGGTGGGGGCTCGCTGCTTGTCATTCTGAGCGCAGCGAAGAATCCAGCACGATGCGGGCTTGCGGTTGGGGCGGTGGATTCTTCACTCCGTTCAGAATGACAAAGAAGCTGATGCTGGCCGTCTTTTCACTGGTTGCCGCAGTCTTGGCGCAGGCGCTGACGGTCGCGACCTACAACGTGGAAAACTACACCGTGGCCGACCGGATGGTGGACGGGGTCTACCGTCCGGCGTATCCCAAGCCCGAGAAAGAGAAGGCGGCGCTGCGGCAGGTCATCGCGGGCATTGCGCCCGATATCCTCGCCGTGGAGGAGATGGGCCCGCAGCCGTTTCTCGACGAGTTCCAGCGCGAGTTGAAACTGGCGGGCCAGGATTTTCCCCACACGGCGCTGCTGCAGGCGGCGGACCCGGACCGCCATGTCGCCGTGCTGTCAAAGGTGCCGTTCAAGCAGGTGCGGCGGCATGCCGGCGTGGCGACCACTTACTTAGGCCGGAGGGACGTCGTGAAACGCGGCGTGCTTGAGATCGTCTTCGCGACGAACGAGGGCGATTTTTCGCTCTTCGTGATCCACTTGAAGAGCCGCCGCACCGAGCGGCCGGATGATCCCGAAAGCGCCATCCAGCGGCAGCTCGAGGCCGAGGCGGTGCGCGATCTCGTGCGGTCGCGTCATCCCGATCCGGCGAGGGCAAAATACATCGTCTGCGGCGACTGGAACGACACGCGCGGCAGCAAGGCGGTGCGCATGCTGCAGAAGCGCGGCGACACGGAGCTGGGCTTCCTCGTCCCCGCCACCGATTCGCGCGGCGAGACCTGGACGCATTACTACCGCCGCGAGGACACCTACAGCCGCATCGACTACCTGCTCGTCTCCGCCGCACTGCGCCCGTTTGTCAAAGACGGTCGCGCGACGATCTGGGACGGCGCCGGCACCACCGAAGCCAGCGACCACCGCGCGGTGTTCTTGCAGTTGAATCTCGATCCGGTGAAGTAGTTCCGGCGGCGCGCGCAGGTGCCGAGGCAGCGCGTATTCACAAAGGCAGCAAAAGCATGAACCACAAAGGCACGGAGACACGGATGGGCACGGATGCAAACCATGCTCTTATCCGGGGGCTAGTCGGAGGTGGGCTGCTTCGCAATGAATTCGCGAATGACCTCGGCGCGGTGTTCCGCCAGGGTCTCCTGTTCAACCTCGTCGGCGGTGCGCTGCTTGTTGTGGCTGTGCATCTGTTTTCGCAGCTGCGACAGGGCGAGGTATTCCAGCTGGCGGATGCGCTCGCGGGTGACCTTGAATTTCCTGCCGACCTCCTCGAGCGTCAGTTCTTTGTGCCCCTCGAGGCCGAAGCGCATCTTGATGATGCTGGCCTCGCGGGGATCGAGGGAATTGACCATGGCGCTGAGGTCTTCGCGCAGGTTCTTTTCGCCCAACCCCTGGTCGGGGCTGATGGCGTTGTCGTCGCCGACGAGGTCGCCGAGCGTGGCGGAGTCGTTGTCCTCGCCGACGGGGGCGTCAAGTGAGGCGGGACGAACGCTGACCGTCTTGAGCAGGGCGACCTTCGCGGTCGGGATCTGCAATTCGGCGGCGATCTCCTCGTTCTCCGGTTCGCGGCCGAGCTCGTCCGTGAGCTTGGCGATCATCTTGCGCATGCGGGAAATCTTGTCGACCAGATGGACGGGCAGGCGGATCGTCTTGGACTGGTTGGCCAGGGCGCGTTTCATGCACTGCTTGATCCACCATGCCGCGTAGGTGGAGAGCTTGCCGCCCTTGGCGGGATCGAAGCGCTCGACGGCCTTGATCAGGCCGAGGTTGCCCTCGCTGATAAGATCCATGAGCGGGAGGCCCATCTGGTTGTAGTCGTAGGCGATTTTGACGACGAGGCGGAGATTCGCCTTGATCATGTGGTCCCGCGCCGCCTTGTCGCCGCGCTTGATGCGGGCGGCCAGCCTGATCTCATCCTGAACGGTGAGGAGGGGCGTCTGGCGGATTTCGTTGAGATAGAGCTGCAGGTTCGAGCGTTCATCGCGGCGGTCGATGGGCGAGGCCTGATCGAATGGGGAAGGGGCAACGGCGGCGGTGATTTCAGGCCGGAGGCCAAGGCCCTCGTCAGGCGAGGGAATGGTGACGCTCGGGGTGGCACGGTCCGCGGGCAACGCGACTGCAGCCGGCGTGGAGCGGAGAGTCTTTTTGCGATTGGGCATGGCAGTGATGGTTGGTGGGAAAAGGGCTGAGGCTGATTTCCTCTTCTGCATATTAGATGCCGACAGGCGGAATGAAATTCCCCGATATCCTGTTCCGACAGCTAATACGCGCCTCTGTGCCGCCCGGGCGCTTCAACCCGTTAATTTATCGGCCAGAATTATGGCCTTAAACAGGGCGGAAGCCTTGCTGATTGTCTCCTGATACTCCGCCGCAGGAACGGAGTCCGCGACAATGCCCGCCCCGGCCTGGATGTGCACAACATCATCCTTAATCAATGCGGTGCGAAGGGTTATGCATGAGTCCAAGTTGCCATTATAGCTGAAATAGCCCAGCGCACCGGCGTAGCTGCCGCGTTGCGTGCCTTCCTTTTCCGCGATCAGCTGCATGGCGCGGATTTTGGGCGCGCCGCTGACCGTGCCGGCAGGAAACGTCGCACGCATCAGGTCGAAAGCGGATCGTTCTGGCGCAAGTTGTCCCTCCACCTGTGACACAATGTGCATCACGTGGGAGTAGCGCTCGATGATCATGAACTCAGGCACCTTGACCGAACCGAAGCTGCAGACCCGGCCGATGTCGTTGCGGGCGAGGTCCACCAGCATCAGGTGTTCGGCCCGTTCCTTTTCGTCCGCCAGCAGTTCCTTTTCCAAGGCCAGATCCTCGGTGGCATTCCGACCGCGCGGTCGTGTGCCGGCGATGGGGCGGATCTCGACCTTGCGACCGGTCAGCCGCACATGCACTTCGGGGGAAGCGCCGACCAGGGCGAAGTCATCGGTTTCCAGCAGGAACATGTAAGGCGACGGATTCACGGTCCGCAGCGCGCGGTAGAGATCGAGCGGGGACCGGGTGAACGCGCGCGAGAACCGTTGCGAGAGGACGATTTGGAAAATGTCGCCGGCGCGGATGAACTCCTTCGATTCCTCGACCATCTTCTCGAAGGCGGCTTTCGTGAAATTGCCGGCCGGCACCTGGACTTTCCCGGTATCGCCCAAGGCGGCGGAAACCAGTGGCGACGGCTGGGCCAGGGCGGACTGCATGCGCGCAAGCTCGGCGCAGGCCGTGTCGTAGGCGGCGCCCGCGGCCTGTTCCAATTGCCCCGAGGCGGCCGACTCCGCCGCCGGGATATGCGCATTGACGATCAGGCGCATGGTTTGATGGGCGCGGTCGAAGGCCAATACCGAGTCGCAAAGCATGAACCACATCATCGGGACCTGGAGCTCGTCGCGCCCGGCGAGTGGAACCGTCTTTTCGACGCTGTGGATGAACTCGTAGCCCAGGTAGCCGACAGCGCCGCCGGTGAATGGCGGCAGACCCGGGACGCTGACGGGCTGGTAGCGCGCGAGCTCCTTCTCAAGCGCGTCGAGCGGATCCGGTTCGCCGGTCTTGGCCTGGAAGATCCGGCGGGGGTTGCAGCCAATGAAACTGAAGCGCGACACGTTTTCGCCGCCTTCCACCGATTCGAGCAGGAAGGCGGGGCCGGCGCCGCGCAGCTTGGCGTAGGCGGAGACCGGTGTCTCCAAATCGGCCAGCAGGTCGGCATGGACGGGGACGACATTGCCCTGCCTGCTCAAGCGCAGGAACTCCTCGCGCGTGGGTGAGACTTCCATGGCTACTCCACCGTGACGGACTTCGCGAGATTGCGCGGCTTGTCCACATCGCGCTTGAGCTCGACCGCGATGTAATAGCTCAGCAGCTGCACCGGCACCGTCGCCACGATCGGCAGGACGGCCTCATGGCACTCGGGAATGCGGATGACCTCGTCGGCCAGGCCGGCGGGCAGGTCGCAGTTCTCGGTGGCGATGCAGATGACCTGGCCCTTGCGGGCCTTGATTTCCTGCATCGATGACACGACCTTGTTGAACATCTCGCCGGAGGGGACGAAAAACACGGAGGGGCATTGTTCGCTGATCAGGGCGATGGGGCCGTGTTTCATCTCGGCGGCGGGATAGCCCTCGGCGTGAATGTAGGAAATCTCCTTGAGTTTGAGCGCGCCCTCGAGGGCGATCGGGAAGAGCGAGAGCCGCCCGAGGAAGAGGAAGTCGTGATAATGGGCGTAGCGCCGGGCGATTTCCTTGATGCCGGGGGCCAGCTTCAGTGTCTTGCGGACGAGGTCCGGCAGGCCCTTGAGCGCCTGCACGTATTCCACCCCGTCGCTGAAACTCATGTCGCGCATGCGGCCGAGGTAGAGCGCGAGCATCCCGCCCACGAGCAGCTGGGAGGTGAAGGCCTTGGTCGAGGCCACGCCGATTTCCGGCCCGACGTGCTGATAGACGCCGCCGTCGGCTTCGCGGGCGATGCTGGAGCCGACGACATTGCTGATCGAAAGCACCTTGTAGCCCTTGCGGCGCGCCTCGCGCATTGCGGCGAGGGTGTCGATGGTTTCGCCGGACTGGCTGACGGTGAAAAACAGCGTGCTGTTGCCCAGTGGCATGTTGCGGTAGCGGAACTCCGAGGCGTAGTCGACCTCGACGGGGACGCGGGCGAACCGTTCGATCAGGTGCTCGGCGACGAGGCAGGAGTGCCACGCGCTGCCGCAGGCCAGGAAATGAAACCGGTCGATCTGCCGGAGATCCACGGCCGAGATATTGAGGCCGCCAAACTGGGCGGTGCTGCCATCCTCGGAAAAACGCCCGCGCATGGTGTTTTCGAGCGCGGTGGGCTGCTCGAAGATTTCCTTCTCCATGAAATGGGAGTAGCCGTTGAGTTCGGAGGCCTCGATTTTCCAGGTGACGGTATCGATGACGGGGGAGACATCCTCGGCCTCGAGGGTCGTGATCGAGAAGTTCTTTGCCGTGATGTGGACCAGTTCGCCGTCCTTGAGATAGACGACGTTCTGGGTGCGGCTGATGATGGCGGCCACGTCGCTGGCCAGCATGTATTCGTTGTCGCCGACGCCGAGGATGAGCGGAGAGCCCTTCCGGGCGGATACGATTTCCGCCGGGCAGTCGGCGCACATCACCGCGATGCCGTAAGTGCCCTGGACATGACGCAGGGCCTTGCGCACGGATTCCAGGAAGCGGCTGGCGTCCTTGACGGGGGGTTCCTTCTGATAGTGATAGGCGATCAGGTTGCAGAGCACCTCCGTGTCGGTCTCCGACCGGAAGGTGTAACCCTTGGTCACCAGGAAATTTTTGATGCTGGCGTAGTTTTCGATGACGCCGTTGTGGATCAATGCGATCATCCCATCGCTGCTGACATGCGGGTGGGCATTGGCGTCGGTCACCCGGCCATGCGTGGCCCAGCGCGTGTGGCCGATGCCGGTCGTTCCCGCCAGTTTCTGGACGGGGGTGCTTCTGATGAGGCCCTCGACCCGGCCGGCCTTCTTGGTGACATCAAACCGGCCGCTGCCATTCAGCACAGCGACGCCCGCGGAGTCATAGCCGCGATACTCCAGGCGCTTGAGCCCTTCGAGGATGATGGCCGAAGCCTTTTGTTTGCCAATGTAGCCGACGATTCCGCACATAAGTTTTGTTTAAGCTGGCGATTTTTGGCCTTGTTCAAATCATTCCGCAAGGAATTAGAACGATTAAGAACGAGAACCTATGGCTGAATCCAAGAAAATCCTGTCGGTGATCATGGGCGGTGGCCGTGGCACGCGACTTTATCCCCTGACCAAGGAGCGCTGCAAGCCGGCGGTCCCGCTCGCCGGCAAGTATCGCCTGGTGGACATTCCGATCAGCAATTGCCTGAACTCGGGGTTCAACCGCATCTTCCTGCTGTCACAGTTCCTCACCGCTTCGCTGCACCGGCACATCCAGAAGAGCTTTCACTTCGATCCGTTCGGGGCGGGTTTCATCGACATCCTTTCCGCCGAGCAGACGGAGAAGAGCAGCGCGTGGTATGAAGGCACGGCCGATGCCGTGCGCCGCAACATCGTTCACTTCAACAGCCACCGTCACGATTTCGTCCTCATCCTTTCCGGCGATCAACTGTATCGGATGGATTTCAGCGCGATTATCGACCAGCATGTCGCCACCGGCGCGGACGTGACCGTCGCGGCCATTCCGTTCCCGGTAGCAAAGGTCGAAGGCCTCGGACTGATGCGCGTCGCCGATGACCTCTCGATTCTGGAATTCGTGGAGAAGCCCAAGGATCCGGCGATCATCCAGGGCCTCGCCATCAGCCCGGCGTTGGCGGAGAAACTGACGCCCTCGCTGGAGAAGCGCTGCCTGGCTTCGATGGGCATCTATGTCTTCAGCCGCGAAGTGCTCCGTCAGGCGCTCGAGAACAACATGAAGGATTTCGGCAAGGAGGTCATCCCCGCCTTGCTCGGCAAGGCGAAGCTCTTCAGCTACATTTTCGAGGGCTATTGGGAGGACATCGGGACGGTGCGCGCCTTCTTCGAGGCCAACCTCGCGCTGGCCCAGCCGTTGCCGCCGTTCAATTTCTTCGATCGCAGTGCGCCGATCTACAGCCATCCGCGCTATCTGCCCGCCTCCAAGATCAACCGCTGCAACATCGACCATGTGGTCATCGGCGACGGCTGCCTGGTCACGGACTCCACGCTCAAGCATTGCGTCATCGGCATCCGTTCCATCCTCGGGGAAAACACCCACCTGGAGGACGTGGTCATGATGGGCGCCGATTACTACCAAACCGCGCAAGAGGTGGAAGCGGACAAGGCGCAGGGCCGGCCGGCCATCGGGGTCGGTCGCAACTGCCGCTTTCGCCGGTCCATCATCGATAAAAACGCGCGCATCGGGGACAGCGTCACGCTCTCACCCGAGGGGAAGCCCGATGGAGATTATGCCCACAACGTGGTCATCCGCGACGGCATCCTGTGCGTCTGCAAGGGCGCGGTGATTCCCTCAGGGTTTACGCTGTGAGGCCAGGCGGGCGGACCAGGCCATGACCGCCCCGCCGGCCGCCACGAGGAAAATGGAATAGAAGGTGCCGCGGCTCAGCCCGAGGATGAGCCCGGCGTCCGGCTCGCGGAAGAGTTCGCCGACCGCGCGCGCCAGCGCATAGGCCAGCAGAAATTCGCCGGCAATGCGCCCGGGTTGCCGCTGGGCGGCCCCGGTCTTCCAAAACCGCCATTGCATGAACGCAAAGAGGAGGAGCCCTTCCAGGCCCGCCTCATAGAGCTGGGAGGGATGCCGCGGATCGGGTCCGCCGCCGGTTTGCTCGAAAACGACCGCCCACGGCACATCGGTCACCTTGCCCCAGAGTTCGCCGTTGAGGAAATTGGCGATCCGCCCGAAGCAAAGGCCAGCCGGCACGGTCGTCACGACCACATCCGCAACCTGGAGAAACGGCAGCCGGCGGCTGCGGGCGAACCACCACGCGGCGAGAATCACCCCGACGAAGCCCCCATGGCTGGCCATGCCGCCTTTCCAGACCTGAAAGAAGGCCCAGGGCGGGTTGAAGAGATCCGCCGGATGATAGAGTAGGAAATAGCCGAGCCGGCCGCCGGCCAGCACGCCGACGACGAGATAAACCATCAAGTCCATGATTGCCCCGGTCTCCACCGGTGAACGCCGGGCGCGATGGTAGCGGTCCATCAGCCAGAACCCGGCAACGAAGCCCAGCAGGTAGGCCAGCCCGTAGTAGCGGAGGCCGACGTTCTCACTGAATTGAATCAGGAACGGGTGGGGCTGGTGGATCCAGTAGGCGGGTTGCACGGGAAAGGTGAGAAAAGAAATGGGAGCAGGCGGCGCGGACGAAAAGCAGAATCGGCGTGAAGGCCGGCGCGAACACAATTTCTTTTAGCGTCCAATGCCCGGCATTATGGCTGCCGCCAGGGCGCAAAGATTCCTTGCCGGTCCTCCGCCGCATGCGCTTAGTGGAAGGCCATGAGTGTCCCGCAAACCACGCCTCTCAACGCATTCCATCGCAAACATGGCGGACGCATGGTGGATTTCGCGGGTTGGGACATGCCGGTGCAATACCGGAGCATCCTCGAGGAGCACAAGGCCGTGCGCCAGCGCTGCGGGTTGTTCGACGTGAGCCATATGGGCGAGGCCGACGTGCAGGGGCCCGAGGCCCTCAAATTTCTGCAACACCTCGTCACCAACAACTGCAGCAAGCTCTTTCCCGGACGCGTCCTTTATACCGTGATGTGTTATCCGCATGGCGGAGTCGTGGACGATCTCCTGGTCTACATGCGAGGCGAGGGCGACTACCTGCTCTGCATCAATGCCGGCAACATCGCCAAGGACATTGCCTGGATGCAGGAACAGGCCCGCGGATTCAAATGCACCGTGGTGGATCGTTCGCCCGACTACGCCCAGATTGCGGTGCAGGGCCCGCGCGCGCCCGACCTCGTGCAGACGCTGACCCAGACCGCGCTGGCCGGAATCAAATACTACCATTTCGTCCACGGCGAGGTCGCGGGGGTCAAATGCCTCATCAGCCGGACCGGCTACACCGGCGAGGACGGCTATGAGCTCTATTGTCCGGCCAGCGAAGGCGAGCGCCTCGCGGAAGCCGTCCTGGCGGCCGGCGGGCCGTTCGGCCTCGAGCTAACCGGGCTCGGCGCGCGCGACAGTCTCCGGTTGGAGGCCGGGTTTCCGCTCTATGGACACGAGATCACCGATCAGATCAGCCCGCTCACGGCGGGACTCGGCTGGGTCGTGAAGTTCGACAAGGGATCCTTTGTCGGTTCAGACGCGCTCAAGGCGGAGAAGGAAAATGGCTCGGGCAAAAAGATCGTGTTTTTCAAGACGGGCGACCGCCGGATCGTGCGGGCCGAAACTCCCGTCCTGAATGCCGCGGGGTCCGTGGTGGGACGGGTGGTTTCCGGCACGCTCTCGCCGATCATCAACGAAGCCATCGGTTCCGCCCTGATCGATGCCGCCGCCGCTTCCGCGCCGCTCGCGGTCGATATCCGCGGCGCAAAACTCAACTTGCAACTCGTCAAGCCGCCCTTCGTCCCGTTAAAGAAACCATCATTGTAGGTCGGGCTTTACGCCCGACATTACACGAGGTCGGGGATAAACCCCGACCTCCACCCAAGCCCTCGAATTTTTCCCATGAGCAACATTCCCGCCGACCTCAAATACGTCAAATCCCACGAATGGCTCAGGGCCGCCGCCGACGGCACCGCCACGGTCGGCATCACCGACTACGCCCAAAACAGCCTGGGTGACATCACCTATGTGCAACTGCCCAAGGTAGGGGCTTTGCTCAAGGCGGGCGAAACATTTGGGGTGGTCGAATCGGTGAAGGCCGCTTCCGACGTTTATGCGCCGGTCGCCGGCATGGTGCTGGAAGTGAACAAGGCGTTGGATGCAAATCCGGAGAAAGTTAACCAGGCGCCTTACGCCGAAGGCTGGATGCTCAAGCTCAAGCTCGCCCAACCGGGAGACGCGGTAAATCTGCTTTCTCCCGAGGATTACGCGAAACTTACCGCCTGATCCGGCGTCTAGTCTGCAAGTTTGCCTGTGCTTTTTTGCCGGGCTGAGCATCTTCCCTCCCAGTATCGTCCCCGGGATGCACTTTCACCGTCGCACCATCATCCTGCTTTGCCCCCTGCTGGCCCTGGCGCTGGCCGCCGGTTGCCGCCAGAAAGCCCCGGCCGGCACGCCGCTTTCCGCCCAGACCCAGCCGGTCGAGGTGATCGCCGTCGACCGGCGCGACCTGGTCGAGACCCTTTCCCTCGTCGGTTCGCTCGCGCCCAACGAGACCGCGCAAATCCGCGCCGAGATTTCCGGGCAGGTCCGGTCCGTCCAGTTCAACGAAGGCGAACGCGTCACGAAGGGGCAGGTGCTCCTGCAGATCGACGATGCCGAACTCCGGGCGCAGCTGGCGCAGGCCGAGGCCGGCTTCCGGCTGGCCGAGCTCAATCTCAAGCGCAGCGAAGACCTGACCCTGGCCCGGTCGATGTCCCAGGCCGAGGCGGATCGCGTGCGGTCCGAATATTCCTCCGCGGAGGCCGCGCTGCAGTTGTTGCGTGTCCGCCTGGCGAAGATGGAAATCAAGGCGCCCTTTGACGGCATCGCAGGCGCGCGCACCGTCTCGCCGGGCGAATACGTCACCGCCGCAACCGCCATCACGACCATCGATGACCTCAGCCGGCTCAAGGTCGACTTCCAGGTGCCCGAGCGATTCACCGAACGCATCAAGCCCGGCTCCGCCTTTACCATGCGAGCCCGGACTCCCGCCGGCGAAGTCGAGACAGCGGGGGAAGTCTATTTCATCTCGTCCGTCATCGACCGCGCCACGCGTTCCAGCCAGGTCAAGGGCTACCTGAACGCCGGGACTCCCGGGCTCAAACCCGGCATGTTTGCCAACATCGACATCGTGCTGCAAGTCCGCCGGGGTGTTTTCGCGGTGCCCGAGGGCGCGATTCTCACCACGCCGTCCGGCTCGCAACTCATCCTGGTGCGCGAGAAGGAGGGGGTGAAGGTGGCGGTGTTCGTTCCGGTTCAACTCGGCTTGAGGGAAAAGGGCCTGGTGGAAGTCACGCCCGTCAACAGTGCGGATCTCGCGGAGGGCCAGTCGGTGGTCGCGTCCGGGGTGGGCGCCCTGGTGATCTATCCCGGCGCCAAGCTCGAGCCGCGCCCCCTGCGGGCGGAATTCCGCATCGGAGGCTGAACCGTGGTCCTGTCCGACATTGCCATCCGGCGTCCGGTCGTCGCCCTCGTGGCGTCGATCATGATCGTCCTCATCGGCCTGCTGAGCTTCGGCCGGCTCCCGGTGCGCGAGTATCCCCTCATCGATTCGCCGGTGGTGACGGTGCAGACCTCCTACCGCGGGGCTTCCGCCGAGGTGGTCGAGGCCAGGATCACCGAGCCGCTCGAGCGCGAAGTGGCGTCCATTGACGGCATCCGGGTCATTCGCTCGGATTCGCAGGAGGAACAATCGCGGATCACGGTGGAATTCGATCTCTCGCGCCAGGTCGACGAGGCGGCCAACGACGTGCGCGACCGGGTGAGCCGCGCGCGCAGCCGGTTGCCGGAGGAGATCGAGGAGCCGCAGATCACCAAGGCGGACGCCGACTCCTCGCCGGTCATCACCCTGGCGTTCAGTTCCGAGCGCTACAGCCGGCTGGAACTGCGCGAACTGGTCGAGCGCATCGCCATCCAGCGGCTGCAAACCATTCCCGGCGTGGGATCCGTCGGGGTGCGCGGCCCGCGCTACGCCATGCGCCTGTGGGTCGACAGCGACCGGCTGGCGGCCCATCAGCTCACGGTCAGCGACGTCGAAAACGCCTTGCGCCAGCAGAACGTGGAGATTCCCGGCGGACGCATCGAGTCCAGTGCCCGCGAATTCCCGGTCCGGATCGAGGGGCGCATGACCCAGGTAGCGGAATTTGAAAATCTCGTGCTCGCCACCCGCGGCGGCCACCAGGTGAAGTTCTCGGACATCGGCCGGGTCGAGCTCGGGGCGGAGGACTATCGCTCGGAGACCTACTTCAAGGGCCTGCCGACCGTCGGCGTGCAGGTGCTCCGGCAGGCGCAGGCCAACCTGCTCGATGTCGCCAACAGCGCCAAGGCGATGATTCCGCTGATCAAGGCCGACCTGCCCGAGGGCGTGAATGTCGACGTCGGGTTCGACAGCTCGGTGTTCGTGGAGCGGTCCGTGCAGGAGGTCTACAAGACGTTGTGGGAGGCGGGCGTGCTGGTCGTGCTCATGATCTTCCTCTTTTTGCGCGACTGGCGCGCAACCATGGTACCGCTGGTTGCCATTCCCGTCTCCCTCATCGGCTCGTTCGCCATCATGCACTGGATGGGCTTCACCATCAACACGCTGACCCTGCTGGCCCTGGTGCCCGCGGTCGGTCTCGTGGTCGACGATGCGATCGTGATGTTGGAAAACATCTATCGGTGCATCGAGGAAGGGGAGGCGCCGATCCACGCCGCCATTTACGGCGCGCGCCAGGTGGCCTTCGCCATCATCGCCACGACTCTCACCCTCGTGGCGGTTTTCCTGCCCGTGGCGTTCCAGACCGGCCAGACCGGGCGGCTGTTCTTCGAGTTTGGCCTGACCCTGGCGGTCTCGGTGATAGTGTCGGCCTTTGTTGCGCTGACCCTGACGCCGATGCTGTGCTCGCGGATGTTGCGCGAGAAGGTGGTGGCCGGCCAGGCGCTCCATGGCTGGTTCTACCACAAGACCGAGCCGTTCTACGTGTGGCTGAACGCCCGTTTCGAAGGCAGCTTGCGCGGCGCCTTTCGCGTCAAGCCGCTCGTGCTGCTTGGCGCCCTGATATTCACCCTCGGTGGTTTTGCGCTCTACACACGGTTGCAGCGGGAACTCACGCCGATCGAGGACCGCGGCATCTTCACGGCCAACCTCATCGCGCCGATCGGGGCCACTCCGGACTACCTCCGGCTCTACTCCTGCGACATGGAGCAGATGATCCTGCAGATTCCCGAGATCGACCGCACCTTTCACCGCACGGGCGACGGCGGACGGGCCTTTGTGTTTGCGACCCTCAAGCCCTGGGAGCAGCGCACGCGGAAGACCCAGGAAATCATGGCGGAGTTGCGCCGGCGGTTTCAACGCGAGGTCACCGGCGGCCAGGCGGTGGCCAACCCCGTCAGGCCGTTCGGCCGCGGCCGCGGCGGCGGCGGGGTCAGCCTGGTGCTGCTCGGAAGTGACTTTGGCGAGTTGCAGCGCCTCGGCGGCGAGATGCTCACCGCCATGCGGGAAAGCGAGAAGTTCATCCAGCCCCGCGTGGATCCGTCGCCGACCAAGCCGCAGCTCGATGTGAATATCGACCGGGCCAAGGCGGCCGATCTCAAGGTGCCGATCAATGCGATCGCGTCCACCCTCGAGTCGCTGCTGGGCGGCCGGCGCGTGACGGAGTTCCAGCGCGGCAACCAGCAATACTATGCCATGGTGCAGGTGACCGAGGCGAACCGGGCCACGCCCAGCGATCTTTCCCGCCTTTACGTGCGCTCGAACGACGGTGTGTTGGTGCAGCTCAGCAACCTGGTGAGCTGGTCGGAAAACACCGTGCCCGAAAGCTACCCGCACTTCAACCGCCTGCGGGCGGTCACCATTTCCGCGCAGATGGCGGAGAACCTGACCATCGGTGACGGCGTGGTGTTCATGGAACAGCTCGCCCGCGAGAAATTGCCCGCCGGTTATACGTTCGCGTGGGACGGGGAAACGCGGGAATTCGTCGAGAGCGGCGACGACACCCTGGTTCTCTTCGCCCTCGCCCTGCTGTTCACGTTCCTGATCCTGGCGGCACAGTTCGAATCGTGGATCCACCCGGTCACGATCTTCACCGGCGTCTTCATCGCCCTGGCCGGCGGACTGCTGGTGCTCTATTGCACGCGCTTCTGGGGCGTCGCCATGACGGACAATCTTTTCTCCCGATTCGGGCTGATCATGCTCATCGGCCTGGTGGCGAAGAACGGCATCTTGATCGTGGAATTCGCCAACCAGCTCCAGGTCGAAAAGGGCGAGAATGCGCTCGAGGCGGCCCTGGAAGCGGCGACGATCCGATTCCGGCCCATTTTGATGACGTCCATTTCGACGGTGCTGGGCGCCGTGCCGATCGCGTTCGCGAGCGGGGCGGGCGCCGAGACGCGCAACCCGATGGGCATCGTGGTCGTCGGAGGGCTCATGCTGTCGACCATCATCACGCTTTACGTCATCCCGATCGTTTATGTGCTGATGGACCGCCTGTGCGTGAGGTTCACCGGCAAGACGAGTGCCCACGGCCTGGTCAAGGCGGCGGAGATCGAGCGAGAGACCCTCGCCGCGGGCCTGCCGGCGGCCGCCAAATAGAGGGCCGTTTTTGTGCGAGCGAGCTTGCTCGCGATTCCGGTCGTTATCGCGGGCAAGCTTGCTCCCACGTTTGAATCGACCTCAAAAAAAGCCCACGCTGCGGAGAACGCGGCGCGGGCGGGAAGAACTGACGTGGAACTGCTCAGGCCTTGCCGGCTTTCATCGCCTTCTGGCGCGCGGCATTGCCGAGGATGCGCTTGCGGAGGCGCAGGCTCTTGGGCGTGACCTCGACAAGTTCGTCGGTGGCGATGTATTCGATCGCCCGCTCGAGCGAGAGCTTCGATGCCGGGGTGAGACCGGTGGCGACGCCCGAACCCTGGGAGCGGAAGTTGGTAAGCTGTTTGGCGCGCACCGCATTGCAGGCGACATCCTCGTTGCGAGGGTTTTCGCCAATGACCATGCCCTCGTAAACCAGTTCACCGGGATTGACGAAGAGCTTGCCGCGTTCCTGCACCATCACGAGGGCATAGGCGGTGGTCTCGCCCGCCTCGGTCGCGATGATCGTGCCGGTGATGCGGGTGAGGACCTCGCCGGCGTAGGGACCGTATTCCTTGAACAAGTGGCTGAGAACGCCGCGACCGCTGGTGGCGTTGACGACGTCGATTTCCATGCCGATGAGGCCGCGCGTGGTGATGGTGGCTTCGAGCATCGTGGAATGCGGGAGCTTTTCCATGTTCGTGAGCCGGCCCTTGCGGTTGGCCATGTTCTGCATGATGGCGCCGACACATTCGTCCGGCACCTCGATCCACACGGTTTCGTAGGGTTCCAGGCGTTCGCCGTCGGGTCCTTTCTTCTCGATCACGGTCGGACGGGAGACGAGGAGCTCGAAGCCTTCGCGCCGCATGGTCTCGACGAGCACCGCGACCTGCATGGCGCCGCGGGCCTTGACGTTGAAGATGCCGGCCTTGTCGGTGTCCTCGATGTAGATGGAGACATTGGTCTTCAGTTCGCGCATGAGGCGCTCGCGGAGCTGGCGCGAGGTGACGAGCTTGCCTTCCTGGCCGACGAGCGGCCCGTCGTTGACGCAGAACTGCATCTCGAGGGTCGGCGGGTCGATCTGGGTGAAGGGCAGGGCGTGGCCGGCCTCATCCGCCGTCAGGGTGTCGCCGATGTCGATGTCCTCGAAACCGGAAAGGCCGACGATGTTGCCGGCGACGGCGGTCTCGGTCTCGCGCGTGCCGAGGCCGGTAAATTCGAAGACCTTGGTGATCTTGGCGCGGATGCGCTTGCCATCGGAATGGCGCACGATGAACACGGCGTCGCCGACGTTGGCCGTGCCGCCGAGAATCTTGCCGACGGCGATACGCCCGACGTAGTCGCTCCAATCGATGTTGGAGACGAGCATGTGGAAGGGCTCCGACGGTTTGGCGAACGGGGGCGGAACATGGTCCAGGATCGTCTGGAACAGCGGCGACATGTCCTTCTTTTCCTCGCCCAAATGATACATCATGTAGCCGTCGCGGCCCGAGCCGTAGACGACCGGGGCGTCGAACTGTTCCTCGGTGGCGTTGAGCTCCATCAGGAGTTCGAGCACCTTGTCATACATTTTCGCGGGCTCGGCGTTTTCGCGGTCGATCTTGTTGATGACGAGCACGACCTTGAGGCCGTGGGCCAGCGCCTTGCGGAGCACGAAGCGGGTCTGGGCCTGGGGGCCATCGTAGGCGTCCACGACCAGCAGCACGCCGTCAACCATGCGGAGCGCGCGCTCGACCTCGCCGCCGAAGTCGGCGTGCCCCGGGGTGTCGACGATGTTGACGATTTTGTCCTTCCAGTGAACGGAGGTGTTCTTCGCCTTGATGGTGATGCCCTTTTCCTTTTCGAGGTCCATGGAGTCCATGGCGCGTTCCTCGACCTGCTGGTTGGCGCGATAGACGCCACCTTCCTTGAGCAATTTGTCGACGAGCGTGGTTTTGCCGTGGTCGACGTGGGCAATGATGGCGATATTACGGATGTTCTGGTTCATGGGCACGGAGGCAGATGTAGCTGGGAAAAAGAGCCCCAACGTGCGAGGCCGTTCCGCGCTTGGCAAGAAGGAACACCTGCGGAAAGCGAGGTTTACGAAAAGTCCGTTCGCGGTTAAATTTAGGCATAATTACATCCATCACAACACGATACTCCACCAGGGGCCAAGCGGCAAAACCGGGGTATTGGCTATGGACGAACGGCTCGCAGCAATCGTCTTGAACGGGAATAATCGTTTTGATTCCCATACCTACCTTGTCCCCCGTAAGGACGGCGCCTATTGGAGTTG
>OBEQ012905101.1_pt1 | contig 17729 bp, 18 predicted proteins | sample 1670901 | NCBI WGS metagenome assembly OBEQ01 (sample SAMEA104232315, study PRJEB22302) | groundwater metagenome | biome: forest; feature: aquifer; material: groundwater | place: USA | collected 2011-08-07 | depth 5.4 m
CGCCTTCTTCTAAGTCAACACCGCTGGAATAAGCATAATAGAGATTCTGTAAATCAGGTGGCACACTGAATTTAATACCCAGTTCTTTTATCAAGCAATACCCATTCTTAACACAGTCAGTTGAGAGGCTTCGACCACCCGCTTGAGTAAAGGTTAAAGTCACGATTATTTTATCAGTCAGTTTTGTGTAATAATTCCTAGCATTCTTATCTGCACCGGCTTCAAAATTAAAAGTATAACAAAGTTGATTGTGGACTACGGCATAACTGACACCTAGATATTCCTTACTTCCTAAAAGACTTTTCCAAAGATATTTTGTACCAATTTCACCACCAATTTGATAGCTGAAATTTGAGTCTACATCGCTTTGATTTATGAAGTTAGGGCGACTGTACATAAAAGAGGGAAAGCAGTCCGTTGAAGGAGATTGCATTGAGTTAGCATCTCTTATTTGGAAAGTCAAATAGATATTATCCCTACCCAAGGTGTAATCACTAGTGCTACTGAAATAATGATCTATTGCTTTTTCATTATGAACTTCGCTTTCTGAAATCGTCCAATCGGGTGGAAATTTTAGAGAATATCCATAATAATTGCTAGAAAATGTCTGCCAGGTTCGAGTGTCTAAGTTTAAAACCAGAGTTGGTTTAGCAACTGGAGGTCCATTTGTAGTTTGTTGCAAGAAATTATCCTGTGTTGTGTTTTGAGCATTCTGGTTCCTCGATTGAATTTGAAAATACCAATAGGCTCCTCCCAAACAGAAAAACATAACTACCAGAATGAGAATTAATGTCGGCATGCTTGAAATTCTCCGAAGAAAGGGAGTATCGTGAGGGTTAGTAGGAGTCGGATTGATATCCATAGCTTAAGAATATATCACATGCTTAATAAAGTAAAATCAAAGTGAGAAGAAGTTTCTACTCCAAGAATTGGAGGTGTCATTTTATTAGTTTAGCTCGTTAGAAGGCTCTAAATTGAGCCTTGCGGTACCGTCCCCAAACTGTCAGTTGTAAACGACACTTCTACTTGAAATGATGGCATAAACTAGTGCAAGATGGGGCATATGAAAAACAACTACATAAGTATCAGATCGTTAATCTAAAAAGTAAATCAGCTTCAAGAATTGTAAAACAGGGGTTGAGATGACAAAAAAACAAGGAGTTGCTATGCCGCTCCTTTTTTAAATCGTAACTGACAGTTTGTGGACGCTTCTGAGCCTTGCTCCCCCGGGTGGACTCGAACCGCCAACCTTGCCCTTACAGTTTTTCTTCTGTTACCAAAAGGACTGGACTATCTCATATCCCGATTCTATCGGAACCCAGGTATATAGTCTCTACACATTTCTGCTTCTCAATAATGAGATGCAGTTTAGCTCGGGATCACCCTTCGATAAATTCAGGGGTTCCCCGAATTAGCCTGGTTTTTCAATCCGAATTACTCCGGAAAGCTGCCTTTGACAGGGGCCTGCTCTACCGATTGAGCTACAGGGGATTTTATTGTATTTTATCACCAAAACAGGCATATATCCATCCCATTATCTGTCTATGAATATCTGAGTCACTAAAATTTATAGAAAAAACTCCATATTTATGAATATTTTTTCTAATTTTTCTGCTATCTTTCTTATTTTTAGCGATATAAGTTTTATGGAATTGCCATAAAGGAATTCCAGTCAAATTTGACCAAAATTTTTTTGCTTGTTTTTCACTTAATCCTTCATGTAACCAAATACCTCCCCGCATTCTTTTCAATGGAATCTTAGTAAAGCTTAAGAACCATTTCATCATAAACTTTATCAGTCTAGGATCAGCATTTGAAAAGCCTGCATGACCGTCACGCGCCTTATCGCCTTCGGCTACATAAAGTGCAATTCCTGCTATAAATGTATCTCTTTTAGATACTTTTCCTAAAAACTTCTTAGCTTCTTTCTGAATTTTTAGTGTTCTCTCTATTCTTTTTTTTCTTTTATTGTCGGCTGCTACAATAGATCCTTTTCTTTGTCCAAAGATTTTTTTGCGAATTAGCCTTTGCTGTTGTTTTTCAGTTAATGGAATATTTTTACACCACTCGCTTAGTGTACTTTTTGAAACTTTGATGAATTGTCGTATCTCGGCGTATGAGAGTCCTTTCCGACGAAGCTTTTGAGCTTGCAGCTTGTCTTCGATTTTTCCAAAATACCCCATATCTAAATGTATCAAATCGATTGTTGAATCGTCAATAGACTAATAATATGTTTGAGTGTTCGAATTAGAATGGCAGAGTCAGGTGGGTTTGCTGGTCTTTTGGCGGCTGCAAATATTTGCTCCAATCAACCACAATTGGAGTCTTGGTTACCGCTCTCAGATAAAAAACTTGTCTCTCCCTTACTCCATAATCAAAAAGTTCTTTGGTTAGCATCACATCATCTAAACAATACTGTCTAAGCTCATCTATTTTGCCCTCCCTATAATAATCAATTGCCATAAGTCCGTGACCTGTCTTTTTCTTACCCAGAGTTGGACCAAGAAGATCATTAAGCGCCAGTCTTTTACCCAGCTTATTTCTAATATCATCTAAAATATCAAAGGCAGGAAAGTGAGTCAAATCTCCAGGATAATAAGCTTGCAAAACTGGAATATCAAAGGTTTTAATATTAAATCCGATTATATAAGAGCAATTTTCTAAAAGCTTAAAAAGAGCGTGAAATTCACTTTCAACAAAAGTTTTCCCGTTACCGCTCTTATAATCAAAAAGCCCAACCACCGAAACTCCTAACTTTTTCCTCTTATTGTTGACATCACTAAATTTATATTTCGTTTCCAAGTCAAGAACCACAGGCAGTTTGACCATACAAGTCAGTTCAATTTCTTCTTACCAGAAGGATCTTCCTTAAAAATTTCCATTTCTATCGTTGAAGAGGCTTTTTCCGTCTTTGATCTCAAGTTGATTTTATTGAGTTGGTCTTGAAATTGGCCATACATGTTGTCAAAAAAGCGCAGAAAAATCTCTCTTTGGTTAAAATTTAATCCCCTACTTTGTTGACTATAAAATTCTTCCAACTTACCCAAATTCCACAGCATTTCAATCAACGTTGAATCATTAAGATTAAGTAGGGAAACATCTCCTTGCAGAGGCCTTATTTTAAATTTCATCATTCTTACGTCATCGGCCATTTGATTTCTAGATGGCTTGTTGCCTAAAACATCTTTTTGAAAATTGGCAATAATTCCCAGAACGTCAATTGGCTTTCTTTTTTTCATAGACTATAATGATATTATGCTCAAAAATAGACTTCAGGCCGATCAGATCCAAGCTCTGAAAAATCACGATAGCCAAAAGCTTGAGATCTTAAGGTATATTTTAGCACAAATCCAAAATAAAGAAATTGCCAAGCAGGCAGAGCTTTCAGAAGAAGAAGAAGTTGCAGTTTTAAAAAAGATTGCTAAAGAACTTCAAGAAACACTTGATTCTGCAAAGAAAAATAATCGCCCAGAGCTGATTAATCAGCAGCAGTATCAGCTTGATGTGCTTGGGGCATATCTGCCCAAGCAGCTATCAGATGAGGCGCTACGGCAGGAGATAGAAGTGCTAATTAATAAAAACAAAGATCTTTACTCTACCAACCCAAAAGCAATCATTGGCCTCTGTATGAAAGAGCTTGCTAGTAAGGCCGATCCTTCGGACATAATGGCAATTTTAAAGGAGTATGAGAAAAGCTAAACAACTTGTTTTTGCTGCCTTAATTATTTTTTTATTTTTTTCGCTAACTAAAAGTATTTTTGATTATCAAAAAACCTTAAGTTTTTATCAAAGTTATAAAAATGAGTATGAGGCAGAAAAGAAAAAAGGTATAACTCTACAAACACAAGCGCTGAAAAATAGTGATACCAATCAGCTGGAGAAAACAATACGCAACAACCTAAATCTTTTAAAGCCAGGCGAAATTGAGGTGATTATCCCAAAGCCTACTCCTGCGCCTGTTGCAATTACTCCCACTCCTGCTGCTGTTTATAGGCAGTGGCTACAGGTCTTTTTCCAGAAATAAGCCATTTTTTAACCTGGTGGGTGAGCTAAAAATTGATAAATTGATACCTTCTATGTATCCATACATTTTTCTTAGAAAATTTATACTTCTTCTTACTTTTATTCTAATTACGCCATGATACTGATCTTTATTTTCGTATTGCTTTTTCCAAACTGTTTTTTGAAAATATGGCTTAGAGAATTGTCCATATGCAAGATTCAGTTGGGCTGCCCAGTATTTTTCAAGGCTTTTAATACTATCTTTATAAGAAATGTTTGAGGTAACTCTAACAATCAAATCGTTTGCTGAAATATTGAAACATTTTTCTAACCAATAAATATAAAATTTGGCTATTCCGGTATCACTTGTAGCCAAGCCCAGTTGATGATCTTTTTTAAATCCTTCTCCCCAATATAAAGCAACTCCTATCAGAAAAATTTCTCTCTTTGTTAGTTTTCCAATAGACTTGACTCCTTCTTTTTTTAATCGAGCAATTTTCTTATTAGTTTCTTCTATTCTTTTTTTAATGTATGACCCTCTCTTGCCATAATAAGGATCTGTTGCCTTTTGTTTTAACCTATCTATTTGTTTTTGAGTAAGAATAATGTCTCTACACCATAAACTTGCACTTGAAGTAGAAATTCCAAGTATTTTTGCGATATCTTTTATACTCTTACCAGATTTCCTGAGTTTTTTTGCTCTTAATCTTTCCTTTGCCTTTGCCATATGAGTCCTATTGTCTAGTATAGCATATTCTATTTTTATTGACAATAAGAGATTCTGAATGTATAATTTAAGCGTTCCTTAATTTACGGGGTAGTGTACAGTTGCACAGGAGGCTCAAATTGGGCTCGCGAAAAAGTAATTTTTCGGGATAACCAGCTAAAAACGGTGGAATCCAACTTAAGTTGTGGCTATGCCGTGGGAAATCCATCAGGAAACCCGTAGAGACTGAACGGCTGGCCCCTATTTTTCTAAAGGGTGAAGACACAGTCCTGCCCTTCGAGTAATCGAAGAAGGCTGCATAATCTCCTAGACTGGGTGCGACTCCCAGCCCCGTAACACATCCCATGAATAACTTCTTGGTCTCTATCATAATTCCAGTCTACAATGAAGAAAAAAATATCGCTTCTCTGCTCAAAAGACTTCTGCCGGTACTTGCCCCTTACACTTATGAAATTCTTTTTGTCGATGACGGCTCAGAAGATAAAACCGCATTAGAAATCAAACGATTTGCCAAACAGAGTAAGCGCATTAAATTGATTTCTTTTTTGAGAAATTTTGGCCATCAGGTAGCCTTATCTTGCGGCTATCAACAGGCAACAGGCGATTGTGTTATAAGTATCGATTCAGATTTACAGGATCCTCCAGAAATCATTCCTAAAATGATTACCAAATGGCGGCAAAAAGCCAAAATTGTCTACGCAAAACGAGAAAAAAGAGATGTAGAAAGTTATTTTAAACGCCTCACTGCTCAGCTTTTTTATAAATTTATAAACGTCTTATCCGACGTACCCATCCCAAAAGATGTGGGAGACTATCGACTGCTGGATAAAAGCGTCGTCAATTATTTAAATAATCTCCCAGAACAGTCTCTTTTCCTGCGGGGATTGGTCGCATGGAGTGGCCAGCCTGCTGATTTTGTTTACTACAAGCGTGAGCCAAGATCCGCAGGTCAAACTCACTACACCTTATCCAAAATGATTAATTTCGCTCTGGAGGGGATTACTTCTTTTTCCTCCAAACCCTTGCGAATAGCCACCTATTTGGGCTTTTTGACCTCAGCTATCAGCGTCTTGATTATTCTTATTAAATCAATCCAACACTTTATTTTTGGTCGCGGAGATTGGCTGCCTGGATGGGCTTCACTTTTTTTTTCTATTGTCTTTTTAGGTGGTGTGCAGCTTGTGACCATTGGCATTATTGGAGAATATATTGGTAAAATCTATACTCAAGTTCAGGCACGACCGAAATTCCTCATTAAAGAAAAAGTTAATCTAGAGTAAGTATCATGAAGCTTTTTGGTATCATTCTCTTATCAATAGGTGTGGCTCTTTTTATTTTTATCCTTTATTCCTTTTTAAAGGAAAATAATCGGCTCATTTCTCCTATCCCCCAAGATAACGGAGTAAAAGTCATATTCGTTACCCCAACAAAATAACCCAATTTTATGATCCTGGAATAGTGAAGTTAAAGAAGGTCTTATCACCACCTAAAAATAGAGTGTTAATTATTTGCAGAATTAAAAACGCAGCCAGAAAAAGGACAAAGCCAATTACAGCAAACTTCAATGTTCCCTGAGCCTTTTTCACCCGTTCTGGATTACCCCCAGATGTAAGATAAGAAAAAGCTCCCACCACCAGCATTATAAAAAGAACTAAAACTATAAGGGCTGAGGCAGCAAAAATAATATTACCAAAAACTGCTTCTAAGCATTTGAGAGTAGGAACACCATCAACAATGCACTTAACTGGTGTTCCACTTAGGGTTTTCCACATTTTTAACTTGGCTACTGCAATAATGACGGTATAGTTATTGCGCAGGTTAGACCAAAACAAAGATGACCGGCAAAAACAATTTGTTCCAAAGTCGCAACAATTGCAACGACAATAACAATAAGAATCACACCTACTATTGCCGCCTGAATCTTATCTCTTGCTTTTTCAACATTTTCCTTATTACCGCCAGATAAAACCCATGATAGTGATCCCCATAAAAGATAAAGTAAGGCTGCCAAGCCTGCAACAACAAAAAAGAAACGGATGAGAAAAGTTAAAACGTCACTTAATCCAGGGATTTTAAATCCCAGCGCCTTTGGGTCAACTAAGATTGTTGGTGTGATAGCTGCATAGGCTAAAGCGGGAGCAAATAGGCAAAGTAAATAAACTAGAGGATAAAAAAGCTTTTTCAAGCTAAATTTTCTCATAAGCTAATACTATCGTACTTAACCTGGTATCCTTTGTCAAGAGCAAAGACCCCCAAATCCCAATTGCCGATATCAACTTCTGCTTCAATTGCTAATCCTTCCAAATCAAAATCGTGGCTCCAGGAAAAAACCTTAGTTAACATCAGACAGATTCTATTGTTTCTGCCTTTTGGAAGTCTGCGCAGACTATACGCTACAAAATTGTAGTTTTGTTTTTTCTGTAAAGATAAAAACCGGCGCCTGCACCCACCAAAATAATCAAACCAAGAAGGATCATTGAAATGAGGAAAATCTGATTATTAATCGTGCTGCTTTGATCCTGGTTTGGCCCGTTTTGAGTCTTACCTATTTGAGATTGGGCAAAGGGAGTTTTGGCAAAAGCCACATCTTGACCTTGAGAATTTTTATAACTATTAAGGTTTATGTTATTTTTATTAATAAAATCTTGATTTTGGGCTATAAACTGGGAAGTAGTCAGGCTCTGCGTGCCTCCTGTTGGATTGGTATAGGTAATGGTATAAGGCATCGAGGGAAGAAATTCCGAAGTTATTTTAAAATATCCTGTATTGTCGGCTTTGGTTTGATAGTAAGGCTTTTGGGAAAAATTAAGATAAATACTTACAGCCGCAGATGGGATTGGTTTACCTGATAAGTCGTAAGCATAACCTTCAAGATAATTAGGTATAGGATCAAAATGCAAAGTATCAGAACTCGCATTTTGGGCCTGAGCTTGACCTATAAATAATTCTTGCAGTTTATTAAGTAGGCTTAAAAAAACATTGCTATCCTTGCGGGCTTGGGTATAAAGATTACTTTTTATATATTCAAGTTCACCAAAAGTTTCATCTGGCGCAAAACTTGTCTCATCAATATTTAGGGTAAATTCGCCAAAATTATCTGCCACTACCGTTGCTACAAGTCTATCCCTAAGATTATTTTTTAAAGTCCAGGCATTAATTGTAGTCAAAGGATGTGAAACTCTACCTTGGATCAGCAACTGTTTTGTTCTTTTATCAAGATCATAAAAATATTCCATTAGTTTGACAGGAGATCCATTTTGGGGAACTAGCGCATCAACTGGGATATCTCGCTGTTGTATTGATCCTTGTTGGACAATTTCTACACCTGTTTGATTAGGGTAAATATTTGAATAGATTTGAGTGTAATTGCTGTTCAGAGGAAATTTGGACGTGTCATTGGGAAAAGTATATTTTGCTTTTGCCGGAGATAATTTATAAGTTCCATCTGGAACTGCGAAGCTAAAAGCACCATCCTCCTCAGTAAAATAAGGATTAATTAAACCACCCCCTTGAACTTCATTGGGATTATAGAAAGTAAAACTGCCATTGTCGCGTTTTTTGTCCAGCTCTACTCTAACTTCCGATATGGGCTCAAGATTTTGACTGTTAAACATTCTACCAAAAGGATCCCAATGAACCGAGACGCAAGGACCGGAATTGGTGTCAAAAGTCAGACTGCCCTGTTGCTGGCCACCTTGCCCAACCACCACGCTGCCGGCGTCAAAATAATTAAGGGCTAAAAATTGCCTATCACGTGGTTTTTTAGTCTTGCTTTGCCATTCATAGGGCCCGATATTACCTGAAGAATTGCTGGGGACTGGATTTTGAGGATCAGCTTTTTTCACACCATCTCCCAAAGGAGGAGATAGAAAATTACCTTGAAACGCATAACCAACTTGGCTTTGAAGATCTTGAACATTATCGTGATTAAAGATTGTCTGATCGGTTGTGGAATTACCGCTAGTACAGACTTGACCTTTACCTGTGGCGACACATTCGACTATATAAGTATTTTTATCGTTTGCCAGGGCGGGAGCGTTGCTTTTTGTGCTCAGGCGAGCTCTGTGACCTGGTGTTCCTTTTCCAGAACAGACATGTTTAGAATCTTGCTTAGGATTGCAGGATTGGACATTAAGACATACCCAATGTTGGCTAAGTTGTTGGGCATGGGAAGCGTGCGGAAGAAAAAGCAAGCAAAATAAGAGCAAAAAAATCCACTTCATCTTCTTGGTCATAAGATCATGTTATAGTTTAAAAAAAGTCTTGTCAATATTTACAGAATTGATTATGATCATATTATGGATCTTTTGAAGCGCTTCCTTCTTTTTTTCCTCTTGGTTTTTGCTTTTTTGGCCTTTGCTAAAGCTAGCTTAGCCCTACAGTTTGGACTGATTGCTCCAGCGGGAACATTACACCAGGGAGATACTGTTCAGTTTATAATTACAGTAAATACAGAAGGCTCTGCAATAACTTCAACCTCAGTTGGTCTAAACTACCAAACTCAATATCTCCAATACACCAGCACTGCGCCCGGAACCTCCATGAGCTCCGTTTTTGCAACAAACCTTGGCAATGGACAGCTTAGTTTTACTGGAACAAATAACTCTGGTTTTAGTGGTCAGGGCGATTTTGCTTTAGTGAACTTTAAAATAATAGCCCAAACTCCAGGCTCAACAACACTTTGTACACTTGTGCCAGCAAACTCGCCAACAGCCTCTCCTGTCCCAGGAGCAACAAATACCCCTACTCCTATCCCCGGAGCAACAGATACACCCACTCCCCCCCCAGGCTCAACAGCCACTCCTGTCCCCCCCACGAGTCTGCCTGTGACAGGATCTACAAATACAGCGCCACTGGTTAATCTCGGCTTCTTGTTTTTAACCTCTTATCTAATTTTTTACACCTTTTCCAAAAAATGAATAAGTTGTTTTTGAGCCTTCTATTTTGCTTAATCTTACTGGTGGCTATTCCAGCCCAGGCAGCAACTACTGCTGCAGCCTCCTCAACCTTGGATATTCCACCTCTCCCCTGCAATAGCGGCAGCTGTCCAACTGATCTACTAAACATTTATCAACAAAAAGGAGAAGCTTGCGTAACCAGCTATGATGAGTTTAAAAAAGATCCAGCCAAAAACCATTTTTGGGCAGAAGATCCAGATATCACCACTCAAGGAAAGGCAGATGAGCGGGCGAGAGAATTTATCTACTGGGCCTTAAACAGAAGTGCTATCGATGATCATCCTGTCTTAAAAAATATTTGGAATACAACCAGAAACATTTCCTATTTCTTTGTGATTCTGGTTGCCGCTATTATCGGAGTTGGTCTTATCATCGGCCAGAGAATAAATTTTGATCTTAAAATCAAGATCTGGCCATCTGTTATGAAGGTTGCTGCTGCTCTTTTGTATGTTACCTTTTCAGCGGCAATCGTCCTTTTTTTAATTCAACTTTCTGAGTTGATTATGAAGTTTTTTATTGAAAACTTAGGTGGCCAAAATTTATTTAATGTGTATTTTGGCTCCATCAGTAAAGAAAGTAATTATCTCAACTTTGTCGGTTGCCAAGATCTTAACCTAAGAGTCCAAGAATCTGTGGGTTCTGAACTTTTTCTTCTTAAATTAACCAACATCACCTACTACGTGATGGGTACGATGCTGATATTAAGACATGTTATCCTCTGGTTTCTTCTTTTTGTTTCTCCTTTTTTGGCAATCCTTTTTCCTTTTGTCCTGATAAGAAATATTGGTTGGATATGGATTGGTGTTTTTTTCCAATGGTTGTTTTATGGACCTTTACTTGCTCTTTTTTTGGGAGCCTTATCAACTATCTGGAAAAGTGGGATTCCTTTTACTTTTGATTTTTCCAGAATCAATAGTCTTTCCGGATATATCTATCCAACAGCCACCAATATTTTGTATGGAGGCCCTGCTCAACATCTGACAGCTTTAAACAGTGGTAATTATATAGACACCTTTGCAGAATACGTAATCACCCTTATTATGCTTTGGGCTGTAATTTTCTTTCCCTGGTGGCTTCTTCGTATCTTCCGAGACTACTGTTGCGATAGTATCTTGGCCATAAAAAATATTTTGCTATCAATGTATGATCAATGGAGATCAGGAAACCCTCCCCAACGGCCTACAGGTCCTTTACAATCGCTTTTTACTGGATCTGCACTTAAAATTCCCCAAAAAGTAGAAACTTCCGCAAGAGCAAGGATTGAAACAATTGCCGAAATTAAACAAACTCAAACAGAGGAGCTTATAAGAGCTATTGATGTTCGGGCGACTAAGCTGGCTGATGTTGCTCGTTTTGAAACCGATAAAACCAGCCGCGAGGCAACTAAAAAAAGCCTTAATTATTTGCAAAATCCCATGCAAGCAGAAAGCTCATCACAAAGACAAAGGTTTTTGAATGTCAGAAATGAACTGGTAAATCGGGCTCTAAAAGAAGATAAACTGGCCAAGCAAGTGCTTTCCTCAATCGCCTCCTCGCCAATTGAACAACGATCAACCAGAGCCAATCTTCTTGGTAATATAACCGCCCCTGCGCCCGCAACCCAAATTGTGGCCGTAAAAGTTAATCTTCCTCAAGATAAAGTTGCCTCTATCATCAGTGGCCTAACTGAAGCTTTTACTAAGGAAGCAATCATTGCCAATGAAATTGCCCAAAGGACACAGGTTCCTTTGGAGTCTATTCAACAACTTTTTACTTCTGTTTCTCAACATATTAGCGAAAATCCCATCAAGATTATTGATAAAGTGGCCCAGGAAACCCATCTTAATAAGGAGAAGGTTGTTCAAATAATTAATCAGGCCTACGCTTTGGTTAGCCAAAAGAAAGATTTTTTAACCACCGTTGCTCAGCACAAAGCAGTTAAGCTGGAGCAGATAGAAAAAGTTGTGGCTGAACAAAAACAATTACTGACCACACCTCAAGAAAATATTGAGCAAACGGTTCTTGTTCCACCAACTGTCTCTCTAGAAGACTATGAAGCTGTTAAAAAGATGTGGCAACAACACTACGAAAAAGGGGAGGTCCCTGTTGCAGAAAATATTCAAAGTAGAGATCAGTGGCTTACCCAAGATATTGTTTTTATAACCAACGTCCTAAATAAACTTTTATCTGACGACATGAAGTTAAGACAAGATGGATTAGATGATCTTGGTTATATTCTGCCAGTTTTTATGATCAACAATTTTAGTGGAGACCAGATTCTTGTTTATCTTAAGGCCAAACTGGAAGCTGCCAAGCTTGTCCAGGAACAAAGACAGAGGGAGAAGGAGATAACAGCCAAATTAAAAGCTAAAGAAGAATTTGTGGATGTTCCAAGAGGCAAAGAACAAGAAAAAGAGGCGACTCTTGAGGCGCAGCAGGAGATCAAAGAGGAAGAAAAGCAGGCTGCTTAGACAATTGAGTCAATATCTTTAGGCTCTTATTTTGGACAACTACTGTATCTTCAATCCGCATGCCAAAGCTTCCCTCGATATAAACCCCTGGTTCTATAGTAAAAACCTGATTGTCAGATATTGTGTCTTTGGAGAGGGGTGAAACCCGTGGCGATTCGTGTACTTCAAGACCAACTCCATGACCGGTTGAATGGGAGAAATTTGGTAATTTATTGGCTTTTAATAATTTGCGACAATAGCTATCAAGTTGCTTTAATTGCTGGCCTACTTTGGCTCTTTGAATAGTTTTTTCCTGTACCGTAAGCAGTTTGTTATAAGCGTTGATCATCTCACTTTTGGCTCTACCTACAAAAAAAACTCTGGCCATGTCTGAACAATAATCCTTATATTTTGCCCCAAAATCAACAAGCAATACTTCTCCGCTTTTTATTTTGCCGCTACCTGTTTTGGTATTGTAATGAGGGACAGCGGCATTAGCCCCCGCTGCAACAATGGGATCAAAGGCAAGATCGTAGCCTTTTTGTTTTAGCCATGCCTCCAGTTTAAAAGCAATTTCCTTTTCAGTCTGACCAATCTTGACAGTTTTTATAATCTCTTGTAGATATTGACTACTTATCTGGCAGGCTACTTTTATTTTGGCTATTTCCTCTGCATCTTTTAGAGCTCTTAGTTTAAGGACAACGTTTTGGGTAGAAACTAAAACAATCCTTTTAAGCTTTTTGCTTAACGATTCATATTCATGAAACTTCAGATCTTCAGACTCAAATCCCAATCTTCTTATACTCTCAGCAACAACAATCTCTTGCAAATAATGTGATAATCGTTTTTTTGGTTCAAACAACCTAAGTTCAAATTCATCTGTTGCTTGAGTTAGATATCTGGCATCAGTAAATAAATAACTTTTCTTTTTTGTTACTAAGAAAAAGGCTTCTCTGTCCTGCGGTGCTAAAGTCTTAAAGCCTGTAAGATATAAAATATTGTAGAAATTGGATACAAGCAACCCATCAAGGCGCTTATCTTCCAATATCTGTCTTAACTTTTTTACTCTTTTATCAAACATAAAAAAAAAAGTCAATATTCAAGTATATAAGGATTATCTCGGAGTTGATCTAAAACTGTTCTTGCTTTTTCTTCTTCAGCTCTCATAAACTCATCCCGCTGAAGAAAACCTATTGGTGCATGAGCAACTCGTGCAGACTTTGCTATTGTGGCCAGTCTTTGAAAGGTTGCTCTACGATCCGGGTGTCTGTCAGATCGTTGTGAAATAGAATAACCCTCAGCAAAATCTAATCCTACCATTGCTGCTTTACCTGAGGGGAGAGATCTTGTCTCCACGCCCAATTCTTCAAAAAGCGGTCTAACGACTGAATTCATTTCTCTATCACTGACTATTTGTACGATAAAATCTTCCCATGACTTGCGGCCTTTAAATGCAAGAGCTAAACCTATAACCGCAGTAGCAAACTTATCAGCTCTGTTATCGTCATCTCCGCCTTTTTTCTTAATACCAAGTTTATGTCGTCGCGCCGCCTTACCATCAGCAAAGTCCGTCGCTATCATTGCTGAGTAAACAGCAAGAGCAGCATCGTATTTTTCGGCCAGAATTAATCCAGCGCAAACAACAGACAAAGGATATCTGGAATTAGTTAAATACTTTGCAATAATATCTCCATTTTCTTCAAGTATTTTGTCTAACTTTCTATAAACTGAACTCTGCAAGATCTGTCTGCGCGCTGAAAATGGCATTTCATCAGTTATGATCTGATCCCAAAGCATAGTTGGGGCACCATAACCTGAGATCACATTACTCAAAGAAAACAACTCTTCAGGAATAATGCTTGGATCCCAACTATCACTTGTTACGTCTTTTGCAACTTTTGCTCCGCGAGAAAATAAAGTTTCAGCAGCTAAGCTTTGTGGAGGCTTGTCAAGAAGAAGATCAGGCCGATTTTCAAGGATCAATCTCAGTAAATACTCAGGTGGTCTTCTTCCCAGACGATCCCCAAGTAGATCTTCGTTTCCCAATCTTTTTACCCACAGCGACCACATGCCTGCAGCATTTGCAGCTGCAATATCAGCGCTAGCTTTGTCTCCACTGTAGACTGCAAACTGCGGAGGCACATCAAACAAATAAGCCGCCTCAAGTAACATATCTGGATTTGGCTTTTTTTGCCATGGATAAAGTGGTACCAAGCTTATATCTGATCCTATCTGATGATTCCAATTTACTATTTTTACCCAATCTATCCAATTTTTAGGTCTTTTATTAGTCACAATTCCAAACCTTGCCTCTTCTCCAGGATGCCGACTTGAAAAATCTTGTCTGTAGGCCTCTAGCCTTTCTTTTATTCCAGGATCTATATCCCATCCTCCTGTTTTTACTAGTGTTCCTTCTGCATCAAAAAGAACCAACCTAAAATCTCTGGTGCTCATCCACTGCCAAACATCTTCATCTGCCAAGCTTCTTGCTAATCTTGTGGGTATACTCCTTTGCAGACCTGCTGAAACTTTATCCAACTCTAGTCTAGTAAGATCATTTATTCTTTCCTTGATCCCCATAAGCCTATAATTATACAGCAATTGAGCTTAAATTTCCCCATTTGACGTGCTAAATGATATAATGCTCTAAGCATGAATTACTATCAACAGCAGGCAATAGTAGCCAGAGTGGGCGAAAATGATAATCTTCTTGGCCAGGTTGAAAAATGGGAGGCTCACAAACAGGGGCTTTTGCACAGGGGTTTTACAGTCATATTGCAATACAAGAGCTCGTATCTCCTCCAGCGCAGGAAACACCCAGTCTTTGATGACTATTTGGATTTGAGCTTTTCTTCGCACCCTGTATACATCAACGGTAAACTTCAACTTATGCTTGAGGCTATTTATCAGGCATTGAAACGGGAATGGGGTTTGGTCAAAAAGGACCTTGTGGATAAACCAGTGTTTAAAGGCAAGTTTATTTACAAGGCTTTTGATAAAAAAAGTGGCTTTACCGAGCATGAAGTTGACCATATTTATTTGGTGGGTATAAACAAACTTCCTAAACTAAATCTGGACTTTGCTTATGAATATTTTCTGATGTCAAAATACGAACTCCTGGGGGTTGAAATGCAAGAGGATAAAGTCCTTGCCCCTTGGGCCTTGGAAATAATCAAAAGAGGTTTGCTAGATTAAGAGCAGCAACTGGAGGATGTTAGAATTATTTACTCAAAGTACTAGCCATCAAAATATCATTAGCATAATAAAACCCTGTATCTCCGGCTGGAAGAAGATCATAAGTTCTCTGTCCGTAATAGCTTACAAGGAAAGTATTACTTACTATTGATCCGTCGTATTTATCTCCAACTTTAAGCTGGCTCACAGTTTTATTATTTATAGTTGGATGCCCAGGAGAAACTAATAATTCTCTTTTATCTTTTAATTTTAAATCAATAACTTGATGGTAGAGGGGCACTTTTGTGCTTCCTACTTTTAAAACAGGAGCTTCTATCTTGTGTCCTTCTTTGTTTATAGTCCACACAATTGTTCCAACTTTGACTAGTTTAACATCAACTTCTCCAGCAGGAGTTAAGATTTTTGAAGTTGAGGTAAGACAAATAGGGCAGGAATGCGTTCTACAATATTCTGCCTGTTGTTGAGTGATACAACCAAGAGGCATTCCATAGTAAACGTATCCAGGCGGACAACTCCCTAAAGGGCTAATTGTTGGTGAGATTTTATAAGGAGGGGGTGTACTTTTAGAATTATATGATTGAGAAAAAAAATAATAACTAATTAATGAGGATAAAACTGCAATTAATAGTGCAAAAACAATTAAAGCTAAAACTCTTAAAAAAGGGGTTCCGTGCGGATTAGGGGGAGAAAATTTCATTATGCTAAGAGTAAAGCATTAAGTTTAGAAAATCAAGAAGATTCCAACAATATCGTTTTTATTTAAGTTTAGGTTGTTGCAGCAGTCTTTCTGAAGTGTCCAGGCTGGTTGAATATGTTACAAACTTATTATTTCTTCCCACGCCTCTTCCGTGACAGGGAAAACTTATAGCTACAGAGTATCATTTTTTTGTGATTGGGTCATTGAAAGTTTTTTCTTAGATTATCGTATGAGGGTTTGTCAAGAATAAAAAGCGGTAGCCCAAACCCAAAAAATTTTATTCCTAACTGTCTACTAACCATTGCTGCGTAATCTTGATAACTTAGATTATGCTGTGCCGAAACTAGAGCGTAACTTAAAGAATTAGCTATTGTTTCTTGTGCTATTTTTTGTAAATCCCTAGCTACACCCAGTACTCCTTCTTTTGTTAATTGATCTTTAACGTAGTTTGCATTTACAGGTGTTTTCAAAATTGATAATAGGTTACTTTGACAAGCTTCAGTTGCAGATGACAATTCCCAGCTTTTTATACCATACTTTTCTCCTACAGTTTGCCCACCCATTCTTATAAAAGTTACATTAGTTGATGTGTGAATGTCTCTAATATTCTCGGCAAAAGTAGAAGACTGTACCGTCCTATCATAAATCCCAGGTAAGGGAGCATTTTCAGGTAATATACCCCTCTTCATCAAGTTTGCAAGTTCTTAATTTGACTTTCTTCTGAAAATGTTGTCTCATAATAGTTATGAGAGATTTTTTATCAGAAGAACAGGTTAAGATCTTAAAGATTACCCACCGATCATTGAAAGATAAGAAGTTAGCCGACAGAATAAAGGCGGTTCTTTCTTTAAATTCTGGTTTTGAATATTCTCATATAGCCAAAATCTTGCTTCTTGATGAGGTGACTCTGCGCCGTTATGTTGAGAAATTTCAAGAACGGGGAATAGACGGGCTTTTAGAATACCATTACGCAGGAGGCAAATCACAGCTAACATTGTCTCAACTGGAAGAACTTAAAATATTTCTTGTTGCAGATACCCACACAAAAGCCAAAGATATCGTCTCCCATATTAAAAAGTACTACGGTAGAACCTATTCGGTTATTGGAGCAACAAAACTCCTTCATAGGTTAGGATTTACCTACAAAAAGCCTAAAATCATTCCAGGAAAAGCAGACCGCATAAAACAGGAAGTGTTTCTTAAAAGATATCAGCAGATCAAATCAGCCCTTAAACCTAACGACCAGCTATATTTCCTTGACTCAACTCATCCACAACATAACACAACCGCCTCCTACGGCTGGATACTTAAAGGGCATAAGAACGATAAATTCATCAAAACCAATACGGGTCGGGAAAGACTGAACTTAAATGGAGCTTTGAGCCTGCGCAGTCACACTGCCATAGGTCCTTGAAGAAAAAACCATAGACTCTCAAGCAACAATCAGACTTTTTAAAAGACTGATGAGAGAACAGCCCAAAGGTAAGATCTACCTCATCTTGGATAATGTCTCCCATCATCACTCAAAAGTGCTGACGTACTGGCTTAAAAAACACAGAAGGCTCAAAACAGTATATCTTCCTCCCTATTCACCAAACCTCAATCTCATAGAACGACTCTGGCGATTCTTCCATCTAAAAGTAACCAACAATCACTATTTTGAGACGTATGAGGAGTTCAGAAGAACCAGTCTGAAGTTTTTCAAGAATCTTGATTCTTAC
>OBEQ010183834.1_pt1 | contig 17725 bp, 23 predicted proteins | sample 1670901 | NCBI WGS metagenome assembly OBEQ01 (sample SAMEA104232315, study PRJEB22302) | groundwater metagenome | biome: forest; feature: aquifer; material: groundwater | place: USA | collected 2011-08-07 | depth 5.4 m
ATTATCTTCCTTCTCGTGGAGGATAAGAGCCCGGCCTGCCACACCATATTTCCCTTCTTTTAATGTCAATCCTGGAATTGTCTTTTCAAGTTTCCCGTTACCGTTTGCGTCAATTTCGATATTGCCTAAATCACCGGCATGAGCATGAGCAAAACCATCTTTCACGAGATCCCCATGTGGAACTCCATCCGGATTAAAATGGCCTCCCGCTGCATTTCCGTGATCTTCGCAGCTTCCCTTTTCATGAATATGAATGCCGTGCTTCCCAGCTGGGGCTCCAAAAATCTCGACATCAATTTTCAGGCCTTCCTCTGTCTCCTGAAAAGTTGCTCTTCCCGATAAATGCGAACCTTCCTGTGTCGGCCGGATTAAAGTAGTCACCGCCTCGGTATCAGAAAAACTTCCTTCCATATCCCCGCTAGCCTGCGCCAGAGGATGACCCGATGCAATTCCAATCCCCAGTATTGCTACAAAAAATAGTGTCTTCATTTTTCCCTCCATGATCGGTTAAATAACGACAATCTGATATCCCTGATCCGCCCATTTAGCGATGCTCGGATGGCCTTGATACTCACTTGTAAGCGTTTGCCCCTGCGTCTTTAGGTTTTCTTTGACTTTAAATGCAGTCGCGCAAAAATCACAGATCACTTGAATGACACCTGATTTTCGCAATTCTTCATAGACAACTTTTAATTTGTCGTCAGTTTGCGGATTTGTCCATTCGCTCACCCATTCGGTTCCAGCTCCATCAAAAACAAGCACGACCTCATGGCCATGCTCTCTGAGTTCCTTACTATAAAGAAGTGCGTGGACCGCCCGCGCCATCCCTTCATGGGTTTCTTTTCCTGCTTGCAGAATTATGAGGTATTTTCCACTTTCAGCGAAAGCATTCGGAAAATAACTAACTGTTACGAGAGCCACTAAAAGTGCTGCCGTTATGAAGCGTTTCATGTTGACCTCCCAGGATTTGAAATATTGACGAAAGGCGTTTTGATAAGACCGCTGAGAGTCTGCCAACGTGTTTCCTGAAAATAAGGCAGCCCATAAACAAGTGCCCGAGGGTCTTCGCGTTTTCTAAAGGTACGCCCGATTCGGTCCCAAAAAGAAAAAATACTCGAATAATTGGAATCCGTCTCAGCTTGAATTTGAGAATGATGCACACGATGCATATTGGGAGTCACGATCACCGCCCGGAAAATACGGTCGATTTTTTCGGGCAAAGCCACGTTACTGTGATGGAACAAGATCACCGGCTGAAGACATATCTCATAAATAAGAAGCTGCGTAAAATTGATCCCGATCAGCGGGATGATTGCCAGCCGCAAAAGAGATGAAAAGATAATCTCTCCCGGATGGAATCTCAGGGCAGACGTACTATCAAGCTCAAGATCAGAATGATGCATTCGGTGAAAACGCCATAAAAATGGGACCTTATGATTGGCCATGTGCCATCCGTACATCCAAAAATCAAATAATAGAAATGCCAGCAAACTTTTGGCAGCTGCGGTCCCATGAATCTGATTCAAAAGTCCGAAAGAACTTTCAACTGTCCAAGACATCACATGAACCGTAATCGAAGAAAAAACAAGCACGATGAGAAGTCCGTTCAAGATGCCCACACCCAGATTGGGCAAAGCATGCTTGAGCCGGTTCCGCCTTCCCTCAAATAGCGGCCAAAGACCTTCAAGCCAAAGAATGAACGCCAGAGCAATTATTTCAACAATCGGTCGAATCATCTCATCTGTTTCTTTTGAGTTAATGCCTCTTCATTTTCGGAAACTGGCTTTGATAATACTCAACGCATTTCCGGCAGATTCCGTCTGAGGTCACCCATTGCGGGTGCTGTTTTTTGATTGCATCGATAATATGCTGATTCGTATGATCCAGAAAAAGTGCCAAATCCCGAGGTATTTCCAGGGTACAAACGGGGCACATATAGGCTGACATGGTCACTCCTTTCACGAAGATGCGGAACCGCAGATCATTTTATATCTACGGTCCCGCTATTCGTAGTCCTTTTACATGGATGGCATTGAAGCAGCAGCCGTCAATTTTCCGCCTTGACTGAGGCAGGCGTCTTTTGAATCGACATTCACAAACCCCATGCCTTTGCATGCATTCTTTCCAGCGCAGGCATTTTTTGCGCCCTTGCAAGCTCCCTGTCCTTTACAGGCATTAACGCCATAGCAATGGACGTCATCAGCCGCAAAAGCTGGGGCGGATAACATGAAAGCGCCGCTGGTCACAGCAAGCAGTCCCGCCACCGATGCCGCTAAAAGCATTTGTTTTTTATTTATCTTGTCAGCCTTCATTTGTGATTCTCCTGTTGTTGAACGACGCTTGATTAAAATTACACCTCGATTCCTTTCTGAATTTGGATTCCATTCACCTCCTCTAGATTTAAAAAGTAAACGCCCATTAATTTTCTCACCGGACTTCTGGATAGAGACGTTGCTTTAAGGCAAAAACATCAAATCCTGAATAATAAAGTCCTACCAAAAAAAGATTGATAAACTTTTGTCTGAGGCAGCCCACACCACAGAAACGCCTGGCAGAAGTAATCACGGCATCTTTAATAATAAGCGGCGCCGTCAAACCTCTCAGTCGTTTGTAAAAATCGATATCTTCAAAGGGGACGTTTTCGTTAAATCCGCCCAGTCGCTGAAAGATATCTTTGGTCACAAAAAATCCCTGGTCGCCATAGGAAAAGAAATGAAAGCGCGTGTAGATTTCATAGAAACGAAGCAGCCAGTGACGGTCGTCAAAGCGCATCCTAAAACGCCCGGCCTTCGCGCCCTGATTGACAACTGCTTTAATGCTTCGCAAGCCTTTCTCTGGCAGACGAGTATCGGCGTGCAAGAAAAGAAGGATATCGCCTGTCGCTTTTTTAGCACCCTCATTCATTTGGTGGGCCCTGCCTTTCGGTGATGAAACGACTTTCGCCCATTCCGAAGCTAGCGAAACGGTTTTGTCATTGGAACCACCGTCAACGAGGATAACTTCATCCGGCTGATGATGCAAAAAAAGATCCTCTAAGGTTGAATAGATTGCTGACTCTTCGTTATAGGTTGGCACGATGACAGAAATCTTCGATGTCATTTCAAAGCTCCCTGACAGCTTGAGCCTGAACCTGCGGTGCAGCCAAAACAGTGATTGCCCGTCATAATTTTCATTCCTTTGAGTTTTTTCAAATCAAGATCAAAAATTGTAAACGGCTTTCCATTATGCATCACCATATTAAGGGCCTGATTAAAATCACAATCGTAAATCTGTCCATCCCAGCCTACGCTTAAGGTATTGCGGCACATCAGACCGTCCAATGTCGCCGGATTAAAACTTTGATTCAATAGTTTGATGTATCCATCGTACTGGTCCAATGCGCGGAGATATTTTTCATAGCGGGTAATCGGCATGTTGGTAATGACGTAAAGCCGGTTAAAGACGATTCCCCAATCTTCCTGAAGCCTTTCCTTATAATCTTTTTCCAGCTCCGTCTGATCGGGCGGAAGATGAGGACCGACGGGATTGTAAACAAGATTCAGGACAAAGCCGGGATTCTCTTTTCCATATCCGAAGTGATTCAGAAGTTGAAGGGCCTTAATAGACTCGTCAAAAGTCCCCTTCCCGCGCTGTTTGTCCACATTCGCCTGAAGATAACAAGGCAATGATGCAATAATCTCTACTCGATGGGCTCGGAGAAATTCGGCTAAATCTTCTTGTCCTTCCAAAAAAAATACCGTGAGATTGCAACGGTCGATGACATGGATATTTCTTTCTCTTGCTTTCGTCACAAGAAAACGGAAATGGGGATTCATCTCTGGAGCACCGCCCGTAATATCCAGAGCTTCAAATGGGAAATTGTCCATGAGCCGAACAACGGCTTCGGCAGTCCTTCGGTCCATGTTTTCTTTGGTCTTAGTCGGCCCTGCCTCGACATGGCAATGCACACAGGTCAAATTACAGAGTTTTCCAAGATTGACCTGTAAAATTTCAATTCGGTCTTTCTTTAATTCATAGGCCGAAGACTGGAGCTTTTCCTGGAATAAATTCATGCCCTATCCTCCCATCCGTGAGAAGATTCCGTAGGATACGCCTGCAAGCAGCGCTGCCAGCGGAAGCGTTAAAACCCAAGCGGAGAGAATGCCTGCAATCGTTTTCCAGTTGGCCTTGCCGTTCACGAGGCCGATGCCAAAAAGCGATCCGCAGGAGACATGAGTTGTGGAAACCGGGACTCCCCAACGCGACGCAAAAATAACGAGAATAGATGTAATCAAGTTTGCGGTAAAACCCTGGCCGTGGTTCATTTTGGTAATCCGTTTTGACATGGTCTCAGCAACTCTCCCGGCGCTTATGATTCCACCCAAAGCCATCACAAATGCCACGAGTGCGACATTCCATTTGAGCCCAAGCATGCCGGCAGCAACCGAAAGCGCCACAATTTTCGGCGTATCGTTCAAACCGCGGGCAAAACTCACTGCCCCGGCACTTATATAATGAAGAGCATCTAAAATACTCTGCGCTTCCAGGCCCAATATCGTTCCGCCATAGAGTTCCACTGCCTTGGCATCGCATGCCGTTTTTTCGTCCACAATAATGTTGAAAGAGCGCAACTCGGCAACCGATAAAGCGCCGCTTGAATTAAGAGCGATATTCCCGATCAGAATTGTTTTCTCACCGACGCAGACGCAGGTATTTTTCTTGATCCCCACACACTGCCGGGCAAAACGAAATAAGGGATAAATCAAAATGGCGCATCCCGCGGCAATGACGGGACTCATGAAAAGCGGCATGAAAAAACTCTTTTCGAGCGTCGCAAATCCGAGTTTTGTCCCGACCGCCATCAGTCCGCTTCCGACAAGTGCGCCCGTCAAACTATGCGTTGTGGAAATAGGGATCCCCGTTTTTGCCGCCAAGAAAACCGTCAGCCCCGCACCGGCAATCACGGACGAAATAAAAGCAGGGTTGTCAATCAAAGTATCCGGGATAAGTCCCTTCCCGCTAAAAGTTTTAATCAATTTCGCAGCAAAGAAGAAGGCCGTCAGTGAACCCGCAAGCGTGGTTCCGGTTGCCCATGCAAGCGCTTTACGGTAATCCGTGGTTCCACTGCCAAACAATGTCGCAACGCCTTTGAAATTATCATTGGCGCCATTGGCATAAGCGACAAAAAGTGTTGTTCCTAAAATAATTATCATCCAAATCATTTGATTCCTCCTTCATTTACTACTGATGTTAGCAACACCCGCCATCCATACAGACAGATTTCATTATCGTTTTGGCGTATTTCTTCCCTTTCGTCTCTCGCGGATCACGTTCCGCTGTCCGATTACAATCAAACGGTTCTGCCTTTGACAGCGGAATATCTTTTGAAGGTGGTACCAAAAGGAATTCATTTTGATAAGGTGTTTTCGAGTAGATTTGAAACGTCTTGTCACAAACGGCCATCCGTACCCCGCGCTTCAAAACATGTCCATCATCATCTACCACCTGTTTCCACGGGCCTTTATAAATCACAGCCTGATTTCTTTCCCAGCATGGACCTTCCTTACCCTTGTAGGCCGTGATCGTTATGGAGCGAAACTCGATTCCCTGAACAACACGCCAAGGTCTTTCATCCAGTTTCTCAATTCTGATTCCGTAAAATCCTGCTTCTTCAAAGGTTTTGAGAAATTCTTTTTCCTGAAAAGCCCCTGAGATACAGCCGCTCCAAAGCTCCGGGTCTTGCTGCAATTTTTCGGGAATAGCTTCATCCGAAACAATGTCGGAGATCGCGACCCGCCCCCCCTTTTTGAGTACCCGGTGCATTTCACGGAATAAAGTTTTCTTATCTTCGGATCGGACGAGATTTAGAACACAGTTTGAGACGACTACATCGATCGATTCATCTTCAATAAGCGGTGCACGGCCTTTCACGAGTTCTGCCGCATCCTCAAAATGCATGAGATCGTCCACCGAATGAATAGGATTTTTTTTAAGTGTCTGTTCCAACGCTTCCAGATCTGTTTTCAAATCCTGAATCCGGCCGCGGCGAAATTCCACATTGTCCCAGCCAATCCTCTCTGCGATCTCTTTTTGATGCTTGCGGGCAAGTTCAAGCATGGCGGGATTAAAATCCACGCCGATAACTTTTCCTTTCGGGCCCACGATTTGGGAAGCGATATAGCAAATTTTTCCTCCACCCGAACCCAAATCAAGGACAGTATCCCCTTCTCGAAGAAAGCGGGAAGGGTCCCCGCATCCGTAATCCTTTTCAAGAATTTCTTTTGGGATCACTTTCAGGTATTTGGGATCATAACTTGTGGGACAACAAAGGGCCTTTTCCCTGGCTTTCGCGCTTTGGGCATACCGCTCCCGCACGACTTTTTCAACCGGCAATCTGTCTTTCAGAAGCATCTCTCGAACGTTATTCTTATTATGTTTTGCATTTCCGTTGTTTGAGTGTTGCATTGCGTCACCTCGTTTTGTCTGATATTCGAATTTCATCCAAATCTTCAAGTTCGGGAAGAAGATAATAAGTCAGATTCTCTTCCTGAGCCCATTCCAAGGTTGTTTTAAGAACATGGGATGTACTCCATGGAATATTTTGAAAAAGGTTGACATGCAAATCCTTAATCCCAATCAGGTAATACCCCCCATCTTTTGCAGGGCCGATCACCACGTCATAGTAGTCCAGCGACTCAAAGGCCTTCGTAATCAGATCTTCTCTAAATCCAATCGTATCGCTTCCAAGAACCAGGACCTTGTCCGCACCATTTTCGAAAGCTGCTTCAAACGCATGGATCAGTCGTTCGCCAAGCCCCTTCCCCTCCTGAGGCCAGTAGGCGGCTGCCCCCGCGAGCCATTCATGGATCCCGCGTGCTTTATCCGGAGGGTCAAAGAAAACAACCGTCTCGAAATCCTTTCTTTTTGAACTGTGATTCAATAGGGAGTGAAAAATGCTTTCCGCAAGACCTCGGTAGGCCTTGGCAGCTGCATTGGGACCAATATCCTTAGCAAGCCTCGTTTTGACCTTTCCCGGTTCCGGATATTTAACAAAATACAGAAGGGATTTATGCTCCATCGTATATTGCCCTATACCTTTCCTGCAATATTTCGGGACTTTTACGCAGCCATTTATGCCCAAGTAAAATCCGCAGATTCAAAAAAATCTGCTTCAAGATTCCAGCCTCAAAATAGCGTCTGGAAGACACACGGACCGCTTCATCAATCATGGCAATCCGTCCTTTCCGTGAAAGGCATTCCGAAAATATCAAATCCTCCAGAAATGAAACTTCCGGATAACCATGAACGGTATCAAAGACCGAACGGGAAACAAAAATAGCATTAGAGCCCACAAGACATTTCATCATTCTCATAAGGAACGTGTTTTGAAGAAACGAGTACGCATTCAAAACCCAGCTTGTCGGTTCATAGCACTTCTTGAATCCTCCTCCGATAAACCCCTGCTGAATTTTCTCTCTCACGCTCTCGACCGCATTCTTAGGAAGTCTCATATCCGCATGCACGAAAAGAAAAATGTCGGCTTTCGCCTCAAACGCCCCTAAGTTCATCTGAAGCGAGCGGTCCGCATAGGCAGTCTCAAAGCTCCGCACCGGCGGAAAATCCCGCCCAATGATTTCATACGTCCCATCTTTGGATCCGCCATCCACCGCAATCACTTCATCGGCTCCAAGCGAGAGAAGATGGTTCAGTGTGTCTGCAATGAGGCTTTTCTCGTTGACCACCGGGACAATAATGGCAACGCTCGGTTTTTGGCCCATAACTCCCATCCTAAAAAGAAATAGAAAACTCCGTATTCAATCAATTTTACAAAATTAAAAGCTTGATGCATGCCGCGATAAGAAAGGTAAAAATCCAGATAGTACAAAAAAATGAGACCCGAGAATAAGAGAAGGGATCGCGATGGGACAAAAACAAGAAACGGGAAAATCCAAGCGAAGTACCAGGGATTTCCTGTAGGAGCGAGAAAAAATAAACCGGCCACAACAACCAAACACGCTTTAAAAAAGGCCTCCTGAGATGTTTGGGCTTTGAGCCATTTGGCGCCTTGGAAAAGCAAAATTAGAAACAAAACAGCGACCACCACCCTGCTTAGCCACTCGGCATGAATTGCAAAAGGTTGTACATTCAAAAACCCGGCTTTTATTAGACCAAAGGCACCCGCATTCACCTGCCACTCTCCTGCGAATCTTCCTAAACCCTCGAAAAGTGATGTTCCGGCTGAAGCAAACGGCAAATAAAGTCCTGTCAGAATCCCAGCAAAAAGCAAAGTTCCTTTCAGGACCTCTTTCGATGCTTTCTTCCAACCCCAGACATAGAGAAGGGGCACCAGCGCAACGGGAAACAGTTTTATCCCGGCCGCGAGAGCCAAGAACGCAAAAGCCCATAAAATCCGCCGCTCAATCACTGTCCATACGGTCAGCACCAGAAACAATACCGTAAAAACATCCAGATGAAGGCTGTTAGAAAATTCCTTCAACACAAGTGGCGACCAGGCGTACAGCAAAAGCCCTTCTTGCCGCAGATGAAGTTTCTTCAGTAAAAATAACAAGATGATCAAAATGCCAATCTCAGCCAAAAAAATCATGAAACGCCACCCTGTAAGTTTCCAAGGCGAAAGTACCTGTGACACTGCAAAAAGCATCTGAGCTAACGGTGGATAAATGGTTTTGATACCCGCGTGATTGATTTGTTGAAATGTTTCGATAATACCTGCTTCTGCTTTTTCCGCGGGAACAAGGTGATTCCAGAAAGCCTCTTTCGGCGAATGCTCATATGGATTGGCCCCTTTTAAGACCGCCTGGCCGTCCCAAACATAGCGGTAAGGGTCTGTCTCCTGAATGGGATTCGACGGAAGAAACACGAGCCTGCAAAGAATCCCAACAAGAATTATCCAGAAAACCGTTTTGCGATTACTTCCAAATTCTCTTGGAAGCCTTCTGACCCATTCAAGGGCAGCGAAATAAAATCCAAAAGCCACGAATTCTAAAATGAGAAACGGAATGATCGGACGCGCTTCATACCCCACTCCGAAGACATAGGAGCGGCTAACCCAAGATACGCCTATTTGCGTAAGGAGAATCAATGCTCCCAAGATAAAAATTGGATTTTTTAAAATTCTATTCCAATTCATTTTATTCCTCACCGGCAATCTCTCCGGTCCGGCAAACTTCCGCAAATCGTTTTCCCGACTCTCTGACTTTGCGGGATTGCGTTGCATAATCCACTTCAATGAGGCCAAACCGAGGGCTATATCCTTCCGCCCATTCATAATTGTCAAGCAGGGACCAGTAAAGATAACCAATAACGTTGATTCCTTCTTTCATGGCTTTTGCCAATTGAGTGAGATGACTCCTGACAAACTCAAAACGTTCTTCATCACGATCAATGCAAACACCGTTTTCGGTAATAAGAAGCGGCAGTTTATATTGAGAAAATTCTTTAACCAATTGATAGAGCCCCTGAGGATAAATTTCCCACGAAAGGGAATTTCTTTTACCGACACTTCGATGATGCTTCAATGTGCAAATGTCTCCGAAAATTGCCGGAACTCTGAAGCCTTCGTTATGAACAAAATCGCGCGTGTAATAGTTCAGCCCAATAAAATCAAGCGTCTTGGCTTTGGGGAGCTGGATGCGGAAAAGCCCGGGATAAAAAATTCGACCGCTGATCAGGGCTTTAATAAAAAGATGATTGAACATTGCATTCCTCAAACTTACCGACAGCCGGTCCTTCCAGGATTTTGGCGAACACGGAGTGAATATCAGCACATGTTTGGCAATCCCGACTTGGACAAAAGATCGTTTAAACTCTCGATTTACTTCCTTGATCATGTCGTAGGCTAAAACATGCCCTTTAAGTAGATGACCCAAAGCTTTCAATGTTTTCTCATAGGACTTTTCACCCGGAGGCCATTCGCCCATAAGATAACTTTTAAAAACATATGCCACCGGCTCATTGAGAGTGATCCAATACCGGACATGTTCTCCAAGCACCTCGACTACTTTCCAGACATAACGCGCAAATAAATCGGGAGTCCCGGCGAATAACCAGCCTCCTTTTTGCGAAAGCCAAATCGGTAATGTGAAGTGGTGCAAAGTTACAATGGGTTCAAGACCTATGGATCGGAGGGATTCAATCACCTCACGGTAATGAACAAGCGCTTCTTCGCTGAATTGGCCTTCGTGGGGTTCAATTCGGCTCCATTCAAGGGAGAATCGATGTGCATTATGGTGAAGGGATTTCGCCATGCAAAAATCCTCACGGTATTTATTCCAGTGATCGCAGGCACTGCCGGATCGCTCCTTCAATTTTCCGTTCTGCTCCCACTGCCACCAGTCGTTATTCACGTTATTCCCTTCGACCTGATGCGAAGAAGTCGCGGCTCCCCATATAAAATCTTTAGGAAATTCAAAGTTTGTTATCATTGTTGTGCTTTTATCCGTTCTTATCTTCACAATTTTCCGGCATCAAAAAATAGGCCTCGATACCTTGAATGGCCTTTTCTGCATCTTCGCCACGGACTTCAATGCGGAGCCGTGATTTCCACGACGCTCCTAAAGCCAGCAGTCCCAAAATGCTCTTCCCATCTACGGCGAGTTCTCCTTTGATGATTTGAATCCTTGAACGAAACTGACGGGCAAATAGAATAAAACGTGCTGCGGTTCTCGCATGAAGACCCAACCGGCATGGCATGGTCACTTCTGTACTCCGCACTCTCTTTGCTTCCTGCGGTATAAGTTCCATTCCCCACCCCTTTTTATGAAAAACGGATTAATGTTTTAGCTAATTTTGGAAACCACCCCTTGAAAAGTTTTTCCCGGTAATACTGATCACACGCTCTTTTGACAGCCTGTGAAAGCGTGGGGTAGACATGGATCATTTGCGAAATTTTTGTGATCGGTAATTTTGCTTTCATAGCAAGAGTGAATTCATGTAAAAGCTCGCCTGCATGAGGCCCCAAAAGATGCACTCCAAGGATTTGATTTTTCTTATCACAGACTAATTTGATAGACCCGTGGCCTTCTCCTTCGATGATGGCCCGATCCACTTCATCAAACCGGAACCGGAAGACTTGAACATTCTTTTCGCCGTATTCTTTTTTAGCTTCGGCTTCCGTCATTCCAACACGTCCAAGCTCAGGATCGGTATAAGTGACCCAAGGAACGACGCGATAATCCGCTTTGCGGTTCATGAATGGGAAAAGAGCATTCGAGACGACTATCCCCGCCTGATATTCTGCGGTATGTGTAAAAGGAAAAGGACCGCATACATCCCCGCAGGCAAAGATATGCTTTTGACTGGTCCGCATGTCCGGCCCCACTTTGATTCCTTTTTTCTCATCATGCTCAACATTGGCCAGACTAAGGTTTAGTCCATCCACGTTAGGAGCACGGCCAATGGAAATCATGAGTTCCTCAGCCTCAAAATGCTTGATCCCTTCGCCGGTGCATTCCGCGACAATAACTTTTTTACCTTGCGCCGTTTTTTGGATTTCCTTGACCTCGGTGCAGGTGCGGATCTCAATCCCTTCCGCTTTGAGAATCTTTTCAAGGTCATCCGCAAGCTCTTTATCCTCACGCGGCAAAATCTGCCCCATTTTTTCAATGACAGTTACTTTGGAGCCCAATCGCGCAAAAACCTGGGCAAATTCAAGACCGATGGGGCCTGCTCCCAAAATCACAATCGACTGTGGGAGATGATCCAGCTTCAGAGCCGTCACATTCGTAAGAGCTCCCGATTCTTTAAGGCCTGGAATGGGAAGCAAAATCGGCCGTGAGCCCGTGGCAATCAGAAACTTCCGGCTGCGAAGCGATTTGCCGTTTACTCCAAAGGTGTGGGAATCCAGAAAATGCCCGTTTCCGAAAATGACTTCCACTCCCATTTTCCGGAACCTTTCCGGGTCGTCATTTTTTCCGATGCGGGCCTGCACACCCCGTATCCGCTCCATCACTTTTTTGAAATCCACACGGTAATCTCCTTCAATCCCGAACTCTTCCGAACGCTTAAAGAGAGAAACCACTTTGGCAGATTGAACAAGCCGTTTTGTCGGAACACATCCCCAATGGAGACAGTCCCCTCCCAAGGATTCTTTTTCCACAAGTGCTACTTTCGCACCCAATTGCGAGGCCCCGCTCGCCGTGACAAGTCCTCCAACTCCGCCTCCGATAATTACAAGATCATACTGACCCATGCGCTGCTCCTTTGATTCGTTTATAAATCGATGGGAGAAAGGAAATAAGGATTAAAAGGGCGCTAGCTGCGAGAAGGTTCAGAAGAGCTTTCTGATTCGCTCCCTGAACACCCTGCAAGAGCGCGTCCGCAAAATAAGTGTAAATAAACGTACCGGGAAGCATGCCCAAAAACGAACCTAAAAAATAATCCCGGTACTTCACCGATGACAGTCCCGCGCCGAAATTCAGACCATTGAACGGAACCACGGGGATCAGACGCAGGCGAAAGATCGTCTTGAATCCGGAACTCTGAATTCCCTTATCGAAATCTGCGAGTTTTCCACTCTTAAGTATTCCTTGGATAAAATCCCGGCCGAGATACCGGGCGGCAAAAAAAGCAAGACTTGCCCCGAAATTGGCCGCCAGTACATTATAAACCGTGCCCCAAAACACTCCGAACACCGCACCGCCAGTCAGCGTTAAAAGAGATCCCGGTAATGCAATGACGCATCCAATGCCGTAGATGAGGATAAAAACAGCCGGTCCCCACCACTCGTGTCTAATTGTTTGAAAAAAAGAAAGGATATTGTCTTTTGAAACAACCTGCGCCAAAGGTGTGAATCGAAAGATCGCCACGGCTAGAGCAAGGACGAAAATAAAGATAATAAATTTCAGATTTTTATTCATGCGTTCCCTCTGCCCTAAGGACCACGGCATAATCTTTGAGGATGTTTTTAGCCCGCTGACGGCAGGCCAGCAAATGATCCGGCTGCACCGGCCCTCCTGAGTCAATCATCGAAACCAGTTCCTGATCACTCACATCCAGGAGCGCAACGGTCGCCAGATACTCCCGTTCCTTTTCAGTCTTCATCTGCTTCATCAATTCTTCCGTTTGGATATTTTCCACAAACCGCATCCTCACAAGCTCAATCAGCTTTTTCATGGGAATCTGGCAATAGCAGGTTGTAATCTTGATTTTCTTTCCCATACTATTTTCTTCTTTCGTTAAGGCTCCAGTCATAACCGAGCCATTCGATTTTGGTTCCCGCTGACAGATCCTTAAACGTTTCAATTTGGGAATGACTTCTGATAAAAGACAGAACGCCACCGGCCGCATTAAAGTCGCTTTTGAACCATTTAAAAATTGGCGACAGATAAAGTGTCGATTTTTGAGCGTCGTAATGAGCTTTTTCAGTATCCGACAAGAAACGGTGTATCTGATCGCTCAATTGGGAATCGAGCCTTGGGCCCGCGTATGGTTCATTTCGCAGCTCAGGACATCCTACGGAAGCGCAAACCAAAGCAAAGTGAACGCGAGGATCGCGAAATTGCTTTCTCAAAATTTGATGTTCAATTTCATTAAGCGTTGTTCCTTTTCCTAATACACGGTGGGTGATCCGGTCCCACACGCCAGGAATCTGGCGAATGCTGTTTGATGGAAACACAAGTCCTATCAAGCCCTGACGTTTGATGGGATAATGATCGATGATCACCATGAGAGTGATCGCGTTGTAGGCATTGACCCAAAAAGCCATTTTTTCATCCCCATTCATTTTATTGTAATTTTCTTCGGACAGGCTTTCCAAGGATACTGCGTAATTATCCAAATCCTCTCTATGTTGCTTGAGGTTTTGATAATTAACTTTCCCCTTTTGAACATTCGCTTGCAGAATTTTTGCATAACGCGAATGATCGAAAGCAAACCCTCCGCCTGAATCCCCGTGCAAAGGATTACAAACGGACAGGGTCACTGTGAACATAATGAAAAGGAATGTGCTTCGTTTCAGATTTGAAATTTTCATAAACTTTCTTCACCTCTTCATCAACTTGGCGCGAAGCATCGCCCGCAGTCCATTTTCATCCGGCAGGCCCACTGAGATAATCTTGCCGTCCATGACTAAGGTCGGCGATATTTTTATGCCAAGTGCCCTGGCTTTATCAGGACACTTTAGCATATCAACAACGTTGAATGAAATATCAGGACAGCTCGGTAGTATTTCCCGGAGCATCTCAAGCGCGTTATCGCGTGAAAAACATCCTTCATGCGTGTAAAGCTCAAGAACTCTCATGAATCCTCTCTCCCCTTTCTCTATTTAAAATTTACGGCAAAGCTGAAAAATAAACTGTTCGCCGGATGACAAATAGCGAGAATTATTTCAGATCCATTCTTGCAAGAGTTCATCCGCAGGCCGGATACCGATAATTAGACCGTCGTGAACCCAGCGTGAAAACCAGTCTTGAATAGGAAGCGCTTCGCTCTCCCCGATAAGAGATTCGAGCTGTTCACAGGCATTGCCAAGGCTTTTACCTCGGAACAATTTCTCCATCAAAAAGAATTGATGATTACTTAACAACTCGCATCGGACTTGAACGTCCCTGTGGGTAATGAGAATTTGCTGCGGCCGGTCAACAAGATCAATATGGATTTCCTCAACAGGCTTTTTTCGGGCATTCCATATGTCAAGGATTGGCCACTTAGAAGCGAGCAATCCGACGGAGGGCTGAAAAAAAATCTGTGCCGCGGACCAGTCCTCAAGCGATAAACTCGCGAACTCTCCCGGCTCAAAGGACGGCTTATCATAAGCGTGGAACGCTTGGTGAATCCTCCATTCGAGCATTGCCAAATCAGGAAGAAAGGGGAACTCTTTTGAAAGCGGTTGCAAGCGAAGAAATACCGGAAAATGTTTTCCGGTCGAACTCAAATTGTAATGCCTCGAAGGGTACTGCTCAGCATATTTTTCCGTAAGGGGGTGAAACTTTTCGTGACCTAAAATATGTCTCACTGCTTCAAAAGCTTCGGAAAGCGCTTCTTCAATGCGGGCCTTATAACCCTCCGCATAAACGGCGATCCGTTCCAATCCCGGCACCCCATTCTGTGGATTGAGTAAGGCCATTGCGTGTTCTTCTGTGGACACCGCATGGTTTTGAGTATTTGGTTTCATCTTCGTCTTAAACCAACGCTGAACTTCCACAAGAGGTGGTTTATCAGAAGACGGCGTCATGGATGAAGCTCGCCTTTCAGAAATTTTTAATTCCATTTTTCGCTGCGGTGTGTCAAGAAAGTTCTGATAAATACCCCGCGCCTTTGAGGCCTCCTCAGCCAGTTTCGGAAAATCAGGGATATTGGCGTCCCATTCAATCAGCGTCGCTACCGGCCCCCAAAGTTTTAAGGCATAGCGATAGAGGTTCCAAACCTCTTCAATCACTGCATGATCATGGGTATCAAACAAAAAGGTCCCCATGTCCGTGAAGCCTGCCAAATGAAACTGCCCAACGCGGGCTCCTGGAATATGATTGACATATTCATAGGGGTCGAATTGGTGGTTGACGGAATTGACATAGATGTTGTTGAGATCGAGCAAAATCCCGCAATCAGAACGTTCCGCAACCTCCTTAAGAAATTCCCACTCAGTCATTTCTGAATGGCGGTATGTTAAATAAGAAGAAACATTTTCTAAAAGAATCCGTCGCCCCAGGAATTCTTGGACCTGCTGAACTCGGCGGGCCACATGCTCAATGGCCTCTTCTGTAAATGGAAGCGGAAGGAGATCGTGGAGCTCATCTCCATCCACGCGGGTCCAAGAGAGATGATCGGAAACGATTGTTGGTTTGATGCGATCCACCAACGCTTTTAATCGCTTGAGATAACTTTTATTGAGCGGATCTACAGAACCGATCGAAAGAGAAACACCGTGAAGCGCAACCGGATATCGATGACGAATTTCTTCTAAAATACGAATGGGTTTGCCGCCAGAATCCATATAATTCTCAGTGATGGCTTCAAACCAATCCATAGAAGGCCACGTTTGGAGGATGTGTTGGTAATGATCATGACGAAGACCAACACCGCATCCAAGCAGAGGCTTCAAGCGATTGACATCCGGATAAGCCCGGCTGCGCTTCACGGTATTCATTACTGTGCCAAAGCCGTCAAGCTGCCGCCCTTCATGCCAAGACAAGCTTCTTTGCTGTCAACCTTGACATACCCTTTTCCCTTGCACGCGTTCTTTCCGGCGCAGCTGTGGCCCTTACCCCCACAGTCTCCGGTTCCCTTGCATTTGTTGACGCCATAACAGGCAACACCGTCCCCGGCGAACGCCAAAGGCGTCGCAGACACTGCGGATGTGACGGCAAGCAATCCCAACACCGATGCGGTCAACAATTTCTTCTTTTTATTTTCCATTCTGATTCTCCTTTTTTTAATTCACAGAGTTTGCCGCTGTGTTAACCGACCGGGACTTTTCAATGACCTAAATCCTGAAGTAGTCCCGCAACTTCAGGAATAAAAACTTCTGCTACGGTCGAATTCAGATCCTAGAACCAATGAAACACAAAGTGCCCCAAAAGCGAAATGGCAATTATCATCACGATCATTAACTTTTCATGACCGCACGGCCCTTTTTTTTCAGCACAATCAGATCCCATTTTGCACATCATTGACATATTGCCCTCCTCCTCTTATGCGTTATTACTGCTTAAATCCAATTGATTAGTTTTACTCTTTCAGCAATCCTGCGACTTCAAGCGTAATCACAATCTCATCTCCTACCAGAACTCCGCCCGCCTCAAGTGCCTGATTCCAGGTCAGACCAAAATCCTTCCGGTTTATTTTGGTGGTGGCCGTAAAACCCGCTGCGACATTTCCCCACGGATCTTTTGCAACGCCAAGGATCTCAAGATCCAGGACAACCGGCTTTTCCACGCCGTGAATCGTTAGAAGGCCGTGAAGCTTGGCACTGGTTGGCGTCACATCGGTCACTCCGGTACTCTTGAAAGTAAGAGTCGGATACTTGTCCACTTCAAAGAAATGTGCAGATCGCAGGTCTTTATCGCGCTCCGGGACATTGGTATCAACGCTCTCGGCTTGAATCGTCGCTTCCGCTTGCCAAGCCTCGGGCTTGTCGGGGTCATAGACAAAACGGCCCTCAAATTTCCTGAAATTACCTTGAACATTGGAAAGCAGATGCCGGACTTTAAAGGACACGGTTGTGTGATCTGTATCAAGGGCATAAGTTGCGGCAAAAGATTGCCGCTCCATCAACAGCAGCATTAAAAATAACCCGAATAAAGTTTTTAACAGTTTCATGACATCCTCTTTTCCCGGTGACTAAAAATTAAACGCCTCCGCACGGAATCGGGATATCGAGGTTCGTGATGGGAAACGTTACGATATGCATGGCACCTTCCACCATATTCATAGGCGCCATCATCATTCCCATACCCATCGACTTCATCGTCGCCCCGGCATTTTCATGATGTTTCATGGGTGCTGTAAAAATTGAAGTCCAACCCAATAACAAATTCTTGGATCCGAAGCCCAATTTATGGACTGCTTTATTTTTCCATCCCTCTTCCTTAGTCCAAGGGCTGGGCGAAAACTCTGCAAATGCCGAATTTGAAACGAGCAACATCAGAACAATAAACGCGGCTAGCTTTTGTCGAGTAGACATTTTAATTTCTCCTTTTGAGATGATTTATGTCCCTCACAGAACCGGGTGTGCAGATTTCCTGCTTCCGGCTCTTCAGTCGTGCGTCCCTGGCTTCAAGCAAACGCA
>OBEQ011968336.1_pt1 | contig 17723 bp, 16 predicted proteins | sample 1670901 | NCBI WGS metagenome assembly OBEQ01 (sample SAMEA104232315, study PRJEB22302) | groundwater metagenome | biome: forest; feature: aquifer; material: groundwater | place: USA | collected 2011-08-07 | depth 5.4 m
GAGGCCGACTCCGATTCCGACCCCGACTCCGATTCCGATTCCGACTCCGAGTCCGCCTCCGAGTCCGACTCCGAAAGTGTACAAGCGGGTTCTTCACACGGGGGACTCCATGGTTGGCGGCGGGCTTGCGCGCGCCCTTCGGCCCAAGTTCGAAGCCGACGGGGCGAAGTACTTCCGTGATGTTTGGGAAAGCGGCAGCCTGCGCGATTTTTCACGCTCCGATCGCATCTCCAAGCTCATCAAAGAAACGCGCCCCGACCTCATTCTCCTCTCGCTTGGCGCAAACGATGTGTACGAGACCAGGCCCGAGGTGATGGCGCCCTACATTGCCAAGATCGCGAAGATGACATCAGGGATTGACTGCTATTGGATCGGCCCACCCATCTGGAAAGACGAGTACAAGCGGATTGTTCCGGTTTTGCGCGACAACGCGGCGCCGTGCACGTTTTTCGATTCGAGCGATGTCCAGATGCAGAGAAAGAAAGACGGAATTCATCCCGATGAGAAGGGCGGCGAAGCGTACGCGGACGCCGTTCGGAGAGTATTTCGCCCGTAGCGGTACGTAGAAGACGTTCGAGCTCGTGTTCCGAGTGCTATTCTTTTCGATTGAATGGCCCGTGGCGCGTACGGATTCGGCATCGCGCGCACGTTGCAGCCCGTCAAGAGTAGGGCGCGGCTCGCCGGATTGTGCGAGCTCATGACACGCGATCTCGGCGTCGTGTTCCTCCCTCAACACGCCGACTCGTACCATGAGCTCGTTCGCGATTTCGATCGCGGCGCGACTGCCGTAGCGTGGATGCCTCCGCTCCCCTGCATCGAGGTCGAAAAACGCCAGAGCGGCGCTTCGGTGGTTTTGCCCGTGCGAAGCGGGTCCATGACCTATTTCTCCGCGCTCGTCGCATGCCGCACACGCGGCCCGCGAACGCTCGCCGACGTGAAGAAGCTCAAAGTGGCTTGGGTCGATCCGGAGAGCTCGTCGGGATACCTGGTCCCGCGTCTTCACCTTCAGGCGCATGGGCGCAGCCTCCGCGCGATGTTCGACGACGAAATCATGGCCGGCAGCCACGAAGCCGTGCTCGACGCCGTCGAGGGGGGCCGTGCGGACGTGGGCGCGACCTACTGCGCGAGCAAGGCGCCGCGCTGGATGAGGTCCAACGGAGTTCAGCGCCCGCTCGAGGCACTGACGGTCACGGGGCCCATTCCCAATGACGCCATCCTCGTCTCCCCCAAGTTGCCGGCGGACGTGCGCAGCCAGATCACGCGCTGGTTCGTCTCGCTTCAGGAGGACCGCGCGCGCCAGCTCTCGGCCGAGCTTCTCAACGCAACGGAATTCCGCGTCGCCTCGTTTGGCCATTTCGGGCCGTTGCGCCAGCTGATCGCCGCAACATCGTCTGCAAGCTGACGATCTGGTAGTAGGCGTTTCGGAACCATGAAGATCCAAGCTGCTTGGTGGATGCTCGGCGCCCTCGCCGTCCTCGCGATCGGCTACCGGTACTACTCCGCCTTCCTGGCGGCCAAAGTCCTCTGTTTGAACGACGCGCGGCGCACCGCCGCGCACGAGCTCAACGACGGACACAACTTCCACCCCACCAACAAGTGGGTCCTCTTCGGCCACCACTTCGCTGCGATCACCGGCGCGGGCCCGCTCATCGGTCCAGTCCTCGCCGCCCAATTCGGCTTCTATCCCGGATTTCTCTGGATTCTTTTCGGAGTGGTTCTCGCCGGCGCCGTGCACGATTTCATCATCCTCGTCGCAAGCACGCGTAGAAAAGGGCGGAGCCTCGCCGAGATCGCCAAGGACGAGCTCGGCCCTGCGCTCGGTCTGGTCACGGCGATCGCCATTCTTTTCATCGTCGTCATTGCGCTCGCGGGGCTCGGCAACGTCGTCGTCGGCGCGCTCATGGAGAGCGCTTGGGGCGTGTTCACCGTCGGCTCGTCCATCCCGATCGCGCTCGCGATGGGCCTCTATATCTACAAAGCACGCGGCGGCTCGGTACGCGGAATTCGTGAGGCTTCGATCGTCGGCGTCGCGCTTCTTCTCCTCGCACTTTTGTTGGGCAAGGTCGTCGGCGATTCGTCCTACGCCGTGCATTTGAAGCTCTCGAAGAACGCGCTCATCTTCTCGATGGCCGCGTACGGTTTCGTCGCGAGCGTTCTGCCGGTCTGGATGCTTCTCTGTCCGCGCGACTATTTGTCGAGCTACGTCAAGATCGGCACCATCCTCGCGCTCGTCGTCGGCATTCTCGTCGTCAATCCGCCCATTCAGATGCCCGGCCTCACGCCGTACATCCATGGCGGCGGGCCGATTTTGAAGGGTCCGCTCTTCCCGTTCGTGTTCATCACCATCGCTTGCGGGGCGATCAGCGGTTTTCACGCGCTGGTCTCGAGCGGGACCACCCCAAAGATGATCGACCGGGAGAGCGACTGCCGGCCGATTGGCTATGGGTCGATGCTCATGGAGGGGCTCGTGGGAATCACCGCGCTCATCGCGGCGTGCGCCTTGCCCACCGAGGACTACGTCACCATCAACACCAATCCGCAGATCGCGATCGTGGCGAGCGACGCGACGCGTGGTGAAGGGCTGGCGCGGTCGCGGGAAGAGCTAGCGAAAGCGTTCGTTGCGTTCGACGCGCACGATCGGAAGATTCTCGGTTTGTCGGACAAGTCTCTGGACGATCTCGCCAAGGGCAAAATCCCCGCGTCGAGCGCGCTCGCGCTGTCGAACGCCGCGCTCGCCGCGCTCGGCTACCACGTCGACGTCTCGGCTCCCCGCGCCACGATGCTCGAAGACGTGGACTTTGCGCGCCTCGGCTTGCACGTCAAAGAGCTGCCGGCGTTGTCCAAGGGGGCGGGGGAGGTCGTCGCCGCGCGTACGGGCGGTGGCGTTTCGCTTGCGGTCGGAATGGCACGCGTGTTCAGCGGCCTTCCCGGAATGTCGACCTTGCTCGCATACTGGTACCACTTCGCGATCATGTTCGAGGCGCTGTTCATTCTCACGACCATCGACACGGGCACGAGAATCGGGCGCTTTCTCATGCAAGAGATGTTTGCGCGCGTATCGCCCGAGCTCGGCAAATCCAACAGCAAGGTGGGCGGCGTCCTCGCGACGCTGCTCATCGTCGGCGGCTGGACGTACTTTATCTGGTCCGGCGACATTTCGACCATATGGCCGATGTTCGGCATCGCAAACCAGCTCCTCGCGTGCACCGCGCTTTGCGTGGCAACGACGATCGTTTTGCGCGAGGCTCCGCGAAAAGTCTATGCCCTCTCCACGCTCCTCCCCCTCGCCTTCATCGGAACGACGACGATCACCGCAGGAGTGGAAAGCGTGCTGCTCATCTACTTGCCGATGGCGCAGAAAGAGGCAACGCGCACGACCGGTCTCGTGAACGTCATCGTCACGACCACGCTTCTCGCGTGTGTGGTCACCATCATCATTGGAAGCGCCATGCGTTGGGTGAGCCTCGCCCGCGCGCCCGCGGAGCTTCGCGCGGCGCCGTCTTGAAGACGCTGCTCTCGTATTGGCTCGGCGTTGCGCTGGTCGTGGAGATCGGCGCACACGCGGCCCTCGTCATCGGTCTTGCGCGGGCGAAGCCGAGGTATCGAGCCGCCCTCGCCGTGCTGTTGCCGCCCTTTGCACCCTACTATGGGTGGCACCAAGGCATGCGAACGTGGGCCACGCTATGGCTCATCGCCCTCGGCGCGTACACCCTCGGGGTAGGTTTATCGACCCTGTGACGTACGTGAGGAGGATGCGATTTCTGCTCCTTCTCGAACCGGGCTTCGCGCTTGCCGACCACCGGCTTGACGCTCGCGATCGGCGCCGTCGGCGCGATCGCGATTCTGCCGAGGGTGCTCCTGTTTCGGACCCGGGACGATCGCGCGGCGGAGTAAATCGCGGTGGCGCTTGCTTACGCCTTAACCGGCTTCGCGTCGGCTGCCTTCGGATCGTAGCCCTCCGGGTGGACCGGGAACTTCGGCGTTCCGAGGCGGCGGCGATCGCGTTTGTTGCGCTTGCCGTTGGTGGTGGCCTTGCGCTTGCGAATCCTTTCGAACTGCTGCGTCGACGAAACCATTTGAAACCTCTAGCTTTTTCGCGGGCGGGCGGTGGCCCGCGGGAAACGCGGAGGGCGCAAGATGGCTTCCTCCGGCCGGTCTGTCAAGTCGCTTGCGGTGCTACCGAGGTGGAGCCTAGCGCGTGGACGCGATCGTTGCCCCTTGTGTACCGTGGCAAGGTCTCTCTCTTCGCGGAGATATCGTTGCCGGCGGAAGTAGCTGCGGCGCTCGCCTAAAGAATCACAGGCGTCGCAAGTGGTTCGAGGGAACTAATTCGGCCGCACCGTGACCGGTGTGCTGTAGGTCGGCTGCGCAAACGGCGGAACCTTCGCCTTGCCTAGCGCTCCCTTGATGCACGCCTCCGCGGGCTTGCCGGCCGCCGCCCCCGACACAGTGACACCCTGCACGGTGCCCGTAGAACCGAACGTGATGGTTGCTCGCGAAACCGGGTCATCTGCCTTCAGGCACGCGCGCGCCCCCGGGAGCACCGAGCCGATCGCGCCCGTGACGGCGCCTTGCGACGGCTTCTGTGGAACGCTTCCTGGCGCAAACTGCGGCTCGGCGATTTGCTGCAGGGCGTTGTTGTCCTGCTGGCCGGACGAGCCCGCCGCTGCCTTCATCGCGTCGCTCAGCTCACCGCTCGCAGGGCCCGGCGCGGTGGGGAGATCTTTCGCGACCAGCTTCGGGTCGACGGCGGGCTTGTCCGCCTTCGGCTCCCCAGCGTTCGCCTTGGACGCGCCGCCCTTGGCCATGGCGACCTTTCCGGCGAGAGCGCGCTTCGCCGTGTCGTCGGCCTTGTCGTCGGCCGCCAAAGATTGCGGATCTGTCGCTGCTGGAGCTTGCGCGACGGGTGCTGCCGCGGGAGGAGGTGGCGGAATGTCCGGCGTCGGTGCATTCGCGAGCGCCACGACCTGCGCGGCCTTCTTCGCCTGCTGCGCCTTGATGAAAAAGACCCCCCCCGCCGCCATCGCCGCGAGCGCCACGACTCCGGCCCCGAGAATGAGCCCGCCGCCCTTCTTTTTCGGAGTCGCAACGCTCTGCTGCGCCAACGACGGGACCTCGGATGCCGAAACGGCAGCCGAAACCGGCGCGCTCACGGGCATGGACGGAGGCGCCGACGAAAAACGCTGCCCGGGCGGCTGGCTCCTGCGCGAGTCTTCGTCCTCGAAAATGCCTGCCGCCGCCAACGGCGTCTGCGCCGCGCGCGCAGCTGCCGAGGGGTCGCTCGCCGCGGCGAGCTTCAAGTCGACGACGCCCGAGTCGCTGGCCGCCGCTTCGGTCGCCCGCATGACGCCGCTCGGGGGTGCGGACGGAGGGGTAGACCTGACGGAGGCCGGCGGGGGCGTGTTCGCCATCCGCGCCAGATCCTGAAAGCTTCGCCTCTCGCGTTCCGTCTTCACCGTCATCTTGCTGCCCTCCACTGCCGTAGCCATGCTCGCGCCGCCCTGAGACGGCCCTGAGCTCGAACGCTTGGGTGAAGCGCTCGAAGATGGCGCGGAGTTATGACCTTCTTCGGGCAGTGAGGGAAGGGGAGCTCCCAACAATTTTTCGTCGACCGTTCGCGAAGCGAGCGCGTCTGTTGTGGCTTTTGCGGCGATTTTCGCTGACTTGACGTCCAATTCCTGCTCGGAAACCGGCACTTCGGGCCACTCGCGGAGGGCCCCCAGGAGCGCGCGATCGCTCGGGTCTTTGCGCGTCTCACTCACGTCGCACACTCCTTGCGTGTGTTCTGGGTCATCCTGCATCCCCCTCGGCGTCGAACCCGCGCGCGGACATAAATTCTCTCAGTTTGCGCCGTGCTTCGTGCACACGCCAGGCGATCGTCCCCTCCGGCGCCCCCAAGATGGTTGCGGCGTCTTCGTGCGAACGGCCGTCGATGCACACCAGAATGAGCGTCGTTCGCAGCGTGTCGCTCAAACCGTCGATCCCCTCGCAGAGCGTGAGATAAAGCTGTTTTCGAGACGCGTGGCCGCCCGGATCGCTGTTGGGGCTGCCTCCTTTTTCTTGAATGAGCGCGTCGAGACGCGGGTCGTCGGCGTCGGCGCCCGTGCGCGCCGTCTTGCGCGCGCGAATCGTGTTCAGCGAGAGATTCACCGTGATGCGGTAAAACCACGTATAGGGCTCGCTTCGTCCGTCGAACCGCGCGAGCGCTTGATATGCGCGGATGAACGTTTCCTGCGTAACGTCCTCGGCCTCGGCGCGATCGCGCAGCATGTGGACGGCAAGCCGGTGAATGCGTTGCTGGTGGCGGCGTACGAGCTGCCCGAAGGCGTCCGCGTCTCCACTCTTGGCGCGATCGACGAGATCGCGATCAGTCAATTTTGCCATCGGCCTTCCGGCGTTTATCGCCACGTGGCCCATCCGGGGAAGTGGGATGTCGAAACGCGACACCCTGAGGCTGGACGATAGCGTGAACACGCTTCTTTAACAAATACTCGGGCCCTACTCTTGGCTCATGTGTAAGTGCTTGTAACTCAGTCAGAAAATGATGGCGCTCTCCACCGCAGGGGAAGATCCGCCCAGCTCGGAGCGTTTCGGCGCGAAGGCGAGATGCGTCATACTCGCTGGGCATCGAAATTTGCGCGCTTCCCGTGGCGACCTGGGTGACGCAATTCCTGGAGACAGAATGGCCGACACGTCCGCAGTCACCGAAGACCTGAGGCGCGCGCTTGCCGCGGAAGAGGGGGGGCGGCGTTGGCTTCGTCGAGGGGCCATCGCAACGACGATCGCCCTTTCGGTGGGCGCGGGCCTGGTCTGGCGCGCGAAACACAGACCGCCTCTGCCCGCGAAATACGTGACCGCGGCGGTCGCCGTGGGCGATGTGGCGGAGAAGGTGCAGGCGACAGGCGCGGTGCAGCCGCTTCTTCAAGTCAACGTGGGCGCTCAGGTCAACGGACGGGTCACGCGCGTGCTCGTGGATTTCAACTCTCTCGTCAAGAAGGGGGATGTGCTCGCCGAAATCGACCCGAGCATCTACGGGACCCAGGTGTCGGCGCAGCAGTCGAACCTCCTCGCGCAACGCGCAAGGCTCGAGCAGGCGCGAGCGCAGGCCGAGACGGCGCGTTCGCAGATGGAAACCGCGCGCCTCGCCTACGAGCGCATTCGGCGGCTCTCCGAGCAGAATCTCGCCAGCAAGGCGGATTTGGACGCGGCCAAAGGAAGCTACGACACCCAGAAGGCCACGCACGACGCGGCCCTTGCGCTGGTGTCGTCGGCGCAGGCGGAGATCGGCGCGCAGCAGGCGCAGCTGAACCAGATGACGACGAACCTCGGGTACACGAAAATCTACGCGCCGGTCGATGGCGTGGTCGTGACGCGCAACATCGATCCGGGCGCGACCGTCGTGGCGAGCTTTCAAGCGCCGGTCCTCTTCGTCATTGCGCAAGACTTGAAGAAAATGCGCGTGCTGGCCGACGTGGACGAGGCCGATGTGGGGAAGCTCAAAGACCGAATGATGGCCGATGCCGCGGTCGATGCGTTCCCGGGCGAGCTCTTTCATGGCGTGGTGCAGCAGGTGCGTTTCAGTCCGAACACCGTGCAAGGTGTCGTGACGTATTCGGCCGTCATCGAAGTGAGTAACCCCGAGGAGAAGCTCAGGCCTGGTATGACCGCGACGGTCACCATCAGGACGCGCGAGGTGAAGGACGTGCTCCGGATCCCGAACGCTGCGCTTCGCTACAAGCCGACTCCGCCGATGGGCGCCGACGGAAAGCCGCTCTTCTTGCCATCGGAGCCGCCGCTCTCGAAAGGGCAGGGGCGAGTGTACGCCCTCGTGAACGACAAGCCCGGCGAAGAGAAGGACGAGGTGCGCATCGTACCGGTGGGAATCACCGACGGCGTGAACACCGAGCTTCTCCCGGGCACGCTCACGGCGGGGATGAAGGTCGTGACCGACGAAGTCGACGTGGACGAGAAGAAGAAGAAGGGAAAGCTCTTCTAGAATGGCTGCGGCAGTCGGTATTCCGCGGACGCCGTCCGACGCTCCTCCCGCCCAGGAAGCGCTCATTTCTCTTCGCGAGGTGACCCGGGACTACGTGTCCGGTGCCGGGGTGGTGCGCGCGCTTCGCCAGGTCGATCTCGAGATCCGTCGCGGCGAGTTCGTCGCCGTCGTGGGCGCGAGCGGGAGCGGCAAGTCGACGCTCATGAACATCCTGGGCTGCTTGGATCGACCCACACGCGGGAGCTACGAGCTCGGCGGTATCGACGTGGGGGGGCGCACCAACGACGGGCGCGCGATTGTAAGAAATCGGCTCATCGGGTTCATTTTTCAAGGATTCAACTTGCTGCCGCGAACGACGGCGCTCGAAAATGTCGAGCTGCCACTGCAATACCGCGGCGTGCCGGCCACGGAGCGCCGAAAGCGGGCCATGCGATCGCTCGAAGCGGTCGGGCTGGTCGATCGCGTGCATCATACACCCAATCAGCTCTCGGGCGGACAGCAGCAACGCGTCGCCATCGCACGCGCGCTCGTCACCGATCCCCCGCTTCTCCTCGCGGACGAGCCCACTGGCAATCTCGACACGCGGACGAGCCTCGAGGTGCTCGCGCTCTTGCAGGAGCTCAATCGCAACGAGCGCATCACCATCGTTCTGGTCACGCACGAGCACGACATCGCTGCCTGCGCGTCGCGCGTGGTGACCTTCCGCGATGGGCGAGTGCTCCGCGACGTCGTGCAGGAAAAACCGCTCGACGCCACCCTTGCACTGGCGCGTTTGCCTCTGGCCGAAGAGGGGGGCGAGCTGGCCGAGAGTCGAGAGTCGCACGATCCGGTCGAGCTGGCGCGCTTGCGTCTGGGAGGGCCGGTGCCGCTCGCCGTGTATGCGTCCATGTTCGGTGGCGCTCTTCTGGGTGCGCTCGCCGGCACCGCGTACAACGCGCTCGTCTTGGGCGCGCAAGTTTGGTGGACGACGATTGCCCTCGCTCTCTTTGGCGAGACGTTTGCTGCCGCGCGCTTCGCGAGGCGCCGGCTCGGACGGGCCCTCACCAGCGATCAGCGACTGCGCGTGGCCATTGGGTACACCCTCGGCATCGCTCTCGTCGCCGCGCCGGTGCTCTTCTGGAGAATGCCCGCGCGTCTCGCGGCGCGCCTCGAGCACCTGCCTAATACAGGAGCCGTGCTCGCGCTCGGCGTCTTCCTCCTCGCGCTCGCGGCCCTCACGCTCTTGCGCTACCTGCTCCTTTCCTTCTTTTCCCCCAAGCGGTGACGCGGTGTCGCTCCTCTTCACCGCGATACGCCTGGCCTTCGGCGCGATCTTGCGCAACAAGACGCGGGCCGCGCTCACCGTACTGGGGATCCTCATCGGTGTCGGCGCCGTCGTCATCGTCACGGCGCTGGCAGACGGCGCGTCTGCCAAAGTGGGAGGCGAGATCGACAGTTTCGCCGCCAACGCGCTCTACGTAAACCCGCAGCCCACGCAGTCGAGCGGCGCGCGGGGCAAAGCCACCGGACGGCTCACCGAAGGCGACGCCCGGGCGATCGCGCGCGAAGCGGTGAGCGTCGCGCACGTCGCACCTTGGCTGAGCTCGATGGGGCAAGTGGTGCACGCCGACCGCAACGCGGCGACACTGCTGGTCGGCACGACGACGGAGTACTTCCCCATTCGCAAGTACAGGGTCGACCAAGGGGAAGCGTGGACGCCGGCGGACGAGCTCATCAAATCCAGGGTGTGCGTCATCGGCGCCACCGTTCGCGAAAAGCTTTTCGGGACTGACGACCCCATTGGACGCAGCATTCGGATCGGGCGCTATCCATTCAAGGTCATCGGCGTACTTGCCAAGCGTGGCAGCTCGCCGTTCGGCGAAGACCAGGATGACCGCATGCTGATGCCCATCGGAAGTTTTCGAGGCCGCGTGATGTACACGTCGCCGGGGCGCGTCGACATGTTCATGGCGAGCGCGACGAGCGAAGAGACCACCGCGCGCGCTCAGGCGCAAATCGAGTCGATTTTGCGCCAACGGCACCGCATCGCGCCGGATCGAGACCCGGACTTCGTGGTCAACACGCAGGCCGAGATGCGAAGGGTGCAGCAGGGCATCAGCACGGCGTTGTCGGCTCTTCTCCTGAGTGTCGCGGCGGTGAGCCTCTTGGTGGGGGGCATCGGTGTCATGAACATCATGCTGGTGTCGGTCGCCGAGCGAACGCGAGAAATCGGAATTCGCATGTCGATCGGCGCGCGGGCGAGCGACATTTTGAGGCAATTTCTCGTAGAGGCGGTGGTCTTGAGCCTCATGGGCGGGCTCATCGGCATTCTTTTCGGCGTCCTCGCGACATTCGGTCTGGGACGCGCGCTCGACTGGCCGACGACGCCCACTCCCATGGCCATCGGTGTCGCGGTGCTCACCAGCGGCGTCATCGGCATCGTGTTCGGCTTCTTGCCTGCTCGCCGCGCGGCTCTGCTCGACCCCATCGAAGCCTTGAGGGTGGAGTGATGCGTGCCATTCAGATGGCCTTTCGAGCGATTGCGCGAAACGGACTTCGTGCGTCGCTTACCGTGCTGGGCATCCTCATAGGCGTCGCCGCCGTGGTCATCGTGACCGCGCTCGGAAGTGGCGCGCGCGACAACGTCGCTTCGCAAATTCAGTCGGTTGGATCGAACTTCATCATCGTCTTTCCTGAACGCGCGCAACTGAGCGGCGCGCGCGGTGCCCAGGGCTCCGGCGGACGACTGACCGACGACGACGGAAAGGCCATCCAGCGCGAGGCGGTGAGCATCTCGGCGGTCGCGCCGGCGCTCCGAGCCCGTGCGCAGGTGGTTTTCGGCGAGAAGAACGCGTCGACCAGCGTCGTCGGTTCGACGCTTGCGTTCTACAAGGTTCGAAATTGGTCCATCGCCCGCGGGCAGCCGTGGACGGAAGGCGACGAGCTTCTGAAGAGCAAGGTTTGCGTCATCGGAAGCACAGTGAAGAAAAATCTCTTTGTCGATCAGGACCCGATCGGTCGCACCATTCGGATAGGTCGCCATCCGTACCGGGTGCTCGGCGTGCTCGAGACGAAGGGGGAAGCGCCCTTTGGTGGCGATCAAGACGACATGGTGCTCATGCCCATCGGCAGCATGCGCGCGCGTGTGATGCGGACTCCGCCGGCGTTCGCGGGTGTGCTCATGATGAGCGCCACGAGCGCAGAGACCACCGACCGCGCCGTGAGTCAGGCCGAGTCGATCCTGCGCCAACGCCATCGCATCGCACCCGAGGCGAGCTCCGATTTTCGGATTCAGACTCAGAAGGAATTCCAGGAGATGCAGGCCGTCATCTACAACCTCCTGACGGTTCTCCTCGTCGTCATCGCGGGCATCAGCCTCATCGTGGGCGGCATCGGCGTGATGAACATCATGCTCGTCTCGGTCACGGAGCGGACCCACGAGATCGGGATCCGCATGGCCATCGGCGCGCGCGAAGCCGACATTCGAACGCAGTTTCTCGTGGAAGCGATCGTGCTCGCCGTTCTCGGGGGCGTTGCCGGCGCGGCGATCGGCATCGGCACCATCGGTGCGCTGGCAAGACTTCTGGAGTGGCCCATGGCGCTGAGCCCCACGGCGCTCGTGGTAAGCATCGCCACCAGCGCGCTCACCGGAGTCGCCTTCGGCTTCTTTCCCGCACGGAGGGCGTCGAAGCTAGACCCCATCGTCGCGCTGCGGCACGAGTGACCCGGAGACTCAGTCGCTCCAGATCTGGAGCGCGTAGTTCCCTTTGCCTTCGCCTACGCTCACGATGACCACCGCGTCGTCGGCGTCTTTGAAGCAGAACGCGCCGTCTTCGACGAGAACGGGGCTGCTGTCTTCGGTGCTGTCTTCGGCGCCCACCTCGCCTGCCGAATCCTTCACCAGAATGTCGAGGTCTTTGATGGTCGGCTCGCTTTCGGCGTACACGCGATAGCACTTTCCGGCCGCGGCCTTGAGCTTGTACTCCTGATGCGGGTTCTTCTCGCTCTGGTTGGCCTTCACGGGCGCGCCGGTGGGCTTCATCTTCGTCGCCGCCTCGCAGCCCTTGGCGAGCTTTTGCACTTCGGCAACGACGTCCTTCGTCTTGGGCTTGAAGGCTGCGTGGCACGCGCCCCACGCGGCGTCCCGCTTCTTGGTGATCTTCTTCGAGCCTGCCGGGGGCGTGGGCGTGGTGGTTCCGCCCGGGTCCCCAGCGGCGGAGCCGATCGCGCCGTCGGTCGCTCCGGCGTCGAACGCGGGAAGTGTTGGCGGAGCGGGGGGCGGAGGGACTTCGACGTGCGGCTTCTTCGAGCCGCACGCGAAAAGGAGAGCAGCAAGAGCGAGGACAGCAGAGGAGCGACGGATCATGACGGCTGAGGTTACGGGGGGCGAGATGCCCCGCGCAACAGCCGAGTGCCGTGGTCGGCGCCGATCTCTCCATTTTCCTCACCGAAAACGCAGCCGGAACGGACGGGTGGCGCGCCATACCCGGTCGCCTGAACACGTTCGTTTCCGTGGGGCTTCTGGGGCGGTTCGATTTCGTCGAAGAGCGGCCAGCACGGACGGAGTAGGATCTCTCCGTGCGTGTCGTTGCCGTCGATCCGGAGCGTCCGGAAGCGGGAGCCATCGAGGAAGCAGTGCGCATTCTTCGAGCGGGGGGGCTCGTCGCGTTTCCGACCGAGACCGTGTACGGGCTCGGTGCGCGCGCGCTCGATTCGAAAGCGGTGGCCCGCGTGTTCTCGGCAAAGGGACGTCCGTCTGGGCATCCGCTGATTGCCCACGTCGAGGGTGAAGAAGGGGCGCGGGCGATCGCGGCCGAATGGAACGAGCGCGCATCGAGGCTCGCGCGTGCGTTCTGGCCCGGGCCGCTCACCATCGTGGTTCCGCGCGGAGAGCGTGTTCCGGCCATCGTTGCCGGCGGAGGCGATTCCATCGCGGTGCGTGCGCCCGCGCACGAGATCGCGCGCGCGCTCCTTCGGGCATTGGGTGAGCCGCTTGCGGCTCCGAGCGCCAACAAGTACCAGACCCTTTCGCCGACTACGGCTGCCCACGTCGCAAAGTCTCTCGGCTCCGCGGTGGACCTCATACTCGACGGGGGCGCGTGCACCGCAGGAATCGAGTCTACGGTGGTCGATGTGCGCGCCGAGACTGCGCGTATTCTTCGCCCCGGCGCGCTCGATGTGGCGAGGCTCCGAACGGTGCTCTCGGACATGATCGCAGAGGAAAAAGCGGTGGCTGCGGACACCGTGCGCGCCTCGCCGGGAATGGACGCGCGCCACTATGCGCCACGCGCCCGCGTCTTCGTGGCGACCGATCGCCCTGCAGCGCTTCGTCTTGCCCAACAGCACTCGAAGGCCGGGATACGCGTGGGCCTCGTGCTTCGCGGGCCGCCCGAAGACCTGGAAGGCATCGAGCTTCGCGTGCTTGCCGACGAACCCGTGGAGTATGCACGGGATCTATTTGCGACTCTCCACGCGCTCGATGACACCCGCTGCGAGGTTCTTGTCATCGAAGACGTGCCCGCCAAAGACGACCGCTGGTGGGCCGTCGCCGACCGGCTCCGCCGCGCGTCCGCAGAATGACCCCGATCCAGACGCTGGCCAGGATAAATATCGATAGATTATAATAAGTTGCGCCCGACAATCCCCACCTAAGTTTCGAGTGCCCTTGTCGGCGAATTGCTTTAGGTATAGATAATCGCGCCATGATGAATGCCACCCGCTGCGCTCTTGTCACCGGCGGCGGCAAGGGGCTGGGTGCGGCGATCGCGCGACGGCTTTCCGCTGCGGGGGCGCGCGTGTCGGTTCTTGGGCGCGACCGCGTCGCTCTCGAGCACGTCGCGGAGCAGAACGGCGGTCTCGCCGTGGTGTGCGATGTGACCGACGGAGCGGCTCTCGAGCGCGCCGTGGCGCAGGTGCGCGAAGCGCATGGGGCGATCGGCATTTGTGTGCACAACGCAGGCATCGCGGAGAGCGCTCCACTCGCGGCGACCGACGACGCTGTGTGGGAGCGGATCATGGCCGTCAACGCGACGGCCGCGTTTCGACTCGCCAAGCTCGTCGTCCCCGACATGGTGAAGATGGGCTGGGGGCGCATCGTTCATGTGGCGTCGAACGCCGGGCTCACCGGCTACGCGTACACGAGCGCCTACTGCGCGTCGAAGCATGCGCTCGTGGGCCTCACCCGCGCTCTTGCCGCGGAGCTCGGGAGGACGGGCGTAACCGTCAACGCCGTTTGCCCCGGATTTTGCGACACCGAGATGACCGATCGCGCGGCGCGCGTCATCGCCCAGAAAACACTTCGTAGCGATACCGATTCCAAAAAAGCGTTGAGCGACATGAATCCACAGCGCCGCCTCATTTCGCCCGATGAGGTGGCGCACGCCGTCGCGATGCTCACGACCGAGCTCGCGGCAGGCATCAACGGGCAAGCGATCCCCATAGACGGGGGACAGGTGATGCGATGACAAACATAGTGACTCCCGCGCATTTTCCCAAACCGCGCGGTTACGCCAATGGCATCATTGGCACGGGCAGGACGCTCTTCATCTCGGGGCAGATCGCCTGGGACAAGGACGCTCGGATCGTCACCAGCGACTTCGCGACGCAGTTTCTCACGGCGCTCGACAACGTCATCGCCGTGGTGCGCGAAGCCGGCGGGGGGTCGCAGCACATCGTCAAGCTCCTGGCCTTCGTGACGGACCTCGACGCATACCGGGCCGCGCAGCGCGCCATCGGCGAGGGATGGCGGGCGAAGATGGGCAAGTATTATCCGGCCATGAGCCTGGTCAAGGTCGCGGGCTTGCTCGAGCCGGGCGCGCTCGTCGAAATCGAAGGCGTGGCAATGCTTCCCGACGCCGCCGCGAAGTGAGGACAGCATGACGCAACAGATGTTCAAGACCAGCCATCACGAGTCGGGCGTCGTTCGTGCCGTCGCCGAGCCGATGCGCGCGAACGTGAGCTTGTGGGCGCGCCTTCTCGAGAGCCACAATTTGATGCTCGGCGAAGTGCGAAAAAAGCTCGCCGGCGAGTGCACCATGCCACGCTTCGATTTGCTCGCGAATCTGGAGCGCGAGGATGGGCAAACGCTCGCGGCGCTGAGCCGCCGAATGCTCGTTACGGCCGGCAATCTGACCGGGCTCGTCGACCGCGCCGAGCGCGATGGCGTGGTCGAGCGCCGCGCCGACCCGCGCGATCGCCGTCTCTCGCGCGTGTATTTGACTCCGAAGGGGCGTGAGCTCATCGCCTCTCTTTTGCCGAAGCACGCCGCGCACGTTGCGATGCTCCTCGAGGGACTCGACCCCAACGACAAGCGCGAGCTCCGGAGGCTTTTGGGCAAGCTTTGTGATTCGCTCGCCGACAAGCTCCTCGACGGAGACCGCGAGAAGGAGCCGGTGACGTGAAGCCGATCAAGCCCGCGGGCTTCAAGTACGAGCTCGCACCCACCGGAGTGGCCACCATCACGCTCAGTCGACCCGAGCGGCTCAACGCGCTCACCTTCGACATCTACCAAGAGCTCAAGGACGTCATCTGCGAGATCGACGCGCGCGACGAGGTTCGGTCCGTGGTCTTGACCGGCGAGGGGCGCGCGTTCTGTTCGGGTGGCGACGTCGAGGACATCATCGGCGAGCTCTTCTCGCGCGATATGAATGGGCTCTTGCAGTTTACACGCATCACCGGCCAGCTCATCGGGAGCCTGCGCCGCGTGCGCCGCCCGGTCGTTGCCGCCGTAAATGGCGTATGCGTCGGCGCCGGCGCGGTCGTTGCGCTCGCGTGTGATTTTCGGGTGGCCAGTGACACCGCGAAATTCGGCTTCATTTTTCCCAAGGTCGGTCTGTGTGGTGCCGACATGGGTGCCGCGTACCTTCTTCCGCGCGTCGTGGGCCTGGGTCACGCGAGCGAGCTGCTCTTCTTGGGCGACGTGATCGGTGCCGCGCGCGCCAAAGAAATCGGCCTCGTGCACGACGTGGTGCCCGCGGCGGAGTGTGCCGCGCGCGCCCACACCCTTGCCGAGCGCCTCGCGTCGGGACCGGCCTTCGCGCACGCGATGACCAAGCAGATGCTGGAGAGTGAAGCCACCATGTCCCTCGAGCAAGCGCTCGAGGCCGAGGCCCAGGCGCAGGCCATTTGCATGCAGCACCCGGATTTTCGAGCGTCGTTCGACGCCTGGCAGAAAAAAGCCGGCGTTCGATTCAGCGGCGCGTCGATCGATTTTCGAGACAAGCCGTGAAGATTGGTAGCGCCCTTTCTCTCTCGCCTTTCGGCAAAGCTCATCCCATGTTCGAGGAGAGCCACAGAAAGATTGCGACCGAAACGCTCGAGTCGATCGGGATCAACGATCCGGCGCTTCACGATGCCGCCCGCGTCGGTGCGCGTCTGGGCGAGCTAGGGCTCTACCGGCATCTTCATCCTGCGAGCGTGCGAACGCTCTGCGCGGTGCGTGAAATTCTCGCCTATGCATCGCCATTGGCCGATGCCGTGTTCGCCGTTCAGGGACTCGGTCTCATGCCGCTAGTGGGTGCGGGGCGAATGGACTTGGCTCAGAAGATGCTGGCGGGAGAAAGAATCGGCGCGTTTGCGCTGACCGAGCCGGAGGCCGGGAGCGACGTCGCTGCGATGCGCGCGACCGCGACAAGAGACGGAAAATCGTGGGTCATCGAGGGGGACAAAACCTTCATCTCGAACGTCGGCATCGCGCACCACTACGTGGTGTTTGCCAACGCGGCGCCCGAGCGCGGGAAAAAAGGCATCAGCGCATTCTTGGTCGATGCGCACGCGCCCGGGCTCGAGTTGGTCAGGATCGAGCTCTCTTTCGAGCACCCTCTAGGGCGATTGGTTTTGCGCGGATGCAAGGTGCCCGACTCGGCGCTCCTCGGGGACGTCGGTGACGGACTCTCGGTCGCTCTCGGCACGCTCGAGACGTTTCGCACGAGCGTTGGTGCGGCGGCGCTCGGCATGGCCCATCGCGCGATCGATGCGACGCTCGAGCACGTGACGAGGCGAGTGCAGTTCGGCAAACCGCTGGCGGATTTTCAGCTCACCCAAGCCGCGATCAGCGACATGGTGACCGAGCTCGAGGCCGCGCGCCTGCTGGTGTCTGCGACGGCGCGCATCAAGGACCTGGCCAAGGAAAGCGTCGCCGCCGACGTCGCCATGGCCAAGCTCCACGCGACCGAAATCGCGCAGCGCATCATCGATCGCGCGGTGCAACTCCACGGCGGTCTGGGGGTCGTGCTGGGGAGCGTCGTCGAAGAGTTGTACCGCGAGGTGCGTCCTCTCAGGATTTACGAAGGCGCGACCGAGGTGCTCAAGCTGCTCGTCGGCGGGGCCGTCGTAAAAGCGCACGGGCGCGAGGCGCCTCCATGAGCGCGCTCTTTTCGCCGCTCGCGCTTCGTACGGCCACCCTTCCGAACCGCATCGTCTTGCCTGCGATGGTCACGCGCCTGAGCGGCGAGGACGGTGAGGTGAATGACGACATTCGCGCGCGCTACGTGCGTTTCGCCAAAGGGGGCGCCGGCCTCATCGTCACCGAAGGCATCGCGCCGTGCGCCGTGGGCCTGGGCTACGCGCGCACGCCGGCACTTGAATCGCCCGCGCAGGTGGCGGCGTTCAAGAAGGTCACCGACGCCGTGCACGCGAAGGGCGGGAAGATCTTCGCGCAGTTCATGCACGTCGGCCGCATCGGCCATTCGGCGAACAGATATACAAAAGACCCGCTCATCTCGCCCTCGGGCGTGCGTGCCGCAGGCCA
>OBEQ011502401.1_pt1 | contig 17722 bp, 24 predicted proteins | sample 1670901 | NCBI WGS metagenome assembly OBEQ01 (sample SAMEA104232315, study PRJEB22302) | groundwater metagenome | biome: forest; feature: aquifer; material: groundwater | place: USA | collected 2011-08-07 | depth 5.4 m
GATTCGCGCCAGCCGCGCCAGCCGCGCCAGCCGCGGCGGCATCAACGCAGGCGACAACGGCGGCGACATCGACCACAACTACGGCAACGTCCACCGCGTCAACCGCAACATCGACGGACATTCTTGCTCCCTCCGCGCCCACCGGGCTGAGCGTCACTGCCCTCAGCTCAACGCTAGCCAGTTTTTCGTGGACGGCTTCGACTGACAATGTGGGAATTGGCGGATATAAAATCTACAATAATGGAGGCTTCTTCATGAGTGTTGCGACGACCACCACAGCCGGCAGGATCTCCTACCTCGTAACCAATCTCTCGCCGGGCACGACCTATGGCTTCACCGTTGCCGCCTACGATGCGGCGGGGGATGTGTCCGCGCCGGCGAATTCGGGGTGAAAAATCCCGCCATCCGTAGCCACAACAACAGCCGCGACCGCGGACACGACAGCCCCCTCGACGCCGACTGGTCTCTATACTACACCCCTCGACTCTTCGGGAGTTACTCTCTACTGGAATCCTTCCACTGACAATGTTGGCGTGGTTGGCTACAAGGTTTACCAAAACGGTGTTTTCTTAATCAACGCCACTTCCCCCTCGATCAATCTCGGGAGCGGTTACGCCTACACCGTCGCCGCCTACGACGCGGCGGGAAATGTGTCGGCGCAAAGCGGTTCGGTAAGCGCTACCACGGTTTCTAGCACGACGACGGCGACCTCGACAACCGCCGCCTCATCCACAACTACATCACCCCCACCGCCACCGCCCACACCCGCTTTTACCATCAGCAATGTTCGTGCTTCTTCTATTGAATATTGGGCCTATTTCGAATGGACCACGAGCATCCCCACAAATAAGAGAAATGTTTGGGTTGGCGAGTCGCCGGGAAATTATACTTCCCTTGTTGATTCCGGCGGCTGCTCATCTCCCGAACAAGCGCCCAATGCGTATCTAACCAATCAGTGCGTTGCTTTAAGTTTCAGAAAAGCAAACACTACGTACTATTACAAAGTATCTTCCAAAGATTCATCGGGCAATGAAGTCTCGTCTGCCGAATATAGTTTCACCACCGGCGCGATACCCGTGTATTCCACCGCTCCGGCCGTCAGCAATATTCAAGCCACGAATATCACCGGAAGCTCCGTGACTATCACCTGGACAACCGATCAGCTCTCAACAACCGCGGTTAATTATGGCTTAACGGGGCAGTTGAATCAGGATGTTAGTGATGGATGGCTGACTACTGCTCATAGTAAAACGATAACGGGCCTCAGTCCCGGGACGGCATATGGTTTTAAGGTATATTCTTGGAATACGAGCAATAAAATAGGATTATCATCCGTTCAGTCATTCACCACTAGCGGCAGTTCCAGTAATTCAAACCTGGCTTTTAAAAATGTAGCGGCGATCCTTACCGCTCTCTTGGATATTTTAGAAAAATTAAAAGGCCTCTCGCGATAGTAAGAGAAAATCAGTTTTATTCAAGAGCTCATTGAGAGTAGTAGCCGGGTTTGAACTCTCCCGCCAAAAGATCGCCACATGGGCGTGTCTAATGCCCTTTTTATCTACACTTAAGAATACGTCCGGAACCGGCAAAGAAATACAGGATGTCGTTCCCTCCTTGAGCACAAATGTGGGCGTTTACCCGCCTGGCCGTTTCCCTAGAGCACGTCCGGAAACCCCGTATGCCACAAACCCACCGATATTTTCGGCTGTCGTAAAGATCTCCCGTAGGGAGACAAACCTTTTTTCCTTCCTCAAAATAATTCCGGCTATTCATCGTCGGAACAAAACGGTTTTCGCCCAATAGCATTGAAATGGGTTCTAGACATTGCGCTCCGCCGCTACCATGATATGATTCAATAATGAATGATGCGATTATCAAAAGCGCAATTCTGCATGCCGTTGCGGCGGCGCTCTATGTTGCCACGGTCGCTTCGTTTCTCTTCTACGCGCCGAAATCATTCGGGCCGGCGAATACCGTCCTTGTTCCCATTGTACTTCTGCTTCTCTTTGTCTTTTCGGCGGCCTTGACCGGCATCTTGATCTTCGGCAGACCGATTCTGTGGTATCTGGACGGCAGGAAAAAAGAATCTCTTTTTCTCCTCGCCGCGACGCTCCTCGTATTTCTCGTAATTATGCTCGGCGCGCTTTTGACGCTTGTTCTGTATCTCGCAAGATAAATGAAAAAAATATCATTCCCGATCATCCTCTGCGCGATGGTACTCTTCTCTATTGGCGCCGCCTCGGGCTGGTACATGCGGCGGGCGTGGGCGCTCCGGAATTTCGCCGCGCCGAAACTCCCGCGGCAAATCAGGGAGAAAGGGCATATCTTCACGAACCCCCTCCTGTTCTGCGAAGCGTATCCGAGCGAGACGAGCGCGTTTCAACCGCTTGAAACAAAAATGGCGCAGTACGCCGCGGAATATCAGAATAAAAAGAAGGTGACCAGCTTTTCCGCGTATTTCCGCGACCTCACGAGCGGCCGGTGGATCGGCGTGAACGACATCGCGTCATACGATCCGGCGAGCTTGCTCAAGGTGCCGCTCCTCATTGCATATCTCAAAGAAGCGGAGAATGATCCGGGACTGCTTTCCAAAAAACTCCTCTATCCCGGGGAGACGGGAAACGACGGCCAGCAAAAGGAGTTTTATCATCTTCAACCGAACACGAGATACGCCATTAACGATCTCTTGGGGGCGATGATTGTGGAATCCGATAACGCGGCGAAGGACCTGCTCTTTTCCGCAATGAATCTCACCACCCAAAACGAAATCTTCAGCGATCTCGGCATCCAGATCATACAAAATCTGAACAGCCCCTATACCATCTCCGCCAAGAATTACGGCTTGTTCTTCCGGATACTTTACAATGCCACATACTTGAATCGGGAGATGTCGGAAAAAGCGCTGGAACTTCTCTCTCGCGCAAACTTCAAGGATGGAATCGTTGCCAGCGTCCCGCAGGGCACTCCGGTTGCGCATAAATTCGGGCAGTACGGCGAGAGAGACACCACGAGCCCCACGGGCGAAACGTGGGAACTCCATGACTGCGGCATTGTCTATAACCCGTCGCGCCCGTATCTGCTCTGCGTGATGACCCGCGGCGCAGATCTAGGCGCCCTCAAATCCCTCATCCAGGGCATTTCCAAAATCGCGTATCAGGAAGTGGAGAATAATTATAAGAATTAAAAGGTAAAAAAACGGCCTCAACGCAATGAGGCCGTTGCGGGAACGGGATACGTTTTGGCGTCTTGGGGTCGGGCGGCGGCACAAGAAGCGACTGAAGCCATGCCTCATAGCCATTCTCGTCTCGGCAATACGGATGGGTTCGTAAAAATTCCCGGTATGCTTCGATGCATTCATTCACCAGCTCCCGCGCATAAGCATGATCGCAAATCCGTAAATCGGGATTGAGATTGCACCATTTAAATAAACGATCACCCGCGTCGCACCACCTTTCTGTTGCGGTGATCTCTTTTTCCCCGCGCATTTTCAAAACATACGCCACCGAAACACAGGCAAAAATCCCAATCAAGAGGAACATAGGAAATCTCCTTTCCGTAAAACGCTGTTTTTAGTATACTGAACACATGGGAAAACGCAAAAGTTTCTCAGCGGTCGCGGATTCGCTTTATTGATTTTAGATTCGCGACCTGCCTGCCAGCAGGCATGTATTAGCGATTACTCTTATGAACTTCCATCCGATGTTCGTCCATTTCCCGATCGCGCTCCTTATGACTTACGCGGCGCTTGAGATTGTGCCGCTCGGGCGATGGTTCCCGCGGGCGCCGTGGGAATCCATCAAAACATTTCTCGTCGTTTCGGGGACGCTTGGCGCGGGTGCCGCAATTGCAACCGGTTTGATTGCCAAGAACCTCTTCACGGGCCCGCTCTTGCGAAAAATTATTTCGCTCCACGAAACATTCGCGTACGCGATCGCGATTATTTTTGGAATCCCCGCGCTTGCCTATCTCATCCGATTGATGTTTCGCGAATATTCCCGATTCGCCGAAAAATTCCCCGCCCTTTCGTTTCTTCAAAAAATTTCCGATGTTCTCCTGAACCGTTGGGTTGCGGTTCCGCTCGCGCTTATCGGCGCCGCGGCAATCACCATCACCGGCGCCTTGGGCGGGATAATCGTTTACGGCCCCGACATTGATCCCGTCGCGAAATTCGTGTACTCGCTCTTCTTTTAATTTTTATCTTACTGCCTGCGTCGGGGACACCATCGCGGGACGCACTTGCACCGTCTGCGCCGTAATGCTTCCGTCAGTATTCGCCAAACCGGTGACAGAAACTTGCGTGCCGACTGCGAGATCATGCGCCGTCCCGGCGGCGAATTTCGAAATCGCCGTGCTACTGGAAACAAAAATAATTTTCGATCCTCCGTCGCGAAGTTTGATTGTAATGCTTTTGTCATCTTGGCTAATAACATCTCCGTTCGCGAACCCGGCGCCTTGCCGCGAGGATCCCATCCGCCCGCCCGCAAACCCCATCTGTCCGAATCGCGCCTGCCGATCCGCAGCCGAAAGGTTCTGAAAATTTCCCTGGCCCCCTGCGCCTCCGGAATTTTTCGCTTGTCCGTACCGGAGTCCTCCATAAAATCCGATCCCGCCCGCGAAAATTGCCGCAATAAGAATTGGTACTAATTTTTTCATCTTTTTTTATGCATGAATTTTCGACCTTATTGATTTTGCATTTTGATTTGTCATTTTACATTTTGATTTTTGATATTTGCATTCTTCATTACTCATATCTCAGCGCTTCAATCGGATTCAGAGCCGCCGCGCGGCGGGCGGGATAATATCCAAAAATAATTCCGATCGCCGCCGAAACGCCGAACGCTAGAAGGACTGATGACCACGAAACCTGCGTCTTAATTCCCGCAAATTGAGTGACGGCCTGGGCCGCGAGCCACCCGATGATGATGCCGATGATTCCGCCAAGCACTGTGAGCATCACCGATTCGGCGAGAAATTGCGCGCTGATATCTTTTTTCTTTGCGCCGATCGCTTTCCGCAATCCGATTTCCCGCGTCCGCTCGGTCACTGTCGTGAGCATCATATTCATAATGCCGATGCCGCCGACGAGCAAAGAAATGCCTCCGATCGCGGCAAGAAGAATCGTGAACGTATTCGTTATTGATGACGCGGTCGCCACGATGTCCGCTTGATTCAGAACGTTAAAATCCGCGAGCTGTGGATCTCCGATGTGGTGGCGTTCAAGGAGAAGATCGGTGATCTGCTGCTGGACGGCGGCCATGGAGCCCCGATCTTGCGCCTCAACGTTTATCGTCGTCACGTACGTATCGCCCGCGAGAAATCGCTGGGCGGTCCCCAGCGGAACAAAAATCATGTCGTCCTGGCTGCCAAAACCGAATCCGCCTTTTGCTTTCGTAATCCCTATCACTTTGAAATCAACTTTGTTGATGCGCACCGTTTGCCCGATTGCCTCCGCATCCGCGCCGAACAGATCGTCGCGCGCCGTGGGGCCCAGGACCGCCACGCGCGAGAGGCCTTGCGCGTTTTGATCGGTGATAAATGATCCTTGATTGATTTCTATATTACGGACTGACGGATACGCCGCGACAGTTCCCACGACTTGGGTATTCGTGTTCGTTCCGCGCGCGGTCACCTGGTATCTCCGCGAAATTTCCGGAGCCACCGCATACGCTTGCGTAATCTGCGCGGTAATCGCATCGGCATCTCCCTGCGTTAAGGTCTGCGCCGATCCGCGGCCGGCGCTCACCTGAAACCCTTGACCACGTTGGGCGCCGGGCACAACGAGAATCAAGTTCGATCCGATGGACTGGATGCTCGACTGAATGGCTCCCTGCGCCCCCTCACCGATCGAGACCATCGCGATCACGGAGGCGATGCCGATCACGATGCCCAAAATCGTGAGCCCGGATCGGGCCTTGTTCACCGTGAGCGACGAATAAGTTTCTTCAAAAAGATCTCTCGCAGTCATGCCTCATTCATATGCGCAACGCGCCTCTTTTGATTCTTTTTGTCCTCAAGAATGCTCCCGTCCTGAATATGGATAATCCGGTCGGCGTGCTCCGCGACATACGGCTCGTGGGTAATAAGGATGATCGTATGGTTTTGTTTGTGATTCAGCTCCTGGAACGTGCCGAGGACGATTTCACCCGTTTTCGTGTCGAGGTTGCCGGTCGGCTCATCGGCTAACATGATCGCCGGCTTATTCACGAGCGCGCGGGCGATCGCGACGCGCTGCATCTGCCCGCCGGATAATTGATTTGAAAGATGGCTCCATCGGTCTTCCGGAAGCCCGGCGGCATGTAGGGCATGCTTCGCGTCCGTATCTCGCTTCGCCTGTGACGTTTCGGCGTAGACAAGCGGCAACATCACGTTCCGCAAAACCGTGGCGCGGGAGAGCAAATTAAACGACTGGAACACGAACCCGATTTTATTCCGGCGGATGTCTGCCAACTCATCGTCAGAAAGTTTTGACACGTCGCGGCCGCCGAGCATATATGTTCCCGACGTCGGGCTGTCAAGCGCTCCTAAAATATGCATCAAGGTTGACTTGCCGGAACCGGACGGCCCCATGATGGCGACAAATTCTCCCGCCTCGATAACAAAGGAGACGCCCTTGAGGACGACTGTTTCAACATCTCCGTTTGTATACATTTTTACGATGTCGGTGCAGTCGATCATAAAAAATGAAAATATTAAAAATCAAAGATTAAAATGACAATGCAAAGCGTAAAATATTTTATAATTTTAATCTGTTATTCTTCATTTTGATTTTTGCATTTTTATCCTCTGCCCCCCAGGCCCGGAATCCGAAATCCGCCGCCGCCCGGCGGGGTCTGCGCCGCCGGATTCTGAGACGTTGCCGTTATCGTCCGCGACACGACCAAATCGCCTTCCGCAAGTCCGCTTGTAATCTCCGTCATGGAATTATTCGATGCTCCAATCTCAACGGGCCGCGCTTGCGGGAGCACTGCCAAAGGAATCCCTTGATTCCCTCCGGTTTCCATAACACTGCTTGTCGCGTTCGCGGCGCCCGGCTGCATTCCCGCTATCTGAACAGAATGGGTACCGCCTTGCGTCTTCACCGCGGCATTCGGCACGAGGAGAACGTCTTGGATCACCTTCGTGATAATGGACGCCGACACGCTCATGCCGGGCTTCACGCGGGCGTCTTGCGTATCAAAACCGATTTTGACGGCATACGTGACGACGCCCTGCGTCACCGTGCCGATCGCGTCAATCTCCGCGACTGAACCGGCAATCGTCAAATCAGGGAACGCATCGAACGTGAGCGTCGCTTTTTGGCCGACCTGCACTTTTGCAACGTCAACTTCGTTTAATGAAATCTGCGCGATCCGCTGATCCGTAATCACGGTGGCGACGGCGGATCCGGGCGAGGCAGGATCGCCCTTTTTGACGTTCAACTTCGCCACCACGCCCGCAAACGGAGCGCGGATAACGTAATCGGCAACCGTCTGCTCTGTGTCGAGGAGCGCGTTTTCCCTCTGCGTGAGCGATAGTTCTTGCGACTGAATGTCCAAGGGGTCCGGCCCTGCTTTGAGCTTCGCCTGCGCCGCGCTCTTTTCCACGATACTCTCCTCTCCATTCACAATCGCGTCCGTATTATTCTTAATGGTATTTTTCACATTTAACAGATTGCCAAGGTCGCCGTTCACCGTAGCCGTATAGCTCTGCATACTGCTTTGATGCGTGCTCAAAATACTCGGCGCTTTCCCATTCACGGTCTTCGTCAGGGTATCGTTCACCAGGTCAAGAAAATTCTTTATGTCTTTGATTGTTTCGGAAACCGATCTCGCGGCGTCGTATGTTTCGTTGATTAACCCGTCAATCGTGGACGTGCTCGAATATCGCGTCGCGCTTTTGTAGTCCTCTAGATTTTTGGCGTAAAGCGTAAGCGCGGTCGCATAGCTCGCAAGCGCCTGGTCCCGGAACTGGTCTGCGTTCGGGGCGTTCGTCTTTATCATGTCGTAATACGCATAGATATTCCCTTGAGCAGGATTCAGAGCCGTTCCATTCAAAATAGCATTAAGACCGGTCATAATCCCCGGCAAATCAATGAAGCCGTTTGAAACCGCATTGAAGCCGTCGTCATAGGCCTTTGCGAGATTATCTTCGGCGTTCCGTTTCGATTGTTTTGCCTGCGTCACCGCATTCTTCGCTTGAATTATTGAAAGGGCGTCCGCGGGCTGTTTGAGTTTTTGGAGCGCGATTTTCGCGCTGTCGAAATTCGCCTGCGCGTCGCGGACCGCCTTCGCGGCATTCGCTGAATCCATGCGCAAGATCAGATCTCCGGCTCCGACGCGCACGCCTTCGGCAACGGCGACAGAGGTCACGTCTCCCGACACTTTCGGTTTTATATCAAGTTGGTTTGAAACAGACACCTGTCCGGTTCCGTCAACGGAAATGATAAGCGTCCCTTTTTGCGCGGCGGCGAGCACATACCGCGTTTGCGCCGTTCCCGCCGTAAATTTGCCGTAGGCATAATAGCCGCCGTAAAAAACCGCGAACAGAACGAGCGCGGCGCTTATCTTGTGCTGAATCGCGTTCTTCCATAAATTGGCTAAGAATTTTTTGATGCGCATGTGAATGTGGGCAGAGAGTTTATCTGTACGGCGTGCTCGAGGGCATGCCTTCCCGCAGAGCGGGAAGCACGCGGATGAGCTTCGCCTCGATCTGGCCGTCATTGTTTGGCGACCCGATAACGACGACTGCATCTCCCGCCATAAGCTCGCTCGCCGGTATCGTTTCCCGAAAACGATTCACGGCCGTGTCCTTCGTGAGGAGAATAATTTTTTCCGCTCCCTCGCGGCTTTGGATGACTATGCTTCCACTCGCCACTTTTAAGACAGAACCGAACGTGCCGTGGCCCGAGAGAAAATCGTTGCCCCCAAAATCTCCGGGGAATCCCCGCCGCGGCCCCCTGAAACTCCGATAATACTGTTCGCCCCAGCGATAGGAAAAGTTCGCCTTTCGAAACCCGACGAATTCTCCCGCCTTGAACGCAAGAAGCAGAAGAACGATGCCAAGGATGGCAATCAGGATTTTTTTAAAATTTTTTGATTGAAGAAATGATTTGAAGCCCATAGATATATACATGAGCTACGAAATACGAATTTTTACGAATATACGAAACCGTAAAATAATTTCGCATTTCCCGGTATTTTCGCAGATTCGTACTTTTTCGTATTTCGCAGCTTATATGTTTTGCAGATGTGACCTTTGGAAAATCTTTTCGAGATCTCTCGTAAGGAACCGCGCCGAAAGCAGAAACGCGAAAGCGCTTCCGAGAATCGCGGAGATGCCAAGTATTGGCAACGACTCCGCGAGCGACAGTCCGAACTCCCGCCAATACGCGGCGACGAAGCCCGCATCGGAAAAGAGAAGCAAGACGAATTGCGCAAAGCCCGACTGCGAGAGCTCGGTGTGCAGTTCCCGCCATGCCGGAATGAGGCCGCCAAGCGCCGCAAGCGCAATCGTTCCGAAGAACGCGACTCGGACCCGCGCCGATCTCCAGTCCCGCTCGTCCTTAATGCGAAGAAGGATTCTGCCTAGAAGCCCCGCCGGTGCCTTGCGCTGTAGCTCGGTGATAAAAATTTTTTCATGTTCCTTGCGCATACCCCTTTACTACAACAAAGGGGCGCGTTTTGGTGCGCTTCAAACAAAATGATATTCTCTATGGCGTAATGAGTTTCCTGATCGCCGCAAGCGCCCGCCGGTATCTGCTTTTGACGGTATTCAGGGGCTCGCCCAATGATTCTGCTATTTCTCGAAAGGAGTATTCATTTGTGTGCCGGAGCGCAAGCACGGCGCGCATGGCATCGGGAAGTTTTTCCATCGCCCCCGTGAGCTGGAGGGCAAGATCGGCGCGCGCGAAAAGCTCGTCCGGCAGGGGGGATGAGTCCGCAACCGTTTCGGCGAAATATATTTCCCCGCCTTCGGTTTCTCCACGGATATTTTTAACGGAAAATTCCGAAAAGGGCGTCGGCTTCTTTTTCTTGATCCAATTCAATGACGCATTTTTCGCGATGGCAAAAAGCCATGTCCTGAAACTCTTCGTCCGGTCAAATTTTTTCAAATTTTTCCACGCGCGGAGGAATACGTCCTGCGTAATATCCTCCGCATCTCCCGTATTCCAGACATAGCGGGAAATAAAATTATAGACGGCGTCGAGATGCCGCGCGATGAGCGTCTTTAGGGCCTCTTCGTCGCCCGCGAAATAGGAGGTAATTAATTTCTCGTCTGACGGATATGGCATTGCTTTTAAAGAAGTAGTATACTTTTTTTATGACCAAAAGCAAAGCAATGCCGTGGATCGTGTACGGCGCTATACTCGTAGCGATATTTGCCGGCATGTGGTTTGCGTTTACTGCGAACCAGAAACCGGGCAAGCTCGACGGGTTCGCCTCGTGCCTCAAAGACAAGGGCGCGACATTTTACGGCGCGTTCTGGTGCCCGCACTGCCAGAACCAGAAAGCGATGTTCGGGAATTCCGCGCGGCTCCTGCCGTACGTGGAATGTTCGACGCCCGACGGCCAATCGCAATTCCCCGCCTGCACACAAAAAGGAATTAAGAACTACCCCACGTGGGAATTCAAGGACGGCTCGCGGGAAACCGGCGAAGTGGCGCTTTCAAAACTCGCGGAGAAAACCGGCTGCGAGCTTCCGAAATAATTTCTGTGCCTCCTTTTGTGGAATTATTTACGAATATTCTCTCGCTCCTCACCGTCGGCGGCGGAATTCTTGCGGTTTTTCTGATGCTCGCGCTCGCGCAAAAATTTTTAGGAAATCCGACCGGCATATTTCAACCACTCCTTGTGTTCGCGACAAAGCATACGCTTCTTTTTTCTTTCTTGATTGCGCTCACGGGAACCGCGAGCAGTTTGTTCTATTCCGAAATCGCCGGGTTTGCGCCGTGCGTTCTCTGCTGGTGGCAAAGGATTTTCCTCTACCCGCTCACGGTTATTCTGGGAATCGCGCTCGCTAAAAAAGACGAGAAAATAACGGACTATGTCGCCGGGCTATCCGCCGTAGGCGCCGCAATCGCCGCATATCATTCCTATCTCCAATTCGGCGGATCGCCCTTAGTCCCCTGTGGCGCGAGCGGCGCGGTTTCCTGCGCGCAGAGATATTTTCTCGCCTATGGTTACGTCACGATTCCCACGATGGCGCTCACGGCATTTGTGCTCATCGCGCTTCTTATGCTCGCGCGGGAAGCCGCCCGCGGCGCGCAATAAAATACGTATAGTGTTGTCAAAATTTTGTTAACACTTTTTACGATCGTAGAAAGTGTTAACAAATTTCCAATTTCAAAACAGGATAAAAAAAATCCGAAAAATCTGCTAGAATAAAGATGTGCAAAATGCTTCTCTGAAATACGTTCTTTTGGGAATTATTCTGATTTTAATCGCCGGCTCTGCCGGATATTATTTTTACTACCGGCAACCGGCGGGCAAAATCGTCCCATCCGCGCCGGCGGGCGGCGCGGCCCAAACTTCGGCGACTTCCACTTCGCAGACAATCCCGCCCAGCGGGGCAAGCCCGCAGGTGAATCTCAATCTCAAGGGCACATCAACGGTTGCCGTCAAATGGCAGGATCTCCCCGCCGGAACGAACATCGTCGCTATCTACCGATCGCTCACGGGCACAAACAAATGGGTGCGGTGGCAGACAATCTCCTCGGCTTTGAAGGGTGTAAACGGCGAAGTGTCAACGCTCACGAACGGCGCTGCGGACATTCCGATCGGCAAAAAGGAAAATCTTTCTTCGTATGCGTATTATTTTCAGGCGATCTCGGGATCGGGCAATCCCCTTTTCACGTCGGCGAGCGCGCAAAGCGGATCGCCGCAATCTCCGTCGCAATCCCCGGGGCAACCGCAAAACGGACAGAATTCATCGCTCAATTTCGGCGGATCGGGATCCGGAAGCAGTACGGCGCCAATCGGCGGATTTAACTTGGTTATGGCGGCGAGCAGTGCGCCGTCGAACCAGACGCAAAACAACGGCTTCAATCAAGGCAACGGCGGATCCTCAAGTACGCCGCCGCAACCGCCACAACCACCCGCAAGTCCCGCGCCAACCGGAACGCCGCCCGTGAATCCGAATCCGCCGGCGCCAGCCGCAAGCAGTACTGCAACCAGTACAATCCCAAAAAGCATTCCGACCGGGACCGTTTCCGTCGCCGTCCAAGGGATGTACTACTCGCCGGACGGAACGCCGACCGGCTCGGGCACGCAGGAAGCAAACTTCTGGGTACTCCATGTAAACGACGCCGTCGAAATCGGCTGGCAAAATCTGCCGGCAAACACGAACGACATTATTGTGTATCGCTCCGCGTCGGCATCCGGCCCGTGGGTAAAACTGCTCGAGCAGAAAAATCCCATCATTACCGAGCCGTCATTTGTGCGGCTCGCAGACAATACGATCGGAACCACGTACTACTATCGCCTCGACGCCTACGCCGGAGCGGCGCAGATCGCAACCTACGGCCCGGTACTATTGCCGGTTGAGTGATGGTCGAACTCTCACGAAATCCTGCTCTGCGGGACGGAGAAGAAAAACACCCTAGTACGCCTTACTCCGATGCTTGATTCTGTAAATTCTTATTTCTTTTTTCGTATCGCCTACCTCGTAAATAATACGCCAATCGCCGACGCGCAAGCGCCATGCGTTCGTTGATCCCTTTAATTTCTTTGTATTCGCCCTCGGGTCATTTTGGAGTTTAGTAAAACGCTCAAGAACCCGATCGCGCATCACGGGATCCAGCGCGTCTAAGTCGTTCTCCGCTCTGCGCTCAAGAAAAATCTTATACACGGCTCCGAAGATACTGCTTCAATTCCCGAAAGGAAGTTTTTCCTTTTTTGATGCGGCGCAATTCAGAAAGATCATTTTTTTCTTCCACTAATTCAAGTAAGCGTTGGTATTTCCGAATGTCCAAGATCACGGCATGGGGCCTGCCGTTCTGTAAAATTATTTGCGGTTCTGTTTCTGTGGTTGGCATATGTGCGTAGTATACTTTTTTGGTATGTAGCCGTCAACTTTTTCTTTGGCGGCAAGTTCTTTGACACCCACGGAACACTTCTTAATGGCCTACCGAAAATGAATTAAAAATATTTTGGACATCTGAATCGCCGCTCCCCCAATTCAATTGTATGCGATAGATTAATCCTCCTTTTTTAATATAGAAAATGTCGGATATTTCACTATTTACCTCACTATTTCTGCTTTTGCTTGCGTAGGAATAGATGAGTCCGGGAATGCCATCTATTGTGATCTGTTGTCTGTCTTTGTCCACGGAAAATCCACCTGCGATCATTTGGTTCTTTTCGTTTGACGCAAACGCATCAAGCGTAAGATTGGATTCAAAAATATTAATACCGACCACGGTTTTCTGGTTAGAATTCAACACCCACGCAAACCAAGATCCGACCGTATTACTATTGGGTTTCCCATCGGTCACGCTGTAACCCGGCGGATATTGGAAAGAAAATCCATATTTTTCATCTCGGTACGTTTTCCAATTCGCAGTTGCCCCTACGGGCGTTGAAGCGGAAACTTGCGACTTAAAATATTCTTTTATTACATTAATATCAGCCTCCCGTATTTTTTCCTCATCTATGAGTTTCTGATCGATTAGAGGATCGCCAGTAAGATTGTTTCTCACGAGACTTCCACCATCAATCCACAAAAGTTTATCTGGATAAGCAAATAAAGCGTTAGGCCCAGCTATGAAACAATTGTAAAAAGAGAGAAATTCTTTTGGTGTCCAGTGTAAATAATTTGGTGAATAATGTGCCTCTAATTCTAATTCAGGTGAACCTATCCTTAGATCTTTCACGCTTCCTTTATCTAAATAAATGCGATGAGAATAATCTTCTTGGATTTTTTCCTGCGCGGCGGTCGCATCTTCACACATGCCGACTACCTGGTATGAAAACTCAGAAGTTGTATAAGAATTCCAATCCATGACCTTCGAAATAAGGTCATTGGGGTGAGTGAGCGGTGTTTTTTTGTGTAACTGGTTCCGATTTTTTCACAAATGCAAAACACCCCACTGTACCAATAAGCACGATAATAACCAAAACTAAAACAATATTTGCAAACCCTTTTTGATTCATATTTCCCTAATTTCTCAAATACCGCCGCACGGCGATGAAGCTCGATACGCTTCCGATGCCGATGCCGAAGAGCAGTTGATACCCCAAAAGCATGAAGATGTTCGCGTAGAAATAATGGAATATATCGAGCCCGGGGATGAACACTTTGAGATATGGGGAGACGGCGTACGTGACGGGCGCGGCGATAATCATACTCACGACCGCCGCGATCGTGCCCGCGATAATGCCGCCCATCACGTACGGCCCGCGGACGAAGGTATTGGAGGCGCCGACCGCGCGCATAATCCCAATCTCATCACGATTCGAATAAATGGCGAGGCGGATCGTGTTGAAGACCACAAGCCCCGCGATGATGGCGAGCGTCAAGGTGACGGCAAATCCGCCGCGGTTCACATTCCCGATAATCGCCGTCAAGCGGTTAATCACGGTTTGGTTTTTTGAATAGCTCAAGCTTTCGACATTGCCTTTAATGCTCGGGGCGTCGAGATAGCCGGCAATCGAGGCGTACTGGTTGGGCTCGCGCGCTTTGATATTCAAAGACGCAACGAGCGGATTCGTGCCGAGTTCCTGCACCGCCTGCGAGATCGAGGCATCCTCTTTATGCGTCTCCTTGAACGTCGCAAGCGCCTCGTCGCTTGAAATGTATTCCACCTGTTTCACTTCCGCCAAACTTTCGAGCGAGTGCTTGATGTTTAATATCTCATCTTCCGGCGTGGTACTCTTGAAGTACACGCTGATGTCGATTTTGTCCTGCACGGAGGCGATCGCCTGGCTCGTTATAAAATTGAAAAGAATGAGGCCGATGAATCCCGAGAGCGCAAAAATCATGATCGCGACCGTCGCCGCGGACGGCCAGCCATTCCGCCAGAAATTCTTGAATCCGTAATGAATGATGCGCGAGATGACGGTGAACATAATAATAAATTAAAAATTAAAGATCAAAATGGAAAATGACAGATTAAAATACAAAAATAAACGAAATTTATTTTAGCATTTTGCATTGTCATTTTGATTTTTGATATTTACATTTTGCATTACGCAAGCACATACTTCCCCTTCTCCTCGTCGCGGACGAGTTTCCCTTTGTCGAGCGTAATCACCCGCTTCTTGATGCTGTCGATCACTTCTTTGTCATGCGTCGCGAGAATCAACGTTGTTCCCAGTTCATTGATTTTCCGCAAAAGAGAAATAATTTCCGCGGTATGGAACGGATCGAGATTCCCGGTCGGCTCGTCGGCGATAATCACCTCCGGCCGGTGCACCATCGCCCGCGCGATCGCGACGCGCTGTTTTTCCCCGCCCGAAAGCTCGTGGGGGAAATTCTTCGTTTTGTCGCTCAATCCTACCATGTCCAACACTTGCGGCACAAGCTCGATGATTTCCGTTTGCGGCCGGCCGGCGACCTCAAGCGCGAACGCGACGTTTTCATACGCGGTCTTCGCGGGCAGGAGCCGGAAATCCTGGAAGACGATGCCGATGTGCCGCCGGAGCGCGGGGAGGTCTCGGTCAGAGAGCTTGTTGACTTCATACTTGCCAAAAAAAATCCGCCCGCGCGTCGGTTTGTCTTCACCAATCAAAAGCTTGATGACCGTTGATTTACCGGCTCCCGACCGGCCGACAATGGACACAAACTCACCCGGGTTGATCTTGAAATCAATATCCTCGAGCGCAATCGAATGACTGTTGTATACTTTATGGACGCCTTGGAATGCAATCATTTTTAAAAAGAATTTAGTATCTAGGAACGCCGAGTTTGTTCCCAAAAACCTATATTCTAAATTCTATATTCTATATTCTAATTTTGCAACTCTATTTCCGCCTCGATAAATTGATCCAATTCTCCATTCAACACTTTTTCAATCTGGCTCGTTTCAACGTCCGTCCGGTGGTCTTTCACGAGCTGATACGGATTCAGCACATACGACCGGATTTGATTCCCCCACTCCGGTTTCACCTGCGTACGGAGATGCGCGAGCTCCTCGACGTGATGCTTCTCCATAAGCTGGGATATTTTTGCTTTAAGAATTTTAAGCGCGCGTTCGCGGTTCTGCGCCTGCGACCGCTCCGCGCGCGAACCCGCAGAAACACCCGTGGGAATGTGTACGATCCTGACGGCGGTTTCAACTTTATTCACGTTCTGCCCGCCCGGGCCGCCCGCGCGGGAAAATTCGAATTTCAAGTCCTTCTCCGGAATCTGCAATTTTGATTCCTCGACCGCCGGCAGATCGGGAACCACCTCGACTAAAGCAAACGACGTGTGCCGCAGTTTCTGCGACGAGAATGGCGAGATGCGCACGAGGCGGTGCACGCCTGCTTCGCCTTTCAAATATCCGTACGCGTACTCGCCTTTTATTTCCGCCGTCCGGCGGTTCGGGCTGTCGTCGAGAAGTGCGATTTGCCATGTGCGCTTTGCCGAGTACTTTTTGTACATTTCAAAAAGCATCCGCGCCCAGTCCTCGGCATCCTCGCCCCCCGCGCCCGGATAGATTGAAATAATCGCGGCTTGCGTGTCGTATTTTCCCTCAAAGAGCTCCCGAAGTTCCAGTTCGCGAAGTTTGCGCTTTGTTTCAAAAAAAAGATTTTCGTCGAACGCGCCCTTGAGCGTTTCTATTCCTTTCGCAATTTCGTGATAGCGACCCACAAGATTTTTCAGCTCTCCCAATTGTTTTATTTTCTCGTCCGCCGCCGCCCGTCCGCCGTCTTTTGCGGAAGACCAAAAATCCGGCTGGCTCATCGCCGCCTCAAATTCCTCGATTTTTTTCTCCTTTCCCGCGACGTCAAAGCCGCCCCGCGAGGCGGGGCAAGATCGTTTCGAGTTCGTGTAAATCAGAGCGATAATCCATCTTTAATATGCTACCAAAAAAGTTTTTTATACGCAAAACCGAATATAAAACCAACGTAATTAATTAGAGATACCGATGAGCCGATGGGCAGAATCGAACTGCCATCCATGGTTTACGAAACCATTGCTCTGCCATTGAGCTACATCGGCGCGTACAAGGTACAAGGACTATACAGGATTCTGAAATAATTTTCCAGCGACAAACCGCCGCCCGCGAGGACAGAGAGAATCAGCCATATATCTGCGAATTACGTTCGCTTGCTGAATGTGAGGGCAGTGTAGGCGAGATATCCGGCGACAAGGACCGCGATCCAACTTACCCACAATGGCACCTGCCAGCCCCCGACGACCGCGCTCCAGCCGTAAATAATCCGCGTAAGATGCAGAACCGTGATGATTGAGAAAATCCCGCTACTTATCGTGAAAAAATTTTTGTGCGTCATCGAAAACAAAATCTCATTACGACCTTTCTTCTAGTATACCAAAAAGAGATGCTCGGCGGTGGGGTGAGATTCTCTCGCTACGCGAGATCTTTATGAGAACTCACGATACCCCTTTGCGGTTTTTCTCGCCCAAAGCGGTGTCTGTTTGAAAATATCCGAACGGAACTGGCTGGGGGGGGCGGGGGGGGGGGTGGCCCCCCCCCCCCCCCGCCGCTACGTCACGCCCCGATCGGTCCGGCTGGCGGTCGAGCGGGTGCTGGCCGAGCCGGCGATCCGCCGGCGCGCCCGCGAGCTGGCCGAGTGGTCGC
>OBEQ012216726.1_pt1 | contig 17717 bp, 15 predicted proteins | sample 1670901 | NCBI WGS metagenome assembly OBEQ01 (sample SAMEA104232315, study PRJEB22302) | groundwater metagenome | biome: forest; feature: aquifer; material: groundwater | place: USA | collected 2011-08-07 | depth 5.4 m
GTAAGGCGTGCGGGTTCGACTCCCGCCCTCGGCACCACATACAGAGCGCCAGAAAGTTAGCATGAAACGTTTTGGTGAAATTATCGTTCTACTAGGGGTGCTACTACTGGTGCTCAGTGTAGTAATTCTAAAAGTGCCGAGACTGGTATATCAGATTCATTTTGAACATGAGGTAGCGGCCGCTTCACAAGCCTATGCGTTGCCCCGAAATATGATTTTGGCAGTGATGCGTGAAGAAAGCCATTTTGATCAAAACGCTACATCAGCTGCCTCTGCTCGAGGGTTAATGCAAATACTGCCGAGTACAGCACAGTGGATTGCTGCACGAAGAGGGCTCCCGTATGCTGGAGTAAATTTGTACGAGCCAGCATTGAATATCGATTTTGGCTCATGGTATTTACGCTACTTAGAAGACCAGTTTCACAACGATACATTGACGCTCGAGGCATACAATGCTGGAATCACCAACGTGGCTCAGTGGGAGAGAACCAAACCCGGAAATATCCAGTTTGCCGAGACTGATAGATTTGTGCGACGAGTAAAAAAGACTAAGATGGCGTATGATGCTCTATATGGAGAGAAGTGGGAGAAGAGATAATGACAAGCATTGAAATCCGCACCAAATTTAAAGAATTTTTTGAAAGTAAAGGACATTCCTGGATCCCAAGTGCTTCACTGGTACCAGAAAATGACCCGAGTGTGCTTTTTACGACTGCTGGGATGCATCCATTAGTGCCGTATTTATTGGGTGAAAAACATCCAGAAGGATCACGTCTAGCCAACACGCAGCGTTGTTTGCGCACCGATGATATTGATGAAGTAGGTGATAGTGTGCACCTGACGTTTTTTGAGATGCTTGGATTCTGGTCGCTCGGTGATTATTTCAAAGAAAAATCTATTCCCTACACCTGGGAGTTGTTTACTGGCGTAGATGGGTTTGGTCTAGATCCTACTAAGATGGCAGCCAGCGTGTTTGCTGGTGATGCAGATGCCTCAGCAGATAGTGAGGCAGAAGAGCTGTGGCTTAAGCAGCCAGGATTTCTTGGGGAGCATCGTATTGCTCACTTGGGCAAAGGAGATAACTGGTGGCCCACTGGTGGTGGCTCTGGAGGCCCGTGTGGTCCAGATACCGAGATTTTTTATTGGACGGGTCAGGGTGAGGCACCTCGAGAGTTCGATCCAAGAAATAAAAATTGGGTTGAGATTGGTAACAATGTGTTTATGCAATTCAATCGCGAATTAGATGGGACATATTCACCTTTGAGGCAGAAAAATGTTGATACTGGTCTTGGATTTGAGCGCATTGTAACGGTGATGCAAGGAAAATCGAATGTTTTTGAGACCGATCTTTTTACCCCAATTATCGAGAAAATTCGTCATACTGGCGTATCTGTTGAGCAGAAAAGCGAACGGATTATTGCTGATCACATGCGAGCAGTTGTATTTATGGCCATGGATGGTGTTCTTCCGTCAAACAAAGATCAAGGGTACATTATGCGCCGCTTATTACGTCGGGCCATAGTGCATTTCAATAAAAGGGAGCTGAGCGAAAACTCAATCAATCTTCTATCAGAAACGATTGTGCCTGAGATTATTGACCGATATAGTGGTGCGTATCCTGAGTTAGCCACAAAATCGGAGCACATAAAAACTACGATCCAAACTGAGGAGAAAAAATTTTTTCAAACACTACGGGGTGGATTCAAGCGAGTCCAGAGTTTAGCACGTAATCTGAAAGAGAACGATACGATTCCGGGCCAGGTGATGTTCGATCTGTTTACTACATACGGCATTCCGGTTGAGATTCAACTTGAAATTTTCACATTTTATAGCAACTTTCATTTACGGTCAGGTCAAGCCGAATTTGACCAATTATTTGCTGAGCACCAACAAAAATCTCGAGTCGGAGCAGAACAAAAGTTTAGAGGTGGGCTGGCTGATCATTCGGAGCGCGTAGTGCGTATGCACACAGCTACCCACTTATTGCACGAAGCGCTGCGTCGGGTCTTAGGCGAGCATGTGGAGCAGCGAGGTTCAAATATTACCTCAGAGCGCTTGCGCTTTGATTTTGTACAAGACTCCAAACTAACTGAGCCAGAACTAAAACAAGTTGAGGATTTGGTGAATGACATTATTGAGCAAGACTTGCCTGTAGAGCGTGAAATATTATCAAGAGAAGAGGCCCTAAAACTTGGAGCGCGATCTATCTTTGGTGAAAAGTATGGAGATCAGGTAAGTGTGTATTCTATCGGGCCTGATGAAGCAGGGAACTACTTTTCGCGTGAATTTTGTGGTGGCCCGCATGTGCAACATACCGCAGAGATTGGGATGTTTAAGATTATTAAAGAAGAAGCAGTATCTGCCGGTATTCGGCGAATCAAGGCCACACTACGCTAGCTCTAGCCGCTAGAATGTATTATCATGGGTGCAAGGAGGGCTGAAGCCTTCATGTTTTCCATTGGTAAGAGCAAAAAGAAATACCAATATGCCATATCACTCGATATCGGTACAGAGTTTGTGAAAGCCCTAATCTTTCGTATTGAGGGGGAAAAAGGGTACGTGGTCGGAGCCGGTAGAGCGCGCCAGAAACTCTCAGACATGCAAGGCGGCACCGTCACTGATATTGCGGGGGTAATTGCCAACTGTGAAAAAGCATTGCAACTAGCGGTGGATCAAGCAGGTGTGGTACCAAAGCAAGTCATTATTGGTATTGCTGGAGAGCTGGTTAAAGGCATGACCACCCATGTTCGATATGTCCGCCCTGAAGCCAAACAAAAAATTGCCATGCCTGAACTAAAAGAGATTATTGAACAAGTACAACAAAAAGCCTTAGAAAAAGCCCGTACCAATTTGGCCTGGGAAACTGGTCATAAGGAAATTGACGTCCGATTAATTAACTCGGCCGTGGTAGAAGTAAAAATTGATGGATATCGGGTGACCAATCCAATCGGGTTTTTTGGCAAAGATGTTAGTGTCGGAGTATTTAACTCTTTTGCCCCTATTGTGCACCTAGGAGCACTCCAGACTATTGCAGAAGAGCTAGGGCTAGATCTGTTATCAATTGCCGCAGAACCCTACGCGGTTTCCCGCTGTATGGGTATGGAAGAATCGGTAGATTTCTCGGCTATCTTTATTGATATTGGTGGTGGCACTACCGATATTGCCGTAGTTAGGAATGGGGGCGTTGAGGGCACTAAAATGTTTGCCATTGGGGGGCGTAGTTTTACTAAACGGGTCGCCTCAGCCCTTTCACTGCCGTTTCCCGAAGCTGAAGAGACCAAAATAAAATATGCCACCGGTGAACTTGAGGGCGAAAATCGTGGTACTTTGCAAAAAGCATTTCAAGATGATTGTGACGTGTGGTTGGCTGGGGTAGAACTAACCCTCGAGGAATTTTGTGCCAAGTCAAAGTCTGGTGAGCAGGAGTTTTTACCAACCCGTATTTTGTTATGCGGTGGAGGCAGTATGCTACCAGAAATTAAAACAACCCTAGAGCACGCTGACTGGGGTGATTTACCGTTTCCAAAGAAGCCAAGCATTGAGTTTATTCGACCAAAAGACGTGGTAGCTATTGTAGATGAAACGGGCGATCTGAAAGATCAACAAGATGTCACCCCAATGGGATTAGCTAATTTGGCTATTGATTTTGCGGGTCAAGAAGGGGTAGTAGATCACGTATTAGGCTCCGTTGTTGAAGGATTGAAGCAATAATGACCAAAGTTTTTTTAGCCCTTGATGATGAGATTACCTCGGTAATCGAAAAAATCCGAGCCGCAGAAGATAGTTCGGTAACGTTGGTGGTTCCAAAAGGTGCTGCCATTCTGCAAAGTGCTGTAAACATTCGGTTAATTAAAAAGAAAGCAGATGAGCTTAAAAAAAATCTTGGATTAGTCACCAACGATCCAATCGGCAAGCATCTGGCCGCTCAAGTTGGCTTAACGGTTTATCAAAATATTCAAGATGTCCCAGACACTACGCCGCATCAACCAGCTAAAACAGACCACGCTACATCTGCTGATAAAAAATCTGAAGTAACCGTTACACAGTACAGTCCCTCAGCCGGAGGGGATAAAACCAAGGCACAAACAACTGAACCATTGGATAGTGATGAAAGATCTGATGACCAGGCAACAGGTAAAAATGAAACTGCTTCAGAGAAGGAGCCAGATTCAGAAGTGATTGTGGGCAAGACCATGGAGACAGGATCAGAGCCAGAGCCAAAACGTAAGCATCTCTCGGCCTCACGGCGACCGATCCCCAAGCCCAAATGGTTGCTTAAAATACTCATTTTGGTGATTGTCCTGGTACTCATAGGAGGAATTGGAGCCGCTCTGATTATACCGAGAGCTACCATTGTCATTCACGTACCAACTGAGGCAATTACAAAAAGTGCCATCTTCAGTGTTGATACCAGTATTGTGACACCCGATGGGACCAAAATTCCTGGTTCTTTCAGTGAGCTCACAGCCAGCGCTACTGGAAGCTCCAAAGCCACTGGCAAGAAAGATGTTGGTGAAAAAGCTAAAGGAGTTATTACTGTCTCTAATAGTTGGAGCAGTGATAGTCAATCACTTCCAAAAAATTCGGGACTTGTATCGGAGAAGGGGTTAGTATTTCGTACTCTGACTGATACCACCGTACCGGGGGCTACGTCGTCGATCCAAAACGGTCAGGTGGTAATTAAGCCAGGTAAAGTAGATGTTGCGGTTAGTGCAGATCAGCCGGGTGATCAATATAACATTGGCTCCGGTAATTTTACTATCCAAGGGTACACTGGAGATAAAGCCAGTAAAATTACCGGGCAAAGCACTAAAGCGATGGCTGGAGGAACCACCAAACAGCTTACGGTGGTGACGCAAAGCGATATAGACGAGGCTAAAAAGCAAGCTTCTGATAATGCCCAAACTATGGTTTTGACCAATCTGAAGCAATCCTTAACCAAAGACCAATTATTGTTGGATAAAGTGACCAAGGTTGAAGTATCAACCAAAGATCCAGATCATAAGGTAGATGATGAAGCAGACACGGTAACTGTTTCAGCAGATGCAAAAGCAAAGGGTGTTCTCATTAAGGTTGCAGACACAGAAGCCGTACTTAAGCACCTTTTTGGAGAAGGCTTGGCTGAGGGGAAGTCTGTCATATTGCCTGATTTGTCTGAGGTAGCGTGGGTTATTAAAACTGACTCCGATACCCATTACACCCTAACTAAGGATATTGAAGGGCAGCTTATTACACACATTGATATTGGAGCAGCTCAATCAGCAGCCATGGCCAAGAAAAAAGATCAAGCAACAGAGACCTTGCAGAGCCAATATGGAGCTAAATCTGTTGAAATTACCCTTTCTCCACCCGGCTGGCCTATTATGCCGCTCTTAAAACACAATATCACTGTTACGGTTACGGAGTGAGCATGGACAGAAGACTTGGGATTGATTTTGGTGTGGGACGCATCGGATTGGCTCTTGGTAGCGTAATGGCTCATGAGTACAGAACCCTACCATATAACGACAGAACTGTAGAATCAATCGCCCACATAATTGATCAAGAAAAGATTGACACCATCGTGGTGGGTAGACCTATTCGGAGTCAGGGAGAGTCTGGGACCATTGAGCCAGAGCTCGAGCAGTTTATTGATGCCCTAAAAAAATCGATACAGGGAGTCAGTGTAGTCTTTTCTAATGAAGCATTTTCTAGCTCTGAGGCTGAATTGCAACTAAAAGAGCTTGGATTGTCTGCCAGCGATATGAAAAAACGGGTAGATCAACGCGCAGCCATGCTCATTCTAGACCAATATAACAAAGAGCACCCAATAAGCGTGCTATGAAATTAAAGATTACGATCATTATTGGGGTGATCCTTGGTTTAGGCATCCTTTCAAGCATTCTGTGGTTTGATAACACCGTACATGTTACTTACCACAACACCACCCAGACGCAATTTCAAATCAGCCCTGGAGAGTCTACCAGTGATATTCTAGACCATCTGGTGGAGAAAAGATTGATTAAGAATAAACCGGTGGCTTTTGTATATGTGTATATGCATCACGCCGTATTTGTGCCCGGGGTATTTGATATTCCAGATCAATATACCTGGGCGGATCTACTAAAGGTATTCTCAAAAGAGCCGCAGAAAGACCACACGGTGACTATTCCTGAAGGCTGGAATAAATTGCAAATCGCAGAAGCTCTTGATGCCAAGGGGCTCCCAGGCAGCCAGTTCTTAGCCTTGGCTAAATTAAGTGAAGGGATGTTATTTCCGGATACATACAGTATTGATAATAAGACCACCGTTAGTGATGTGTATAATCGCATGATCGATCAATACAATAAAAAAACAAAAGACTTACATGGTACTATTTCAGAACTTATTTTAGCCTCAATCGTAGAGCGGGAAGCCAAAACAGATACCGATCGACCAATCATTGCCGGTATCTATAAACATCGTTTGGCCATCAATATGGCACTTGAGGCCGATCCAACGGTGCAATATGCCAAATATGTCGATCTGGGTAAGGCCCCAATAAAGGATGGTAAAAAGAACTATTGGGCTCCCATTACCAAAAGCGATTATACCGATGTTAAATCACCCTATAATACCTATCTTTATAGAGGCCTACCACCAGGCCCAATTTGCAATCCTGGTGAAAAGAGCTTAAAAGCTGTAGTGACTGCACAGAGAACAGACGCTCTATACTTTTTTCACACTGCCTCTGGTGAACTAATCACCAGCCGCACTCTAGATGAGCACAATGTTAACAAGGCCCGCTATCTCAAGTAGTGATGCACTAAGAGCTTTGAGATTTGCTATTTGGTGTGCTATGCTTAGCGCCAGACAATAATTGGCGGAGGTTTTTGGTGGCTTTTAAAGTAGTTAATTCGGTGCTTGGCATGTTTGCCCAAGATATTGGGATTGATCTTGGCACCGCTAATACGTTAGTCTATGTCAAAGGCAAAGGCATAGTAATTAAGGAGCCATCAGTAGTAGCTATTAACCAGCGTACTGGTAAGGTGCTGGCTACTGGTGAAGAGGCCAAACGGATGGTTGGTCGCACCCCAGCCCATATTGTAGCCACCCGTCCATTGGTTGACGGGGTTATTTCAGATTTTGAGGTAACAGAAGCAATGCTGCGCTATTTTATTGAGAAAGTGCGGTTTCAGCGCTTCACGCCCTTATCTCGGCCGCGTGTAGTAGTTGGCATACCATACGGGGTAACCGAGGTGGAGCGTAGAGCGGTTGAGGAAGGGGCCCTTAATGCGGGGGCCAGGCAGGTGTATTTAATTGAAGAGCCGGTGGCCGCTGCTATTGGCGCGCGATTACCGATTCATGAGCCATCTGGCAATATGATTGTGGATATTGGTGGGGGAACCACTGAGGTAGCGGTCATTAGTCTAGGAGGGATTGTGGCCTCACGCAGCTTACGAGTGGCTGGTGATGAACTCAATGAAGATATTATTCAATTTGCTCGTGACGAGTTTAATCTACTGTTGGGGGAAAAAACCGCTGAAGATATCAAAATTGCTATAGGGAGCGCATACCCATCCAGTGAGCGCACAGAGGCTCCAATGCGCGGACGTGACTTGGTTAGTGGCCTGCCGAAAGAGATTATGGTGAATGATGAACAAATTCGCGAAGCCATTAAAAAATCGGTCAAAATAATAGTCGATAATATTCGCATGACGATGGAAGAAACACCACCAGAGCTTTTAGCCGACATTATGGAGCGAGGCATTATATTGGCTGGTGGTGGGGCACTCCTACGCGGTTTAGACAAGCTCATTGCTGAGGAGACACATACCATTGTTCATATCGCTGATGATCCATTGACCTGTGTTGTGCGAGGGACAGGCGTAGTACTGGAAGATTTAGATAGTTTATCTGAAGTACTACTTCCTACAGCACGGTAAGGGGGTTTGCTTTGCACATACGGCAAATCATACTGATACTAGGCTTGGTCCTACTGTTACTGATCCCGGTCGGTAGAGCAGAGCATGTGCGTAATCAGATCAGAAGTATTGGTGCCGTAGTTATTGAACCCCTCTACACCGCTAGCGCTTCCCTGCGTAAAGTCTTTATTAGTATTCGTGATCTGAAAGACCTGCCACGGCAAAATGAGGCATTGTCGAGTACGGTGACCGAGTTGTTAGTGGAAAACGCTGAACTGAAAGAAGTTCAGCATGAAAATAGTTTGCTCAGGGATGAACTAAAGTTTTCCGAAAACGGAGCAAAACAGACATTTATTGCAGCTCGAATAATATCTAGGAGTGCATTTTCATTACAATCGATGATTACTATTAATAAAGGAAATGATGACGGCATTACGACTGGCCAAGCAGTGACTCTTTCAGGTGCATATGTCGGTAAAATAATCAGTAGTAATAATCACATGGCAAATGTGGAATTAATTACCAGCCCAAATGCGGTTACTCAAGGCCAATTACAGAACTCACGTATGACTGGTATTGTGCGGGGAGGAATACGGGGGCTCATTTTAGAGAATATTCCCCAAGATACCTCAATTGCCGAAGGCGAAAATGTCTTAACGAGCGGTCTTGGGGGGACACTCCGTGCGGGGCTGTTAATTGGCACTATTCAGGGAGTAATTTCAAAGAAAAATGATATTTTCCAATCGGCCCGCATTAAATCAGCTGCTAACATTGATAGAGCCGACATATTGTTTGTAGAAAAATAATTATGAAATATCGTCACGTTGTCATGATACTGTGCTCTGTTGTCATTGCATTACTCCACGTTACCGTTATGGCAAATATGCGAGTGAGTGGGGTTATGCCAAATATTGTGGTAGTGGCACTGGTCATTGCAACCTTGACTGCACCGTTGTTTGTTTCACTTCCGATGGTAATTATCAGTGGGTTAACCCTAGATTTGTTTCAATCGGGACGGTTGGGTCTGGCTACTGTGATGTTACTAGTAGTATGGTGGGTGCTTAGCGAACTAAAGAAGCGGTATATCCATACCCCGTCAATTATAATAGTAACGCTGGCGGTTTTTGTTGCCTCAGTATTTTACGATCTAGCCAGTACAATTTTGTTTCGTATCCCATTTGCCTCCGTAGGAATACGCGTTTTGTTAAATGGAGTATATTCAAGTATTTTGTGCATTATTGTAGTTGGAATTTTGCTGATTCGTAACCCTCGGTTAATGCAGGCAGAAAGTTCGTACGTGAGTGATATTACATGAGTATTTTTGATCAATACGAAGGTGTGCTTACACCAGAGGTCAATAAAGAAGCATCTTTGGACTATCACTATACCGATCCAAGCGATGACACTGCTACGCATCATCTCCAAGTACCACAGACTCGTTCGATCAAAGTGCATGCGTGGTTTGGCATTGTTATTATCCTAATATTGTTGGTGCGATTATTTGTGGTGCAGGTATTTCAAGGTCAGGCAAATGCCGCCTTGGCTAAGGAACATAGTATTCGTCAGGTGATAGTTTCGGCTCAGCGGGGAGGGATATTTGATCGGCGGGGTGAGTGGCTGGCCCGCAACATTCCCTCATTTCGGGTGCAAATTGTGCCGACTGATCTGCCGAAAAAGAAAGGTGAGCGTCAAGCTGTCTATGATGCCTTAGCAAACACATTGCAGTGGACTGAAGACGAAAAGAAACGCCAAATTGCGATGATTGAAGGAAAAGTACTGTTTCAGTTTGATCCGGTAGTATTGAAAGATAATTTACCTCACGACCAAGCGCTCATATTAACTGAACATTTGGCCAATGTGCCAGCAGTGGCTGTAGTGCCACAAGAAATTCGTCAGTACAATCAACCCGATACTGGGCTTTCTCACATTCTAGGCTATGTCGGGGCTGTTTCTCCACAAGATCAACAAGCTCGTCAGCTGCGGGGGACAGACACCGTGGGGAAAACAGGTCTAGAGGCATCATATGATCCCGCCCTTCGAGGTAAGGATGGGGTAATTCAGGCCGTGGTTGATAGTAAAGGCAAGGTGTTAGGCACCCTTAGCGACCGTTCAAATGGAGGGGAGTCAGGCAATAACGTGGTATTGCACCTCGATTTACGTCTGCAAAGTATTATGGCACAAGAACTCAAGAAAGGTTTAAGTAGTGCTCAAATAAGCTCTGGAGTAGCTATAGCCATTAATCCTAAAGATGGAGGTATTCTGGGTATGGTTTCACTCCCTGCCTATGACAATAATCAGTTTGCTAGCGGTATTCCTGCTGATTTGTACCAAAAACTAACCGATGATTCCACCAAGCCGTTGTTTAATCGGGCTACACTTGGTACCTACCCGTCGGGCTCCACCATCAAGCCGTTTGTAGCTGCGGTAGGCATTCAAGACGGGGTAATTACCGAGAAAACTAGGATTGACACGCCTCCCGAGATCCAGGTAGGTCCGTGGACCTTTCCGAACTGGCAACACATCTTTATCTCCCAAGTTGATGTAAAAACTGCCATTGCTAAATCGAACGACATTTTCTTCTATGCGGTGTCTGGTGGATATGACAAGATTAAAGGTCTTGGCGTGGCTCGTTTGTCTGAGGGCCTGGGACTATTTGGGTTTGGTCATCCGACTGGTATTGATCTTCCCAGTGAGAAAAAAGGACTTATTCCAAATGAGCAGTGGAAAATTACGCACAAAAATGAGCCCTGGTACATTGGAGACACCTATCACATGGGTATTGGCCAAGGTGATTTACTGGTCACCCCGCTGCAATTGGTGGTTGGCGTGGCCACTATAGCCAATGGAGGAACGCTTTTTGAACCTCACTTAGTAGATCACATAGCAGATCAGAACGGTAACACCGTGAGTACCATCCAAGCTAAAGTGATTAGAGATAAGTTTATGCCAGACGATGCCATACGGATTGCCCGGGAAGGAATGCGTCAGGCCGTGACCGATGGATCGGCCAGACAGCTCAATACTTTGCCCGTCGAGGCAGCAGGTAAAACGGGCACTGCCCAAGCAGGAGTAAACAATGAATTTTTGCACTCGTGGTTTACTGCCTTTGCCCCGTACAACGATCCCCAAATTGCCATAGTAGTGCTTGGTGAGCGAGGCTCACAGCAAAATGAAGGTAACACCACCGCTGAGCCAATAGCTAAAGCTATTCTAGACAAATATTTCAGCCCCGATTTTCAGAAGTAGTTGTTTTTTATTTTTGGCTATCTATAATGTATTTTACGGAGGTAGTATGGCAAAAAACAAAAACGAACTATACGGAATAGTTGCCGAGGCTCTTAGTGACATTGTATTACCACAGATTGATTCAGTACAACAAAAGCTTAGCGAACACGACTCACGTTTTGATAAGATAGATAAGCGGTTTGACAATATTGAAGCCGAGATTCGCGATCTGCATTCTGAAGTGAAGCAAGGGCTAGAACAGTTAAATCATCGAATATCGCGCGTCGAGAAAATGCTTAGCGGAGACATATCCGCAGTTTACAAAGACATTAAATCTATGAAGCTCACCATTAAAAAACTTGAACAAAAAATGCATCAATTAGAACTCGCCCAAAACCGCAAGAATTAGCCAATTTTACGTTGAAATTCGAGATCAACTAACCCCCAGTGCAGCATGGCGTTTAGGGCATTGTGCACAAATCATCAAAATACAAGCTTTACTACAAAACCTTGACATTTTCAGGTTTGTGTGATACTATGCTGGTTAGCACTTTTCCAAGACTCGAACTTACGAGTCAATGCAGCCGACGGGCTATAAAACACGTAAGGAGCTACTCACATGCAGCAGCTATTCACACTCCCGAATAGACCGCAGAGCGCGGTTGATGCTGAGCAAAGCCGAGATATTACTATCAAGGCCGAGTCCAGCGAGGTTATGCTCACTCGGACCAGAGGAGTCCTGGACTTCCTCGGTCTGAACGATGTACCTGCAATTCCATGTGGCGGCACGATCATTCCTGACGGCCTGCCGCACGCATTCTACCCAGATCCGAGAGTATTGTTTGCGGCGATGGGTAAGAAGCTCTCCCCCAGGGACTTCAGTGCAGTTTGCTTGCAATTGCTCGACCATTACGGTGATGGCATCGGCGACTGGCTGCGCGGAAGACTGAGCAGCAGCCTGGTCAAGCCTGATCCGACTAACCTGAAAGGGTGGTCGTCGGGAACCTTTACGGAAGAAGATGGTCATATAAACGTCTACGAGAGAGGTTTCAGCCCGATCACCCGGTTCCAAACCGGTGAAGAGGTTTATAACCTCCCAGCTAGGGATGGCCGCAAACCGCTTCTGGATGCGGGAGCAACTCCAGGTTCACTTCTCGAATGGGCGATCAGTTTCGCGCTCTTCCCGGATCTCAAAGCAGAGATCGTCAGGGTTGATCCGTGGGTTGTCCATCCTGGAACAAGGGTGCGTAGCGGCGTCTACGGCTGGTCCCTCGTCTCGTACTGCTGGGAGATCCGCGGCCGCGCCAAGTGCGGCGACTGTTGGGGCGACTACGTCTACCCGAAGGATGCACTGTTCTCGCTCCTCTAGGGAGTGGTTGGATATTTGAACTTCGGCAATTTGATCTTTTTGATCATTTGCCATTTGACTTCGCGGTCAGAGTCTTTAAGACACTGACCGCGATTTTAGTATTTTTCAATTTTTAAAACGTAATTAATCTAGATCAGAAGCATTATTTCGGTTATATTCCACTTCGTGAAATTACCAGATTACTAGACGATCTGGTATAGTGGCTCTGAAAGTAGGTTTATGCACGGATGGTTCAAGGATCTCCGTCACCAAAATCACGCTTCTGCCAACGGTAGAATTGGAGTTGTCTACGGACACTTCAAGCGTCCCGGCAGCAAGGGTACTCCGTACACTCTTCAAGAAGGTGAAGAACCGCATAAAATACAGGGATTGTTCTATTTGAACGCCCAGTGACGTGGATAGAAAAGTGTACAAGGTGCGTAACGACGTCAACGACTGGTCCAACGTCTCGAACTGCTGGAAGATCAACGGCCACGCCAAGTGCAACGACAATTGGGACGACAACGTCAACCCGAAGGATGCACTGTTCTCGCTCCTCTAGGGACTACTCTAGCTGACACTTCGTATCCACCCTCCAAGCATCTTTCCTATTTCCTGTAGAAGGCTTTGGAGGGTGAGGTACTTCTTTTCGTCAATACACCGTGTTTCTAAGGCTAGCCGTATTAAAAGTCTAAGCATATTTAATTTTGCACTGAGCGAATTAAGGGCATTACGCTTTAGGCTGTTCGGTAGCTGATTTGCATTTAAAAACCCTTCGAGTAATTCTAGTGCACTATCTTCAAGCTTTACACCTAAAGAAAAACGTTCAACCTTAGGAAACAGATGAATCCACAGATGCAATTGTTTGTAGAAATCGAAAGTTTTCCCCACGATAGGGATGGGAGAGCCAGAATCTCGGGGGGGGGGGCGTTATAGGCATATTTTTCCACAGATTAGTTACAGCGACGTAATATCGCTCGAAAATTTACTGATTGCCTGGTACGAATTTCGAAACGGCAAGCGTAATCGTCCCGATGTCCAAGCTTTTGAATTCGAGCTTGAGAATAACATATTTTTACTGCATGAGGAACTAGTAAATGGCTCCTACAAGCCAGATCAGTATACTCAGTTTCGTATCAGTGATCCAAAACCCCGGCTGATCAGCAAGGCAATGGTGCGGGATCGGTTAGTACATCATGCTATCTATCGCATTCTGTATCCCCATTTTGAGCAAACATTTATATATGATTCATATTCCTGCCGAATTGGAAAAGGTACGCACAAGGCATTTGCAAGACTGCAACGACAGATCAGAAAGTGTAGCAAGAATTACACTAAGCCGTGTTTTGCGATCAAGATGGATATTCGCAAGTTCTTTGACTCCATAGATCACCAGACGTTACTTTCATTGTTAATAAATAGAATAGAAGATAAAGCCATTTTATCTCTGCTACGAAACATCATTTGTGGTTTTGAGGTTACTCCAGGTAAAGGAATGCCCATCGGTAATCTTACCTCTCAACTCTTTGCCAATGTCTATATGGATCCCTTAGATAAGTTTGTGAAGCATAGGCTCAAAGCAAAGTATTACTTGCGCTACGCAGATGATTTTCTGATCCTGGCCAACTCGAAAGATGAATTGACGGGCTATTTTATTGAAATATGGCGCTTCCTTAAGGAGGATCTGAAATTGGAATTGCACCAAAATAAGATCAGTTTGCGAAAACTTGAATGGGGAATCGATTTTGTTGGCTATGTCGCTCGACCGCACTACGCATTTCCGAGGCGCACCACGGTTCGACGGATACAGAAGAATATTGATTTGGTACAAGACCTAGAAAAGCTAGCACCCATGCTCGATTCTTATTTGGGATATCTCAGTCATGTAAGTGCAAAAGAGCTCGAGAGCGATTTGCGTTGCAGAGCCTTTAGAAAGTTCCATTCAATGTAATGCCGCTTTGACGAAGTCACGGAAGAGGGGGTGAGGACGGTTGGGACGAGATTTGAACTCGGGGTGGAACTGAGTACCTACGAAAAATGGATGGTTTTTAAGCTCCACAATCTCCACAAAAATATCATCGGGCGACGTACCAGCAATTACCAGGCCAGTTTTTTCTAACTGCTCACGGTAATTATTATTAAATTCATAGCGGTGACGGTGGCGCTCTGAAATGCTATCTTGACCGTATGCTGCTCGAGCCTTAGTCCCGTCTTTTAATACACAAGGGTAGGCACCGAGGCGCATGGTACCGCCGTAATTATTTTTCAGTAATTTCTTTTCTTGCTCGGGCATAATGTGAATAACTGGATGCGGATTTTTTTTATCAATCTCAGTAGTGTTGGCCCGTTCTAGACGAGCCACATGACGAGCAAACTCAATAGTTGCCAGTTGCATACCGTAGCACAGACCTAAGTAGGGGATTTTATGCTCGCGCACATATTGAATAGCGGCAATTTTGCCCTCAACCCCGCGGCTCCCAAAGCCTCCTGGAACCACAATGCCATCATAATCTGAGAGTTCTCTCAGTTTCTTTGGATCGTTTTCGTAATCTTCTGAATTCAGCCATGTTAGCACTGGCTTGGCTTGGTTAGCCCAGGCAGCGTGTTTAATTGATTCAATAACAGAAAAATACACGTCTGACAGCACAAAATCACCAGTACTAAAGTATTTACCCAATACCCCAATCTTTACTTCTTTTTTATAGGTAGGAATTTCATCTACCCATTTTCGCCAATCTGCCAGATCGCTCGCTCTCGCCTTTAGGTGCAGTTTTTTAAGGATTTTCTCGCCTAGGTGTTGCTGATCGTAAATAAGCGGTACTTGGTAAATTACATCAATATCGGGAGAAGAAATAATATCTTCTGGAGAAACATTGCACAGCATACTCATACGGCGCTTGCGTGGCTCATCTACTGGGGCAGCGGCGCGGGCAATAATGAAATCGGCTTGCAGCCCAGTTTCATTCAAAGTTCGAGAAGCATATTGGGTTGGTTTGGTCTTCATTTCACCCAATTTGCCTGGAATAGGCAAGTAGCTCACCAGCACGGTAATGACATTATTTGGTTGTTCTAGTTTCATCATGCGAGCTGCTTCTAGGAACAAAATGTTTTGGTATTCACCAACCGTGCCTCCGATTTCGATAATTACCACCTCTGCGTTTGATTTTTTACCGGCTAGTCGAATACGATGGAGCACTTCTTCTGGAATATCTGGCACCACCTCAACACAGCGGCCACCATATTCAAGTGCTCTCTCGCGTTCAATAACCGATTGATACACCCGCCCCGTGGTCATGTAGTTGTGGGAGAGAATAGTCTCATCAAAAAAGCGCTCGTAGTTACCAATGTCTTGATCTGTTTCATCGCCATCGTCGGTCACAAACACTTCACCATGCTCGGTGGGGTTCATGGTGCCTGCATCAACATTGACATACGCATCAATCTTAACTGCAGTAGTAGAAAGGCCTTTGCTTTTGAGCAATCTGCCAATAGAAGCGACCGCCGTGCCTTTCCCAACTCCGCTCATCACCCCGCCAACCACAAAAATGTATTTTACGGCCACTTCTACACCTCCATTTCACTTGAAGTGTAGAGGGTGTATAGATATTCGTCAACAATGAATGGTTTTACGCACCACTATGCAGTACATATTGACAATATGTATTAGTATTCGTATACTCCATAATGCTGTATACGTGAAGTATCTTACATTGTTAGCACAGATCATTGATTAGCCTGATCAATTAGGCTGTTTTTTTTGTGAAAAGCTTCGCAGTACAATAAAAATAATAAGGAGCTAAAGTCAATCTTAGCCCATATACTGGACTGGAAAGGAACCAACATGTCCGATGCCATGTACTTGACCCAAGAGGGTTTGGAAAAACTAAAAGAAGAATTACAAGATCTAAAAACCAACCGTCGTCGCGAGGTAGTGAAGCACATCCAAGAGGCGAAAGAGTTTGGTGATTTGTCTGAAAATAGCGAATACGAAGATGCTAAAAATGAGCAGGCTTTTGTTGAGGGACGAATTTCAGAAGTAGAAGGAATTTTACGTAAAGCCAAGATCATCCAGCCAAAAGACAATGCAAATCACGCTGTATCACTCGGATGCACGGTCACGGTGCTGTCGGATAGTGAAGAAGAATCATATGTTTTGGTTGGGGCTACTGAGGCCGATCCTATTAAAGGGCGCATTTCGGTTGAAAGCCCTATTGGTCAAGCGTTAATGGGACACACCACCGGTGAAACTATACTGGTACAAGCACCGGGTGGTAAAATCGAGTATAAAATTAAGAGTATTCGTTTCTAGATCTCTGGTTGTCTCTATATAAACTGCCTGAGCTTAATTGCTCTTGCGGGCCGTTTTTGCTATTGTTGAGCGGCAGAGCCATAAGTTAGTAATGGACCATATGTCACATAGTACCGTACCTCATTCTGAAGAAAACGAGCTTATAAAAGCCCGACATGATCATTTAGCGACACTGGTAAAACAAGGGATTGATCCGTATCCCAGTGTGTCAGAGCGTAGTCATACCCTTGCTCAGGCTCGGCAGTTATGGGAAGAAAATGAAGCAGCATGGGCCGAAACACCTGGCCGTCCTAGTGCAGACGCACTAAGCATTACAGTGGCTGGGCGCATGGTGGCCCTCCGTAGTCATGGTGGGGCTACGTTTGCCGATATTGAAGACGAGAGTGGCAAATTGCAACTACTGGCTGAAGCGTCGCATCTTGGTGATGACTATTCGATGTGGGAGTTGTTTGATCTTGGTGACTTTATCCAATGTGTTGGGCAGTTATTTATTACCAAACGCGGTGAAGTGACCCTACATGTTGATGCATGTACTCTTTTGTCAAAATCGCTTCGGCCACTACCAGACAAATGGAGTGGGCTTGAAGATACTGAGAAACGGTATCGTGAGCGCTATGCCGACTTGATTGCGAACCCAGAAGTACGGGAACGGTTTCGCACCCGCTCCCTTATGGTGCGTCAACTAAGAAGCGATCTCGAATCGGCCGGGTTTATGGAAGTAGAAACTCCGGTGTTGCAGACAATTGCTGGTGGAGCTACTGCCAAACCATTTATGACGCACTACAATGCGTATGACACCGATGTTTTTTTGCGTATTGCTCCAGAGCTGTACCATAAACGATTGATTGTGGGGGGGTTTGAGCAAGTGTATGAATTTGCTCGAGTGTTTCGGAATGAAGGCGTAGATCACACGCATAATCCGGAATTTACTGATCTAGAATTTTACGCGGCA
>OBEQ011993667.1_pt1 | contig 17715 bp, 16 predicted proteins | sample 1670901 | NCBI WGS metagenome assembly OBEQ01 (sample SAMEA104232315, study PRJEB22302) | groundwater metagenome | biome: forest; feature: aquifer; material: groundwater | place: USA | collected 2011-08-07 | depth 5.4 m
CATCTCGATGGGCTTCTTCATGAAGCCGGATGAGGCCGTGATCTGGCGCGGGCCGATGCTGCACAAGACGATGGAGCAGTTCTTGGGCAACGTGGAATGGGGAGAGCTGGAGTACCTCATCGTGGACCTGCCTCCAGGGACTGGGGACGTGCAGTTGTCGCTGTGCCAGATCATCCCCATCACCGGCGCGGTGATCGTCTCGACGCCGCAGGACGTGGCGCTCAACGTGGCGCAGAAGGCGATCGCGATGTTCAAGAAGCTCAATGCCCCCATCCTGGGCATCATTGAAAACATGAGCGTGTATGTGTGTCCCCATTGCGGCAAGCGGGAGGATATTTTCGGAAGTGGTGGGGCACGCAAGACCGCCGAGCGCCTGAGCATTCCGTTTCTGGGGGAGATTCCGCTCGCCACGCGGATCCGCGCCACGTCCGACGCCGGCACGCCGATCGTCCTCACCGAACCCAGCTCGCCTGAGGCGAAAGCCTTCATCGCCGTTGCCGAGCGCCTCGTCGAGCAGGTGAATCTCCGCGCCGCGCAGGGCGAAACCACGCCGCCGGTCAACGTGACGTTCTGATGGTGAGGAGACGAGGGGCAAAGGGCGTGGGGCAAGGGAACTCGAAGACAAGGTTCAAGGTAGACACTGCCCAACGGGATTTCTTGCGGGCGTTTAGTGAACTGAGTCCCGACCAGCGCCTGACATTGAACTCGCTAATGTCCGAGCTCTTGTTGCGCGCTAGTCCCGAACTCCTCAAAGAGCGCCAACGAGCTGCAAGAGATCCTTCTTTGCCGTTTCCGAAGACCACCTGGATTCACAGGATGAGGAGAACTCGGCGAGGTCGACGACTTGAAATCATCGAGGTCACTGAGAGAGACAGCCGACCCGGATGGAAAGAGTAAAAACACAGATGCCGGTGCCGGTTGAAATCGGGCGGGCGAACCTATTTGACATCAAGGTCAAGTGGCAGGACGGGCATGAGAGCGTGTATCCTGCGAAATACCTGCGGCTCAATTGCCCCTGCGCGGGGTGTGTGGATGAGGTGACGGGCCAGCGCCGGCTCGCCGCCGCCGGCGTGCCGGAGGACGTGAAGCCGCTCGGGATTCAGCTCGTCGGCCGCTACGCGATCAGCATTCAGTGGTCCGACCGCCACCGCACCGGCATCTATGCCTTCGACTTGCTAAGAAAGCTGTGCCCTTGCGGGTCATGTAGACCAGAGACTTGAGACCTGAGACCAGAGCATGAAGGTGCGCTACGACGAAGACGTTGACGCAGCCTATATCCGACACTTTATTGTCCAGTTGTAATAGGTCGGGTTGCATAGGCTGTGTATTGTCATGTAGACGTGACAGCATTGTCTATTTAAACATGACACATATGTCATGTGCCTATATCTCTTTTTAAAGAAAGAAAGACATATAAATAAAGAAAGACATCGAGTTTGGGCTGTGCAAAACTCATAAAAAGAACACTGAGCGTCCAGCGGATAGGGAAAAGCTATGAAACGGAACCTGTTTGAGTTAGCCGTTGCCTACGTGAAAGTCATCGAACGGATTGAGCACACGGCTGATCCTGAACGGCTTCGCGAACTCGAAGAAGAACGGGTGATCTGCCATAACCGGCTCGCCGATGCCCTGAAAGCAGCGGGCATTCGATACAAAGATCGTGAGCACGTGACGCGCATCGCACTTCGCATCGCGAAGGAAGAGCTATGACCTTAAAAGAAGCGGCGCAGGTGTACGTGGATCTCATCCGTTTGGAAGAGTCGCTGGCGCCGGATCAGCACCAGGCAAGGCAGGAAGTGAGCGCCCTGCGATCCAAGTACCACGATCTGTTTGCTGAGGCGCTGAGGACAGCAGGCATCTCCTGCGCCGACCGCTTCGAAGCCACTACGAGAGCTTTCGAGCTGGTATCAGAAGAACGTCGCCCCGCAGACAGCGTGTAGGAAAACGCCAAGAGTTCGGTCTTGTGGCACCGGAATTCCCGTACCTAATGCGTGCGTTGCGAGGAGTTAGAGCGAAGGTGAAACGGGCCGATGCGCTGCGTGACTTCGTCGCGCTGGGACGGTCAGTCCACCAAAATATCGCCCAACGGCACGACGAGTATCTGTACGGAAAACCGGTGCGGTCCAAAACAGCACCGCCTAAGATCCGGGACCGTGTTACATAGTGTCGACGCCACGAGGCGAGCCTGGCACAGTTAGGACGGCACCGTTTTCTCTATAATCCCGCTATCGCAAGCCTCGCTCAAGACAGCAGGGTCAGCCGCCAGGAGGTAAAACCGAAACCATGCCCCAAGACCTGAGTGGAATCTTCAAGCCCGAAGCAAAAACGATCAAACAGGTGTTCAGCAATACCGACAGCTATTACCAAATACCTGATTACCAGAGGCCATATAGCTGGGCCGACGAACAAATCGAACAACTATGGGACGATCTCTACTCCGCAATGGAGTCGGGCGATGAAAGTTATTTCTTGGGGCCAATCATCCTGATCCGAACGCAGGACGGCTCTTTTGAAGTCGTAGATGGGCAACAGCGGTTGACGACCTTAACGATTTTGTTCTGTGTCCTGCGAGATTTGTATTTCCAGAAAGACAATACCATCACGAACGCCATCAAGAGCTTAGTCGATCAGAAGTACCGCTTAAACTTCAGGGACTTCAGGTTAACCACTCAGCCAAATCTTCAGAACCAATTCGAGCAAGAAATCTTAAACGGCATCGCATTTTCTCAACGGGAGCTTTCGAGAAGACAGAGAGCAGAAAGCAAGTTCTTCAACGCCGCTTTGATTTTTAGAGACCGTTTGCAAGCGATAGAGAGCAAGGACGGCGAGATTGCCAGGTTCGTTCAGTATCTGCTCGACAAGGTCATCCTCATTACGATTACCTGCTCCAATCAATCGTTTGCCATTAAGCTGTTTCAGGTGCTCAACGCAAGAGGACTGGACTTAAGCCCCGCAGACCTTATCAAGAGCTACTTGTACAGCCACGCCGAACATAAACGGGAGCAGTTCGTCTCCGACTGGCGGGCGATTGAGGCGATCTCAGAAAGGATTGGAGAATCGGTGACGGATCTGTTCACGTATTACGAATACTATCTGTTGGCTCGAAATCCAAAACGGTCATTATATGAGGAGCTAACTGACGAGTTCAAAAATAAAGACGCTAATCAAATCGTCTATGAGACCAAGCAATTCATCGAAGGATACGACCAAATCTACCAGGCCGAGTCGAAAGCAATCTACCCGCTGTGGTACTTGCCAAACCAGGTATTTTGGAAGGCCATCCTCACTACGGCAAGGTACGTCAACTTTGGGGAATATGACGATCTATGCACGCTGGTGAGAAACGTCTTTTATGCGTACTGGGTTGCGGGCTACACCACTTCCAAGATCAAACAAACATCATTCAACCTCATCGCCTGGGTGAAGGGCAAGCGCCCCCTGAGCGAGATTCAACAAGAAATCAGGGACAAAATGGCTGAGGATAGCGTTGTAAAACGGGCGTCAGATAACTTGCAAAACGATGCCTACGGAGAATCCTGGCTCAAGCCATTATTGGTGCTGCTTGAGTACGCACAAACAGACGATTCCAAGCTGGCCTACATCGAACTCGATACCAAACTCCATGTGGATCACATACTTCCGCAGGGGTGGCGTGAAGTGCCGGATTGGAGAAAGCGATGGTCTGAAGAACAAGCAGAGTTATGGTTGAACAGGTTGGGCAATCTGACGCTGCTCTCTGGGAAGAAGAACATCGCGGCAACGAACGATTCATTCACGCGAAAGAAGGATATTTACAGAAACGCTCATGGCCGAAAGGTTGCGTTTGAAATCTCAAAACCGATTCTGGATAAGGCCGAGTGGACAGAAGATGCTGTTCGAGAAAGGCAGGAATGGATGGTAGCACAGATCGAACAGCTCTTAGAACTAAGTCTGTCCAGAGACGAGTTGAAGTCGCCAGAGCCGATTTTGGAGTCAACGGAAGACGTTGCCAACGGTGTTTTGATCGGGAGTTCTCCCACAACGCGTGAATGGTTGGGCAAAATAAGGGCGCAGCTTGAACGGGAGTGTCCCGAATTACAATACAAGGAAGCTAAATATTGGGCGGGCTTCTTGGCGCCATCCATTGGACGGAAGATCGCTGACTTGAATCCACAGCCAAAACAGATACGGCTATTTTTGACATTACCACCGTCTTCGCATCCGTTGCTTGAGACGTCACCCGGTTCAAGAAGCTGGGCTGACTGGTATCGTTCAGTGTATAACATCAAATCAGGGCAACAGATAGAAGAAGCTGTGAAGCTAATAATTGAGTCCTACAAAACTACGTCCAAAGCTCGAACTGACCGACTGAGCAAAATCGAATTTATCTCACTGCCCGAGTTCAATAAGTAAGAAAGGTGCCAGGCACCGAGGGACAGGCAGTTCTGGAAAACCGCTGCCGTCAAAAATAATATCGGCAGCACAGGGTGGGTCTAGCACATTGAGGACGGCATCAGTTTTCTCGACTTGCCGCTTGAGGCTTGGGTCTTGCATCGAGCTGATGTCTGAGGTCTGTCGTCTGAAAAAAGGAGTACGGTCATGCGGACGAAAACGAAGAAAAACGGATCGGACATGCCAAAACGCTTTTGGGATGATCGGGAGTGGGGGTACGCCCACTACGGCGAGTTGGCCAAGCGGTACGGCAACCAGTGGGTTGTGATCGTCAACCGCAAGGCGGTGGCGGCGTCGCGCAACCTCAAGGAAGCGGAGGAGACGGCGCGTGCCAAAACGGGGGAGGCTCATGTGCCGGTGATCTTCGTGGAACGGGGCGGGCATGTCTACACGTCTTGCGCTCACCGTTAAGCGGCTTCCTGACGTGGGGCTGATCGATCAAGGCTTCTCGTTGGAGTTTCCATGAACCGTATTGATCTGGATAATGCTTCTTCGACGCCGCTGTTGCCGGAGGTGAGGCAGGCGATGGCGGCATGGCTGGAGAAATTCGGCAATCCGTCGTCGATTCATGCGGAGGGGCGGGAGGCGAAGCGGGCGCTGGAGCAGGCGCGCAGGCAGGTGGCGCTGCTGATCAACGCCAAGCCCGAAGAGATTTACTTCACTTCCTGCGGCAGCGAATCGAACAACTGGGTGCTGCGCGGGCTGTTGGCGGCGAACAAACGTAAGGGCAAACACCTCATCATCTCTTCCATCGAGCATCCCTCGATTCTCTTGGCAGCGAAGCGCCTCGAGCGGGAAGACTGGGACGTGACGTATCTGCCGGTGACCGGCGAAGGGATGGTCGAGCCGGCAACGTTGAAAGCCGCGCTCAAGCCGACGACGGTTCTGGTCTCCGTCATGCACGCCAACGGCGAGATCGGTACGATTGAGCCGATCGCCGAGCTGGCGGCTGTCGCGCGCGAGGCGGGCGCGTTATTCCATACCGATGCGATCGCCTCGGTGGGGCAGGTAGCGATCAATGTGCGCGAGCTGAAGGTGGATGCGTTGAGTCTGGCCGCCAATCAGTTCTACGGTCCAACAGGAGCGGCGGCGCTGTTCGTGCGCGAAGGGGTGCGGATCCTCCCGCTGATTGACGGTGGGGGGCAGGAGGTCGGCGCGCGCTCAGGAACGGAGAACGTGCCGGGTCTTATTGGCATGGGGGTTGCGGCGGAACTCGTCAGAACCCAGATGGCCTCGCGTGTCGCCCATGCGAGCCATCTGCGCGATCAGCTTAAAGACGGGTTGCTGGCGCGTCTTGAGCACCTGCGGTTGAATGGGTCGTGGACATCGAGGCTGCCGCACAACCTGCATGTGTGCGTCGAAGGCGTGTCGAGCGAATCGCTGGTGCTGGGGTTGGATCAGGAAGGGATTTCCGCGGGGATCGGTTCGGCGTGCAATTCCAAGGCGATGCGCCCTTCGCACGTGCTAAAAGCCATCGGACTGTCCGATGAGGAAACGCAAGGCGCATTGCTGTTGACGGTCGGTGTCCCCACGACCGAGGATGAGATCGATCGTGCGCTCGAAATTATCCCCCGAGTGGTGAATCAATTGCGCCACGTGACCGCGCTTACGAGTCGATGAAGTACATCGTGGTGTTGCCTGACGGAGTGGCGGATGTGCCCAATCCTGCGTTGGGCGGTAAGACGCCGCTTGAGGTCGCCAAGCATCCCAACATCGATTGGATCGCCCGCGAGGGGCTGACCGGCTGGGCGTACACGATTCCTTCCGGGTTCAGCCCCGGCTCCGACGTGGGCTGCATGAGCGTCTTCGGCTACGACCCCCGCAAATACTACACCGGCCGCGCGCCGCTGGAAGCCGCCGCGCAGGGGATTGCCTTGGGCGATGACGAGGTGGCGTTTCGCTGCAATACCGTCACGCTGCAGGACGGCCTGATGACGGATTATTCCGCCGGGCACATCGAGAGCGCCGAATCGCATGAGCTCATCAAGGCGATTGATGCGAAGCTGGGCGCCAACGGGGTGCGGTTTTACCCGGGGGTAAGCTACCGGCACCTCATGGTCGTCAAAGGCAGGGAATTTACCCAGGCGACCTGCACGCCGCCGCATGATATCTCCGGCAAGCCCACCGCGCCGTATCTGCCGGCGGGCCCGGGTTCGGAACTGTTGCGCAAGCTGATGTGCGAATCCGCCGGTGTGTTGAAGGATCATCCGGTCAACGCGCGGCGGCTCCAGCAGGGCAAGCACCCCGTCACGAGCGTCTGGTTCTGGGGGCAGGGCACGGCGGCGAAGTTCCCGCCGTTTCGGCAGCAGTATGGGCTGCGCGGCGCCTGCATCAGCGCGGTGGACATCGTGCGGGGGCTGGGACGGCTGGTCGGGTTCGACATCATCCAGGTCCCTGGTATCACCGGCTACTTCGATACCAACTACAAGGGCAAGGCCGACTACGCCCTCAAGGCGCTGGACGACCACGACTTCGTGCTGGTGCATATCGAGCCGACGGATGAAGCCGGCCACATGGGCGACTTGAAGCTGAAGATCCAGGCGATCGAGGACACCGACCGGCTGGTGGTGGGGACGCTGCTGGAGGGCCTGAAGCGGCGAGGCGAGCCGTTTGCGATCCTCATCGTGCCGGATCATCCGACGAGTTTGTTGCTGAAGACCCATATCGCGGATCCGGTGCCATTCGCGTGCTACGCGACCGGTGGTGCGAAAAATGGCGTGGGCGCGTACAATGAGGTCGCTGTCAAAGGCTCAACAACACGCTTCGAACAGGGATTCAAGCTGATGCCGTTTTTTCTGAGGGCCGGTCTGAAGTCTGATGTCTGACGTCTGAAGTCTGAGACAGGAGGATCGATGCGTGTTGACGTAAAAGTCGGTCGAGGGTCTTCAGGACGAGGAACCGTGCAGGTGTATGGCGCGTTTGAGGGTGACGCGCGGCCGGAGCGGCTGGTCCCGCGGGCGGCGGCGAATGACCGCGCGCTGGGCCAGTTGGTCGTCGGCGCCGGCTTTCGCGGCGCGCCGAATGAAACCGTCCTGGTGCCCAAGAACGGCGCCTGGTATCTGGTCGTCGGACTCGGCAAAGCCAAGGACCTCTCACTTGAGCGCGTGCGCCAACTGGCCGGGACAGCCGCCAAGGTTGCCCGCGCAAGAGGTTTCAGGCGAATGAACCTGCCGGTGCTCCATGAACGGCCGCTCGGCGCAGCAGGCGGCGTGGCTCAAGCGCTGATCGAGGGGGCGCTCTTAGGTCTGTACTGCTACGATACGCTGCGCCATCTCCCGAAACACGAGCGGGGCAAGCGTGTTGAGACGATCACGCTGGTGGTCGAACAGCGGCGCGAGATCGCTGAGTCTGCGGCGGCGGTGCGCAAAGCCCAGATCCTTGCCGAGGCGGTGTCGCTCTCGCGCGACCTCATCAACGGCCCCTCCAACATCGTGACGCCGACGTACCTTGCCAAGCAGGCGCGCAGTCTCGCGAAGCAGTTGCGGCTCAAGTGCACGGTGATCCCATTCGCGCAGCTCAAGCGTTTGGGCTTCGGAGGCATCGTGGGTGTCGCGCAGGGCAGCGCCCATCCGGCACAGTTCATCGTCCTGGAATACGCGCCATCCCGCGCCAAGCAGACGTTCGTGTTCTGCGGCAAGGGCATCACCTTTGACTCCGGCGGCATCAGCCTCAAGCCCGCGGAGAAAATGGAACAGATGAAGTACGACATGTCGGGCGCGGCCGCCGTGCTGGGAGCCTTGAAGGCCGCCGCGACCCTGAAGCTGCCGGTCCGCATCATCGGCATCATCGCGGCGACCGAGAACCTCCCCTCCGGCACCGCGCAGAAACCCGGCGACGTGCTCAAGACGCTCTCCGGCAAAACCGTCGAAGTGATCAATACGGACGCGGAGGGCCGGCTGGTGTTGTCGGATTGCCTGCACTACGCCAAACGCTACAAGCCCGACTGCGTGGTGGACCTGGCGACGCTGACCGGCGCGTGCGTCATCGCGCTGGGCGGCGAGGCCATTGGGCTCTTCTCGAAAGATGAGCGTCTGGTCGCGCGGTTGAACCGGGCCGGCAAATCGACGCACGAGCGGGTGTGGCGCCTGCCGCTCTGGGATGAGTATGCGCCGCTGATCAAGTCCGACATCGCGGACATCAAGAACGCGGGCAACCGCGAAGCCGGCGCGACGACCGCGGCGAAGTTCCTGGAGGAGTTCGCCGAGGGCCTGCCCTGGGCGCACCTGGACATCGCCGGCACCGCCTGGACCGAGCGGGAGAAGCCGTACGTCCCGAAGGGCGCAGTCGGCGTCGGGGTGCGGCTGCTGGTCGCGTTGATGGAACAGTGGAAATGATTCAGATGCCGAATAGTGACGATGAATTAAGACGTCTCAAAGAGGTGCTTGAAATTCCCACAGGCCGGGAATGGGAGGCGACGATCCGGCTGCTGCTGCGCTTGATCGGCGAGGACCCCAACCGCCCCGGCATCCGCCGCACGCCGCTTCGGGTGAAGCAGTCGCTGCAGTTTTTGACCGGCGGCTACCGCCAGGACCCCGCCAAGCTCTTCAAGCGTGCGGTGGGTAACGCCAAGTCCGACGAGATGGTGATCGTCAAGGATATCGACTTTTTTTCGATTTGTGAACACCACCTGCTGCCGTTTTTCGGCAAGTGCCATGTCGCGTATCTGCCGGACAAAAAGATCATCGGCCTGAGCAAGATCCCTCGGGTCGTGGATCTCTTCGCGCGGCGGCTGCAGGTGCAGGAGCGCCTCACGGTTCAGATCGCTGAAGCGATCAGCGAATTCGTGCAGCCCCGCGGGGTGGCCTGCGTGATGGAGGCGCAGCACCTGTGCCTGATGATGCGCGGGGTGCAAAAGCAGAACACCCGCGCGGTGACCAGCGCGATGCTCGGAGCGTTTCGCACCAGCGAGAAGACCCGGGCGGAGTTCCTGACGCTGATCCGCTCCTCCTTGCTATGACGCGCGGGCTCGGCTTGGCGCTGGTGGCCTGGCTGGTGGCGACCCCGGTGGCCCCGACGGCCGTCGGGGCGGAACAGTGCGGCGTGCTGGTGATCGCGCACGGCGGCTCAGCACGCTGGAACCGCACGGTGCAGCAGACGCTGAAGGGCTCTGAGCTGGCGCTGCCGGCGGAAGCGGCGTTTGGGATGGGCATGCAGGCCGAGGAAGTGGAGCGCTTCCAACAGGCCGTCGCGAAGCTTGAAGCGCAGGGTGTGGGCCGCATTGCCGTGATCCCGCTGTTGGTGTCATCGCATTCCGAGGTGTACCGGCAATACGAATACCTGTTCGGCCTTCGGGACCGCGCCGAATGGCCCGAGGCCGGCCCGCCGCTCCAGGTGCACGTCCCCGTGGTCATGGGACACGCCTTGGATGACGATCCGGTTGTGGCGGAGATCTTGTTGGAGCGGGCGCGGGTGCTCGGCCGGCATCCCTTGAAGGAAACGGTGGTCCTCCTCGCGCATGGACCGAACGACGAGGCTGACAACGCGCAGTGGCTCGCCTCGTTGCAGCGCGTGGCGCAGCATCTCAAACAAACAGGCGGTTTTGCGGAGGTCTTGAGCCTGACGATCCGGGATGACGCGTCCCACGCGGTCCGTGAGGACGCTAAGCAGGCCCTGCGGCAGGCGGTCCAGGACGCCGGCCGGCAACACCAGGTGCTGGTGGTGCCGGTCTTGATGGCGCAGGGCGGGATTGAGCACAAGATCCCCAAGCTCCTCAAGGGACTGTCCTATCGCTATTCAGGCCAGACGCTCCTCCCGCATCCCAAGTTGTCGGAGTGGATTGCCCAGCAGGCGAATAGTGTGCTAAAATAACTACCTTGAAACTGAGACGGTGTAGGTTTGCTGCGAGGCCGGCAAGTTTCTCCTCCTCGTAAGAGGAGGAGCGGATTGAAACCAACGCATCATGATGACGCCTGAGAACGGACAGCATCACGCCAAGACCCAGCTCGCCGCAGCCCGCCGCGGTGAAATCACTGAGGCCATGAAGCGTGTGGCCGAACGGGAAGAGCTTGATCCAGAGGTGATTCGCCGGGAGGTGGCGCGGGGGCGCCTGATCATCCCCGCCAACGTCCACCATCTGGCAGCGAGCCTCGATCCGATGGGGATCGGCCTGGCGGCAAGCGTCAAGATCAACGCCAACATGGGCAACTCCGCGGTCACGTCCGACAGCGAGGAAGAGCTCAAGAAGCTGCACATGGCCGTGCACTACGGGGCCGATACGGTGATGGATCTCTCGACGGGCGGCGACATCCCCCAGATCCGCAAGGCGATCATTGCGGCCAGCCCGGTGCCGGTGGGGACCGTGCCGATCTACGAAGCGCTGGCGCGCGTCCGAAGGGTGGAGGACCTGACCCCCAAGATCCTGCTCGAGGTGATCGAAGAGCAGGCCGAGCAGGGTGTGGACTACATGACCATCCACGCGGGGATCCTGCTGGAGTATCTGCCGATGGTCAAGCACCGCATCACCGGCATCGTCAGCCGGGGGGGGAGCATTCTGGCGCAGTGGATGGTGGCGCACCGCACACAAAATCCGCTGTATGAATATTTCGACGACATCAGCGACATCCTGCGGGAGCATGACGTCTCCTACAGTTTGGGTGACAGCCTTCGGCCGGGGTGCCTGGCCGATGCCTCAGATGAAGCCCAGCTTGCCGAGCTGAAGACGTTGGGAGAGTTGACGGAGCGGTCTTGGGCGAAAGACGTGCAGGTCATGATCGAGGGGCCAGGCCATGTGCCGATGGACCATCTGGAGCAGAACGTGAAGCTCCAGCAGCGCTACTGCCACGAAGCGCCGTTTTACACCCTGGGGCCGCTGGTGACGGACGTGGCGCCGGGCTATGACCACATCACCTCGGCGATCGGCGCGGCGATGGTGGGCTGGCATGGCTCAAGCCTGCTGTGCTACGTGACGCCGAAAGAGCACCTGGGGCTGCCCAATGACGACGACGTCCGCAACGGCGTGATCGCGTACAAGATTGCGGCGCACGCGGCCGACATCGCGCGCGGGCGGCGCGGGGCGCGGCAGCGGGATGATGCGCTCTCGCAGGCGCGCTTCACGTTTGACTGGGAGCGGCAGTTTGCCCTCTCGCTCGATCCTGAGACGGCCCGCAAGATGCACGATGAGACGCTGGCGGATGACTTCTACAAGGATGCGAAGTTCTGTTCGATGTGCGGGCCCAAGTTCTGTTCGATGCGGATTACCCAGACGGCCAAATTGACGGAGGCGTAGCCGAGGATGGAGTTTCAGAAGGAGTTGGCCAAGCACTTGAAGCGGCTGAACCGGTCCATTCGCAAATTGGTGGCTCACTCGCGCGAGTTCGAGGATCTGCGCAAGCTCCTGCAGGAGCAGCGCGTGGAGTTGGCCATCTATGTCGTGCCGCTGGGGGGTGGCAAGCCCCAGGGCGAAGAGCTGAGGTTCGAATTGACCGACGACGACCGGAAGTTCCTCAAGCAAGCCGGCATCATCTTCTCGGGGGAGGCGTCCTAGCGCCTCACTCTTCGCCGTGTTGCCGGTCCTCGCGCTAAGCCGTCGCGCAACGCACTCAGCCGTATCAGAGGCGTGTTGCCAATCAAGGAGGAACGATGACGATGAAACGACTCATCACTCTTGATGATCTGGAGCTGTCAACCGGCAAGAAGACCCGGTTGTACCGCCTGCTGTACAAATACGGCCCGGGCAACGGCCGGATGATGGTCCTGCCGATTGATCAGGGCCTGGAGCATGGGCCGCGGGATTTTTTCCCGAATCCCGACAGCATCAATCCGGAGTTTCAGCTCCGGCTGGCGCTGGAAGGCGGCTTCTCCGCGATTGCATTTCAGGTGGGGCTGGCCGAGAAGTACCTTCGAGCCTTCGCCGGCAAAGTCCCCTTAATCCTCAAGATCAACGGCAAAACGGAAATCCCGCCGGATGAGGAAGCCTTCTCCTCCTGCACCGCCTCCGTGGAGGATGCGGTGCGTCTGGGGGCGGAGGCGATCGGCTATACTTGTTATGTGGGCTCGCCCCGACAGGATGAGGACTTCGTCCAATTTCAAAGAGTCCGGCGCGAAGCCGAGCGGGCCGGGATGCCGGTCATCATGTGGGCCTACCCGCGCGGCAAGTATATCGAGCAAAAAGGGGGGCGCGACAGCTTCTACGCGGTGGACTACGCGGCGCGCGTGGCCCAGGAGCTCGGGGCGGACGTCGTGAAGATCAATCTGCCAAAGGTCGATGAGGACAAGCGGGCGCTGTATCCGAAGCCCTACAACGAGCTGAAACTCTCCCTGAAGGAGATGCTGGAGCACATGGTGAGCTCCGCGGGGCGGACGCTGGTGCTCATCTCCGGCGGCTCCAAGCGGACCGATGACGTGCTCCTGGAGGAGGTCAAGACCTGCTTGGAAGCCGGCGTGAGCGGCTTCATCTTCGGCCGTAACTTCTGGCAGCGCCGATTCGGCGAAGCGCTGGACATGGCCGGGCGCATCACCAAGCTGACGCAGCAAGTCAGCCACAACGCGGTCGAAAAGGCCGTGGCGGGAGCGAGGTAACACGAATGGCCCAGACGCGCGCTGAACTGTCGGTGTGGGTCGGGGGTGCCGCGGGTGATGGGATTGCGGCCACCGGAGAGTCGTTCGCCAAAGCCTGCACCCGCTCGGGGTATCACGTATTCGCCTACAACAGCTACCAGTCGGTGATCCGCGGCGGGCATCTCTGCATGCACATCCGCTTGGGTGAGCAGAAAGTCTGGACCCATGGGGACACCGTGCACTATCTCATCGCGCTCAACGAAGAGACCGTCCAGCGCTACGGCAAGCGCGTGCAGGCCGGCGGGGCGATCCTCTATAACAACGAGAAATTCCAGGTGAAGCCTGAGCAGGTCCCATCCGGCGTGCAGGCCATCGGCCTGCCGGGGATGCAATTGGTTGGTAACCAGCTCATGCAGAACATGGCCTTGATGGGGGCGCTGTTTGAGCGGCTTGGGATGGATCCGACCGAGTTCAAGGGATTGATCAAGGAGCGCTTCGCCAATAAGGGCGAGCAGGTCGTCACGGCCAACCTGTCGGCGTTTGACAAGGGCGTCGAGCATGCCCGGACCCATCATGCCAAGCCCGGCGGGATTCAGATCGGCAAGTCCGACGGCAAGCGGCGGCTCCTTGCCAGCGGCAACGCGCTCTTGGCGTTCGGGGCGGTGGCGGGCGGCTGCCGGTTCTACTCCGCCTATCCGATGACCCCGGCCTCCTCCATCCTGCACTGGATGGCCAAGAACGCGACGAAGACCGGCGTGCTCGTGAAGCAAGCCGAGGATGAGATCGCAGTGATCAACATGGCCATCGGCGCCGGGCATGCGGGCGTGCGGGCGATGTGTGGCACCTCAGGGGGCGGGTTTGCCCTGATGACCGAGGCGGTGGGTGAAGCGGCGATGACGGAAACCCCGGTGGTCATCGTGGAGGTCCAGCGCGCCGGACCATCCACGGGGGTTCCCACCAAGACCGAGCAGGCGGACCTCTTTCAGCTGCTCGGGGCCTCGCAAGGCGACTTTCCGAAGGTCATCCTCGCTCCCCGGACCCTGCCTGAGTGCTACTCGATCGCCATCGAGGCTTTCAATCTCGCCGAACGGTTCCAGTGTCCGGTGTTGATCTCCTCCGACCTGTACCTCTCCGAGCGCAACGAATCCCTCGAGGGGCTCAACATCACCGATATTCCCATCGAGCGGGGGGAGATCGTGACCCAGGCCAACGGCGAGCCCTACCGGCGGTTTGCGGACACTGCGAGCGGGGTCTCGCCGCGCGCCTTTCCAGGAACGCCGGGCACGGTCTATGTGGCGGCGACCGATGAGCATGACCCGGACGGCGTGCTGATCAGCGACGTGTTCACCAACCCGGCTCTGCGCGCCAAGATGATGGAGAAGCGCATGCGCAAGATGGACGAGATGCTGAAGGAACTTCCCGATCCTGAGCTGGAAGGACCCAACGATGCGGATCTGACGCTCATCGGGTGGGGCTCGACCTACTCGGTGCTGGTTGAGACCATGGAAACGCTCAACTCCGCCTCCGGCGGAAAGGTCAACCTCATCGTGCCGAAGTACCTGTGGCCGTTCAAGGGCGAGGCCATGCGCAAGCTCCTTGAACGAGCAACAATGACCCTGGCGGTGGAAGGCAACTACACCGGCCAACTGGCCAAATTCATCCGGATGGAAACGGGGATCACGATCCACCATCACCTGCGCAAGTACGACGGAGAGCCGTTTGAGCCGGGTCAGGTCATTGCCCACGCCCGGCAACTCTTGGCCAAGAAGCCGAAGGCTCCCACGGTGGCATCGGTGGTGAGCGACGAGGGCGTGCCGCCGGACTTCTCACCCATTGCCATGCCCGGCTCAGAAGCCGTGCGTGTCCACTAGGAAAATCATGGGGTGAGTCCATAGTCCGTAGACCATAGTCCATAGCAAACACGGTGTCTTGTCTATGGACTACGGACTATTGACTATGGACTAGGCGGAGTGTTTAAGGAGGCACGAGACATGGCGCAAGTGAAAGAGTATCAAGGGCTGGTCAAGCCCGATTGGTGTCCGGGTTGCGGCGACTACGGGGTGCTCAACGCCCTCCAACGGGCGCTGGCGGAGCTGGACATCGCTCCGCACAATGTCCTGCTGGTGTCGGGAATCGGGTGCTCCTCGAACCTGCCGGGGTTCATTCGTGCCTACGGGTTTCATGGCCTGCACGGCCGGTCGCTGCCGGTGGCCACCGGCGCGAGACTGGCCAACCACGAGCTGACCGTCATCGCGACGGGCGGGGACGGCGACGGGTATGGCATCGGCGCGGGACATTTCGTCCACACCTGCCGGCGGAACTTCAACATGACGTACCTCGTCATGGACAACCAGATCTACGGTCTGACAACCGGGCAGGCCTCTCCCACGACGGAGAAGGACATTCGCACCAAATCGACGCCGGAAGGCACGATCGAAATCGCCCTCAGCCCCATGGCGCTGGCGCTGACGTGCGGCGCCACCTACGTCGCGCGCGGCTTCTCCGGCGAGAACCTCCAGCTGGCCAACCTCATCAAAGGCGCCATCGAGCACAAGGGCTTCGCCCTGGTCGACGTCTTCTCGCCCTGCGTGACGTACAACAAGCACAACACCTACCCCTGGTTCCGGGAGCGCGTCTACAAGCTCGAAGATGAAAAGCACGACCCCTCCAATTTCCAGTCGGCGATGGAAAAGGCGTTTGAGTGGGGCAACCGCATCCCGATCGGGTTGTTCTACAAAGTCGAGCGCCCGACGTACGAGGATGAAGAAACGGCCTTGCGCAGCGGCGTTCCCCTGGTCAAGCAGCCGCTGCGGCGCGACAATCTCGCCGCGATCATGGAGGAATTTCTTTAAGTCTGATGGAACGCAAGTGCGTGGTATTGCTATCCGGCGGACTCGATAGCACCCTGGCGGCCAAGTTGATGCTGGAGCAGGGGATCCAGGTCCACGGGTTGTTTCTCGCCATGAGCTGGGGCTGCTGCGAGAAAACCAAGGCCGTCGCCTCGGCCGAGCAGCTGGGAGTTCCCCTGATGGTTCTCAATGTCGGCGATGCGTACCTGGACGTCATCCGCAATCCCAAGTACGGCTACGGCACGCAGATGAACCCCTGCGTGGATTGCCGGATCTACATGTTCGCCATCGCCAAGCGGTACATGGAAGAGCTCGGCGCGGGGTTTGTCGTGACCGGCGAGGTGCTGGGACAGCGTCCCATGTCGCAGCGGCAGCGGCCGCTTGAGCTCATTGAAGCCCAGAGCGGCTTGGAAGGCCTCCTCCTGCGTCCCTTGTCGGCGCAACACCTGGAGCCGACCCTGCCGGAGCTGTTGGGCATCGTCGATCGCGAGCGCCTGCTTGGGCTGTCCGGCCGGTCGAGACAGGAGCAAATCGCCCTGGCCCAGCGCCACGGCATGACCGAGTATTCCCAACCTGCCGGCGGGTGTCTGTTGACGGAGGAGGTCTTTGCCAAGAAGGTGAAAGACTTGTTCGCGCATGAGGCGCGCCCGACGACGAAGGAGATGGAGCTACTGACCATCGGACGGCACCTGCGCCTGAGCCCCAGGACCAAGGTCATCCTGGGGCGCAATGAGCTGGAGAACCTCCTCTTGGAAGGCTATGCGGGGGCGGGAGCCGTCTTCATGAGCCCGAAGTTCCCAGGTCCGTCGGCGTTGATCGTCGGCTCGCAGGATGAGCAGGTCAGGCGCGCAGCGGCGCAGTTGATTCTCCGGCACACCAAGCCGGACAAACTCCCGGCAGGCAGCTTGAGCTTTCGTTGTGACGCAACGGTATGGACCACTTCCCGCGAGGTCTTGCAGGAGGCCGCGCAGGTGGTGGACATCGTGGAGACGGTGAGTCGCTAATGGCCGATTGCGTATTTCGTGTCGGAGGAGAAGGGGGAGAAGGCGTCATCTCCACGGGCGAGCTGTTGACCATGGCGCTGGCGCGATCAGGCTATGAGATCTACACCTTTCGCACGTATCCAGCGGAGATCAAAGGAGGCCACGCCAACTATCAGGTCCGGGCTTCGGACCGGCTCCTGTTGTCGCAAGGCGATCAGCTGGATGTGCTGGTGGCGTTCAATGAGGAGGCCTACCAGAAGCACGTCCGCGACCTGCGCTCAGGCGGGGTGTTCATCTACGACACCGATAGCTTCATCCCACCACACACCGATTCCATCATCTCCTATGCTGTCCCCCTCACCTCGTTGGCGACGGAGAAGGTGGGCGTCAAGCTCACCAAGAACATCGTGGCGCTTGGGATACTCTCCGCGCTGTTTGACATCCCGTGTGAGAAGTTCGAGGAGCTCTTGAAGGAACGGTTTGGCCGCAAGGGCGAGGCCGTGGTGCAGAAAAACCTCCAAGCCCTGCGCGTGGGATTTGACTACGGCAAAGCGCAGCACAAGCGCGACTCCATCCGGCTCGGTCCAGGTCCCCGTCAGGCTAAAGAGCTCGTCCTGTCAGGGAACGAGTCGTTGGCGCTTGGAGCCATCGCGTCCGGGCTGAAGTTCTATTTCGGCTATCCCATCACGCCGGCCACGGACATCATGGAGTTCCTGGCAAAGGAGCTGCCCAAGATCGGCGGCTTCGTCGTGCAGACCGAAGACGAGATCTCGGCCATCGGCGCTGTGCTGGGCGCCTCATTTGCCGGGACCAAGGCGATGACCGCGACCTCAGGGCCGGGGTTCTCCCTGATGACCGAGATGTTGGGATTGGCCGAGATGTCCGAGACCCCCGCCGTGATCATCGACGTGCAGCGCGTGGGGCCCTCGACCGGGATGCCGACCAAGACCGAGCAG
>OBEQ010823851.1_pt1 | contig 17713 bp, 15 predicted proteins | sample 1670901 | NCBI WGS metagenome assembly OBEQ01 (sample SAMEA104232315, study PRJEB22302) | groundwater metagenome | biome: forest; feature: aquifer; material: groundwater | place: USA | collected 2011-08-07 | depth 5.4 m
CATGCTGGTTTGGGGGATCATGCCCAAAGCCTGCAGATTGGCAATCCCGTCAATCAGTATTTTCTGCCGGGGCAGTCTCTGCGGGTCGGACGTTTTGCCGCCAAAACGTCCCTCAAGATTGTAATCAGAGAAGTTAAGCCTAAGGATTGCTTCTCCATCTACGACTTGACCGATAGGCGGGTAAGTCGTGCAGATGTTGTCCTGATAGACAATCCGACTTGAAAAAATATTGTACTCAAGGTTGTATGCCTTGGAGTTTCCGGTGCTGTGCAGAGCGCTACCCGTAAAAAGTATCTGCATATCGGGAGCTTCATTCTGGTCCACGCGGACGTGATACCGGAGGCCGACGGCGTTTGTCGGAGCTTCTCCAGGACCGAAGTCGGGGAGAATCAGGGAGTTTCCGTTCCCTCGGGCGCTGTTGGGAATGTTTCCCACAGCGACAACTCGGAGCGTAATCGCGCCGAGCCAAAGGGTTTCTCTGTACCCGAACCGATCAACAAAAATTTCGGTTAGGGTATAGTCGCCAAGCGGGCAATTGCTTGGGACCTGATTTACCTTTTGATACCCGACCTGCCAGTCGGGAGTGTTTGTTTCCGGTCCGTTATTAAACTTAACAACGAATCCGAAAACAGTATCGGCAGGAAGTTTACCCGTGATTCGGGAAACATAACTTCCCTCCTGTTCCACAAAGTAAACCCCGTTCTCATATCCCGGAGTCAAAAATGAAACCGAGACATCGGAACTGCGCCCACTGGCTCCGTACACGCCTGCCGGCATCAGAGCTAGCAAGCTTAATACTACTATTCTTATTCTTAATCTCATTTTCTTTACCCCGCCCATTTAAGGGTTTTTTGTTATGTTTTTTAAGAACCTTACCCCGTAGTAGAAGTTCAAGTTGATTTCAGCTTAAAGTTCAAGATATCTTGAACTTTCACTACGGGGTTTACCTACATTTATTATATCACAAAAATCCTAAAAAAGCAAAAAAAACCGCACTTGCCCAAGTTTCTGGGGGTGCGGTTTTGTTTTGAGAAAAAGTTATTCGTGCCTACAACTCTAAAAGACCCACACGGTTCCAAACCCGAAGGCGGTTTGGCCATTTTTTGCCTTTGCGGTAAGTGCAAAGGCAAATGCCCCTGGGGTCGCCGCTGTGATCTCCATTGATCCGGAGGTTTCAGTGGCCTCGGGAAAGCTGGCGAAAGTTAGAGCCGCCGGCTCCATGGCTACACAGAGATCCTCCTGTGCGAACCACTCCACCTTTACCGTTGTTCCGGCGTCTGCCGAAATCAGTCCATTTTCCACAGTCACCATGTGACCGTGGAAAGTCCCAGTCAGTCTTATTTTAATCTGAAGCGGCTGTGGGATTGGCAACAGCACACTATGGTTGCTGTCGTTTCCAACCGACAGCAGATGACGACCGGGCGTCGCAAGGTTCGCGGGGAGGTTGATAGTGGCCCTCCCAGCTAAACTGTCCGATAAAAACAGATCGGACTTGTCCATCTGGAGCCGTGGTTGTATCCCGCTCCAGAAAAAAACAAAATCCCCCCCCCCGTCACTTCGGTACACTAGGTCGGTAAACCCATACCGAGGGATTTGCCCCACCAAATATAAAGGAAAGGGATAAAAACATAACCTTCTCCTTTGAACGGGTGGTGCTAACCAAGTAACGAAGTTATCTGACTCCGATACCGATGGCACCAGCATTGTACCGTACCCTGGAAGCTCCAGAGCAATCGCGACAACTTGAGATGTGTCAGTGGCCACATTTCCTCCGTCAGCGAGTGTCGTTGGCGTGTTGACATGGGCATTGCTCACTTGCCCAAAACTTAGGTTAATCGTGGCAAACGCCACTAAAAACAAAGTAAATGTTAAGGTTCTAGTTCTCATTTTTTCCTCCTTTTTGAGAATATGTAGATTATAGCACAGCCAGAAAACAAATGCAAGAGTGTGGACTATTTGTGTTAAGAAAGGACTTTTTATATGCTATAATCTTTTTATATGAATTACAAATCTCTTTCTAGTATTTTAGGGGTGGTTATATTTGCTTTATTGTGGACAGTCTTGTTTGGGGCTAAACTTCCTTTCCAGAGTCAGAAACCTACTCCGATTCATACTCCGGAAATTAAAATCCTCGGACAACAAACGCCCGACGGTTTTCCGACAGAATTTGTTTTACCCAAAGGAGCGTCGCAGGTGAGTAATTATATAACAACCATTTCGGGTATTAGGACTGATCTCAATCAACAGTTTGCGACTGATCAGAGCGCGGGCGCGATCGTAGAGTATTATCAAAAAATATTCTCAACTAACGGCTGGCAGACACAGACTCTGGTGGACGAAGCTAAGAATAAAGTTATTACCGCGGTCAGAGGCGATCTTAACGCGGGACTTTTTGTTTCCATTGTTTCTGGCAGTGACGGCAGTAGTCAGACACAGGCTCGCTTAAGCATAAGCCGAACAGAGAAAAAATAACTTTATGAAACAAAGATATGTTTATCTAGCGGTTGCCGTTTGCGTACTAGCTTTTTGGTTTGCCTCAAATCAGGAAGTGGCTGCTACGCAAAACCACCCTCCTAGATCGGTCCACATCCACGCTTTTTATACGAATAGCCAACAGGAGATACAATGTAATTCATGTTATTATTCTTTAACTTGGACTTCTTGGGGCTCATACAGTCCGTCTTTTTCCGGTTCTGGGTCAGGTGTATATTTTCCAGATTCGCAGTATTTTACCGTCATTACTTCTTGCGGTGTGAGTTATGGTTCGTGTAATAATATTTACTTATATGCCGGTTCTGCAACGGGCCCTCCGGGTAGTGTTTTTAGATATGCTGTTCCTGGAATACAAATATGGGACGCATCTACCGCAAACATCTACTATTATTTTGATCCTCCGCCTACGCCAACCGTCTCCCTTACCGCCAGTCCTAATCCGGTGAGCTACAATACGGCCTCAACTCTTTCATGGACTTCAACTAATGCGACTTCCTGCACGCCAACAGCCGGTCCATGGAGCGGGACAAAAAATCCCAATGGCTCCGAGTCCACCGGCAACCTTACTGCTCTTCAGACGACCTATACTTTGCAATGCGACGGCGCGGGCGGCTCGGCCAGTTCTTCGGTTATTGTAACTATTCCGCCGCCTCCCTCGAGTCCTGTGAACACTTGTTCGGCTGATGGATCAACTGCCACAATATCGTGGATGCCACCTGCTCCGCCTCCGCAATATACTCATTTTTATTTGCGTGTGCGTAAACCGGATGGCAGTTGGCAGAATCTGAATGACGACTATGTTGATACCAGTTATTCTTGGGCGGTGGGGACCTATGGGGTCAATTACGACTGGTGGGTGCACACCCGCGATACCAACAACGGTGCATACAGCAACGCTGTTGGCAGTAGTATATCTTGCGCTCCTCCTGCTACAACCACGACAACCACTCTTCCGCCCGCTACAACCACCACAACCTTACCACCGACAACTACTACTACCACCACGCTTCCTCCGGGTACGACAACCACAACCTTACCTCCAACTACCACCACAACGACAACAACCACTACCTTGCCGCCGACAACTACAACTCTGCCCCCGACCACCACAACAACCACAACAACCACAACGACTACAACGACTACAACTCTACCGCAGACAACCACTACCACCTTAGCCCCCACACTAAGTGTTGTTTTAACAGCTAACCCTTCTTCTGGTAGCAGCCCTCTAAGCTCAACCTTAACAGCCACTGTTTCTGGCACGGCTGTTGGTACAATCAATTATACTTTTTGGTGGAACTGCAATGATCCCAGCGCTAGTGTTGCTTATGTCAGGCAGGCTTCTATTTGTGGCGATCCCGATGGTACCAGCGGCAACACCAACGGCAACAAATTTGACGGTATCTCCACCAACCCCAAATCATCAGTACCACATAGCTACTCTCCAGCCGGAACTTACATTGCCAAAGTAGTTGTGGAAAGAGGTTCGGCTCCACCGGCAGAAGACAGAAAAACGATTACTGCTACTAATGATAACCCGAAAGTTTGTCTTAAAGACTGTCCTACCGGTGGCGGCACAACAACTACAACTCTTGGCGGTGGAGGACCTGGTGGTCCCGGTAGCTATGGTGTATTTCCGGGAAATTATTGTTCCGGCATATCAGCCACGGTAACTTGGCAGTACTCTGATCCAAACAGCGACCCGCAGTTAGCCTACCAAGTGCAGATAGATGAATCCGGCAGTTCGTTTAGCAGTCCAGTTCTTGATACCGGTAAGGTCCTCTCTTCAAGCAACAGTTACGCTACCGGTTCCGGAGTTTTGCAATTCAATAAAACTTACAAAGCCAGAGCCAGAGTCTGGGACAGCAACAACGCCGTCTCGTCTTGGGACACATCTGACACTTGGAAGACTCCCAAGCATGCTTATCCACAGGTTGACTTTAGTTGGTCACCAGTCAATCCCAACGCCAACCAATCTGTCCAATTTACCGATACCTCTACCTATTACAGCAGTCCGGCTAACGGCAAGTCTTGGTCTTGGCTCTTTGGCGACAGCGGTTCTTCAGATAAAGAAAAGCCCAAGCACACCTACACCAGCACTGGCAACTACAATGTCAGCCTTTCTGCCAGCGACAAAGATGACTACACCTGCTCTAACTCGCATACAGTTAATGTCAAAAAACCAGTGCCTGTTTGGAAAGAGATAGCGCCGAAGGAGTAACCCCCTTACAAGGGTCATCCTTGTAAGGTCAAAAAATGTGGTCTAATAAAAAAATGGATAGCGATTTTAAATTACATACTTTTACCAATGGCTTGCGGTTAGTTACCGTGCCGATGGAGCATACCAAGACGATTACCGTTTTGGTTTTAGTCGGTACTGGCTCACGCTACGAAACTAAAGATATCAATGGCATCTCTCATTTTCTTGAGCATATGATGTTTAAGGGGACAGAGAAAAGACCTAAAGCCTTAGACATTTCGCAGGAACTAGACTCAATAGGCGCCGAATACAACGCCTTTACCTCCAAAGAATATACCGGCTATTACGCCAAGGCGGCTTCGGAACACTTTGATTTTGTTTTGGAAATCATCTCTGACATTTTTCTCAACTCCAAACTGGATTCGGCGGAAATTGAAAAAGAAAAGGGTGTAGTAGTGCAGGAAATAAATATGAACCTAGACAATCCGATGCGCCACATCGCTGATGTTTACGAAGAACTGCTTTACGGCGACCAGCCTTTGGGTTGGGCGATAACCGGCCCCAAAGAAAACATTTTAAATATGAAAACGGGAAAATTCCGCGAGTATTTTAATTCTCATTATTTCGCCAAAAATACCGTGGTGGCAATTGCTGGAAATTTCTCTCAAGAAAAAGCCGAGAAACATGTGGAAAAATATTTTGCCAATATGCGCCAGCATGAATTATTGAAACCGGCGGCGGTGAAAACCAGTCAGACCAAACCCGGCTTAAAAATTTTTAACAAACAAACCGACCAAACACATATTTTTATGGGAGTAAGAGGCTACGATATTTTTGATGCCAAGAAAGAGGTTTTAAAAATTATGGCGGTGATTTTAGGCGGCGGCATGAGTTCCAGACTTTTTACCGAAGTCAGAGAAAAAAGAGGCTTGGCTTATTACATCGGCGCCGATGCGGATTTTTACATGGACACCGGAGACTTTACCAGCTTTGCCGGTTTGGAACAGGAGAAACTCAAGCCGGCCCTGGAGGTTATCTTAAACGAGTTTAAAAAACTAAAAAACGAAAAAGTTTCAGAAAAAGAGCTTAAAAAAGCCAAAGATTCAGTCAAGGGGCGGATGGCGATAAGCTTTGAATCTTCGGATGATTTAGCTTCTTTTTACGCCAGCCAAGAATTGCTTCAAAAAGAGATCCTAACTCCCGAAGAGAAGTTTGAAAAATTGAACAAAGTTACCACTAAAGATATTATGGAGGTAGCCAGTGAGATATTTAGAGAGGAAAAACTTAATCTGGGAATTATTGGGCCGTTCAAAGAAGACGACCCCGAGATTTACAACTTGCTTAAGTTGTGATATAGTATCAGAAGCTATGGAAACGGAAAAACCAAAAGTAGTTTTTCACGATATTGAAACCTTTACTGTCTTTAAGGTTATTTTGATTTTGCTGTTTTTTGTCCTTCTTTATCTTTTGAGGGACATAATAATCATTTTGCTTTTTGCTGTTGTTATTGCTTCGGCGATAACGCCTTTTGCCAACTGGCTTGACCAAAAAAAATTTCCCAGACTGCTCGGGGTTTTACTTTTGTATTTATCGCTTTTTGTTTTAGTTTTGTTTTTGCTTTCGCTGATGGTGCCTTTCGTTACCGGAGAAGTTAATCAGTTAATAAAAACCCTGCCTAATTTTATAGATAAGGTTTCTGTTTCATTGGAAAAAGCCCAGGAAAGCTCTTCTCGCTATGTTGATTTCTTCAACGAAATATTAAACTTGCTTGATACTTTTTCCAGTTACCTGCAGGCTTCTTCGCGTTCGGCTTTTGGTTTTGTGGTCAGCATTTTTGGCGGACTCTTTTCCTTCTTGGCCATAGTTGTAATTTCTTTTTATCTTTCGGTAATGCGGGGCGGGATTGAAAGTTTTATTCGTTCCGTGGTGCCGTCAGAATATGAAGCGTCAGTTTTAAATGTTTGGAAGCGTTCCGAAAAAAAAGTCGGTCGTTGGCTGCAGGGCCAGCTTCTGCTAGCTTTAATTGTCGGCTTGGCGGTTTATGTCACCCTTTCTTTAATAGGCATTAAATTTGCTTTACTGCTTGGCATTATTGCTATGGTTTTGGAGTTAGTGCCGCACGCCGGTCCGGTTTTGTCGGCAATTCCGGCAGTTATATTTGCTTTTAGCCAGTCACCAACCTTGGGTCTTTGGGTTATTTTGGCCTATGTGATCATACATCAAATTGAAAGCCATGTTTTGGTGCCGATTGTTTTGGGTAGGACGGTTGGCCTCAATCCGGTTGTGGTAATCTTGGCTCTTCTGATCGGCTTTAAGTTAGCCGGTATTTTGGGGATGATTCTTTCTGTGCCGGTGGCGGCAATTGTTGTTGAAATTTTATACGAGTTTGGCAAAGAGGAAGCCGAGCACCAGCATATGCCCATTATTACTTCCGAAGAAGGGGCCCAGCAAAGTCTATAGGACTTACGCACCGCCTGTCTGGACAAGCTTTTGACCAATTACGTCGTTATTCTCTTGCGGTTTCGCTCTGCGTAGGTAAACTACGCGTCGCGAAATCCTCGGAGAAGTGCCTAGTACTTGGTCAAATGCGTAAGTCCTATATAAACGAAATGGGCTCTAAACTTTTTATTTTAGCTACTCCCATAGGCAACCTCGAAGACATTTCTCTTCGAGGTTTGCGTGTTTTAAAGGAAGCAGATGTGATTGCCGCCGAAGATACCAGAGTTACAAGAAAGTTATTGGATCACTATCAAATACAAAAACCTTTAATTTCTCTTCACAAATTTAGTTCTGCAAAAGAAGTTGGAAAAATCATTGAGATGTTAAAAGCTGGCAAAAATATAGTTTTGGTTAGTGATGCGGGCACACCGGGCATATCTGATCCCGGCGGCAAGCTGATTGAAGAAGTATTAAAAACTTTAGGCAGTGAGGTGGAAGTTATTCCAATTCCGGGACCCAACGCGGCAGTTGCGGCATTAAGTATTTCCGGCTTTCCGGCCGACAGATTTTTGTTTTTAGGTTTCTCGCCTCACAAAAAAGGCCGAAAAACTTTTTTTCAGGAAATTGCTGATTCCGAGTATACCGTAGTTTTTTACGAATCGCCCCATCGCATAATTAAGACCCTCAAAGAAATGTCCGAACACGAAGAACTAAAAAACAGGCAGTTAGTTATTGCCAGAGAATTAACCAAAAAATTTGAGACAATTTACCGCGGCACGGCTTCGGAAATTTTAGAAAAGTTTGAAAAAGAACTTACCAGGGGGGAGATAACGGTTGTCGTTAGGAATTAGTGACTTCAGGCGCCATCAGCAAGATTTAGCGGGCAACTAAAAAAGGCGATATTGACAGGTCGTCGCTTTTTTGTTACTTTAAAACATCCTTCCTTTGGGGCCTGGAGGCTCTATCAGAAGGGTCAGATTTTTAAAAAAAGAAGAAAAAAGAGGAGAAGAGAAGATGAAAAAAAGGGAAGCCAACTTTACGATGTCGTTTTCAGAAGATTCAGCAGTACAAAAGAGGATCGAGCTTAAACTAAAAGAGCTGGAAGACGGGTTATTTCAGCCCTCTGTTAAAATTAGAGACCTGATAACCGGACTCGAAGCGGACATAAAAATGCCCAAAGGCGACTTTAGAAAGGTATTTGAGAAAATGGAGTCGCAACTTACGCCGGAAAACACCCAAAAAATAAGCCAAAAAATTGCCACTCTTTTTCGCTATATTTAAAACGAGAAGCAAGTGTGGCAAAACGAGATGAGAGAATAAAACAAGGAGGAAAAAATGAAAGAACTGAAAAAAGTTAGCCCATCAATTTTTTGGGACTATGCCGGAGGCGGTCTTTTTGCTGGGTTTTGTCTGGCTGTTGCATTTGTTATAATTTTTGCCGTGGTGATAACAAGTAAAGCAAAGATTTGCTCTACCACCAGCGCCGTCAGAGACAGAAGACGATTTAAATAATGAATATATTGAGATGGGTTTAGAATCTCAACAGTAAAAAGTCTACAACAAAAATAAAACAGGCCGGAACTTTCCGGCTTTTTATTTTACTGGATTTTGGCTTGATTTTAAGTTAATCTAAAAACAGCTTAAAAGCTGTTTTTATGTCAGAAAAGTTTTACATTACAACAAGTATTGCTTATGTTAATGCCCCGCCTCACATCGGATATGCTTTAGAATTAGTACAAGCTGATGTGCTGGCGCGCTACAACTCATTGCTGGGTAGGGAAACCTACTTTTTAACCGGCACCGATGAACATGGAGCTAAAATTGCCAAAGTGGCAGAAGCTGAAGGAAAAAACAAAAAAGAATTCGTGGATGAGATTGCGGCAAAATTCCAACTGCTGGCTGATACGCTTAACATTTCAAACAATGATTTCATAAGAACCAGCGATCAAAAACGCCACTGGCCGGCGGTTCAAAAGATCTGGAAGAAGCTGGAAGAATCTGGCGACTTGTATAGAGCTAAGTATAAAGGTCTTTATTGCGTCGGCCACGAGGCTTTTATAAAACCAAGCGAACTGAAAGACGGCGAGTGTCCTTTGCATAAGCAAAAACCGGAAGTCATTGAGGAGGAAAACTGGTTTTTCAAATTAACTAAATATAGAAATCAGATTAAAGAAGCAATTAAGAGTCAAGAGATGAAAATTTTACCCACTCACAGGCAGAGTGAAACTTTGAATTTACTTGATGATGCCGAAGACGTCAGTTTCTCTAGGCCAAGCAAAGATCTTAAGTGGGGTATTCCAGTGCCGGGTGATGAGACCTCAACGATGTATGTCTGGTCGGACGCTTTGACTAACTATATTTCCGCCATTGGCTATTTTGACGAAACGGAACAGTTTAAAAAACTTTGGCCGGCCGATGTGCATTTGATTGGCAAAGATATTTTGCGTTTTCATGCCATGATCTGGCCAGCCATGCTTTTATCGGCTGGTCTGTCTTTGCCAAAAGCAATTTATGTTCATGGTTTTATCACGGTTGATGGCGAAAAAATGTCTAAAACCATTGGCAATGTCGTTGATCCTTTTGAAGTGGTAAAAAAATACGGTCTAGATCCGGTAAGATATTTTTTGTTGCGAGAAATTCCATCTGGGGAAGACGGAGATTTTTCTTACAAAAAATTGGAAGAAAGATATCAGGCAGATTTGGCCAACGGTTTGGGCAATTTGGTTCAGAGGATTTTGACTTTAATTGAAAGCAACTTGCTGGGCGAACTAAATTACCGAGCAAATTTAGAAGACAAAGAAATAAAGGAGCTGATAAAAAATACCAAAGAATCTTACGGAAAAAATTTAGAAAACTTTAGATTGCACGAAGCTCTTGGCGATATTTTTGACTTGATCGGTTTTGCTAATGGCTATGTTAATCAGCATAAACCATGGGAGCTGGCCAAATCAGACCCCGATCATTTTTTTGAAGTAATGACAAATCTAGCGCTGATAATTTTAAATATTTCTTTTTTGCTTTATCCTTTTATGCCTGAAACCAGTCAAAAAATTATGCAATCTTTCGGATTGTCTTTAAAAGATGATTTGCAGAAGTTAGACCATCAAAGGTTAACTATTAAAAAAGGCGAAGTTTTATTTCCGAGGTTAAAATAGATAAAATTTACGCGGTAGAGTCTGGCAAATCCTGATTTTTCCGAACGCTCGTTTTTCCCAGCGAGAAAAACTTCGCTCGTATCAGGATGTGGATTCCCGCCAAAGGCGTGACCCCGCCATCGGATTTACAGCTTATGCTTCGCATGGGCTGCAAATCCGATGGCTATGCAATCCACAACCTGATGCGTCTCCAAAAGCAGGATTTGTCAGACGCTATAACCTGTAATTTATGTTTGACTCTCATTGTCATCCGCAGTTTCCTCAATACGATCAGGGTCGCGAGGAGATGATAAAAAGAACCTTAGACAAAGGGATTAAAATGATTTGTGTGGGCACTGATTTTGAGATGTCGGAGAAAGCGGTTGAGTTGGCAAAAAGATACGATGGAATTTGGGCGGCTATCGGTTTGCATCCCAACGACCCATTCGGTAAAACTCAGGGTCGTCCTGAGCAAAGTCGAACGGACGATAACCTGCACGAAGAAGTTAACCTAGAAAAATATAGAGAATTATTGTCGGAGAAAAAAGTTATTGCCATTGGAGAAATTGGATTGGATTATTACAGAACCACGGGCGAAGATTTAATTGCCAAGCAAAAAGACCGCTTTATTAAATTTTTAGAGTTGGCTAGAGAATCAGGCAAGCCTTTAATTTTGCACTGTCGAGATGCTTATGCTGATATGCTGGAGATGTTAAGTTCGGCGGAGACTCTTTTTGGGGCAGCCAGTCTTAAGGGCGTGGTTCACTCTTTTACTTCAACTTGGGAGGTTGCTCAAAAATTTATGGAGCAAGGTTTTCTAATTGGCTTAAACGGTATTATTACTTTTACTGATCAGCACAATGAACTTATAAAAAATATACCGTTGGACAAATTGCTTTTGGAGACAGATGCGCCTTATCTGTCGCCAGTGCCTCATCGTGGTAAAAGAAACGAATCAATTTATTTGGAATTTATAGCAAAAAAAATCGCCGAATTAAGAGGCGAAACTGTAGAAAAAATAGCCGAGCAGACGAGCAAGAATACAGAAGAATTGTTTGGTTTGAACTAAATATTACAACACACTTTAAGCCCTTACAAGGATGACCCTTGTAAGGGCTTAAAAAAAGAGGCCACCAGCGGCGCGATACTTTGCGCTGTGGTGGCCGAAATGTCTGGTCGGTTACTTCTTTACAATGATGGTCGGAATGAATTTCTGTTCCGACTTAAAATTGTAGTTGAAGTGCCACTCCAACCATTCTTGTGGAGGGTATACGACTCTCTCAACAAGAATTCCTTGCCGCTTTTGTCTAATAAGCTTGACGGTCCCAGGTTTCATGCCGGGGATTTCCCGGACGATAGGTCCGCGACCGTCAAAAAGGGGGGCCGGTTTTGACTTGACGATATTTCTGTCGACGAAGTCGAACATCCGACCATCGACGACTTTTCCATCAGGCATCTGCAGGTTTGCCAAATAGGTCATGGCCAGAGGGTAAATTTTTCCCTCTTCTACCTTGTCGTCACTTGACGACAGGAAGTAAACCCAAAAACCAACAAGCAAAAGCAGGGCGGCGGCTACAACTCCTGCCAATAATTTCTGATCTTTCGGCATTTCTATCTCCTTGTTTTGATGGTACTTTAATACTGTAATTATACCACACTTTGCTTGGTAACGCAAGACTTTAAAAACCTTTGGAAAATGGGCATAATTGAAGGCATACTTTATGGCAAAATATAACCATCAAAAAATTGAAAAAAAGTGGCAAAAGTATTGGCAGAGTAAAAAACTCTTCCAAGCCGAAGACAACATAAAAGACAAGGAAAATTTTATATTGCTGACGGAATTTCCTTATCCTTCAGGCAATCTCCATATCGGCCACTGGTACGCTTTTGCCGTGCCGGATATTTTGTCCCGCTATTTAAGAATGAAGGGCAAGAATGTTTTGTATCCAATCGGCTTTGACGCTTTTGGTTTGCCGGCTGAAAATGCGGCTATAAAAAATAAAGTTAACCCCAGAGACTGGACGGAAAAAAATATTGCTTACATGACTAAACAGCTTCAATCAATGGGTGCTACTTTTGATTGGTCGCGCAAAGTTTCTACGATTGACCCGGAATATTACAAATGGACCCAGTGGCTTTTTCTCCAGCTTTACAAAAAAGGTTTAGCTTATCGGGCCAAAACTTTGGTTAACTGGTGTCCGAAAGACAAAACCGTTTTAGCCAATGAGCAAGTGATAAATGGTTGCTGTGACCGATGTGGCGCGGAAGTTATCCAAAAAGAGCTGTCTCAATGGATGTTCAAGACGACTCATTATGCCGACAAGCTGGTTGATGATCTGGAAAAAGTTGATTGGCCGGAAGTTACTAAAACCGCTCAAAAAAACTGGATTGGCCGTTCACGCGGCGCAGAAATAGAATTTTTGGTTCCCAACTCAAAAGAAACGGTGAAAGTTTTTACTACCAGAGCTGATACTCTTTTCGGAGCTACTTACCTTGTTCTGGCTCCAGAGCATCCTTTAGTAAAAAAAATAACTACGGATCAAAATTTGGACAAAGTAAATCGTTATCTGGAAGAAGCGAGAAAAAAGTCTGAATTAGAGCGGACTCATTTGGAAAAAGAAAAGACCGGAGTATTTACCGGAGGCTATGTCGTCAATCCTATCAACAAAGAAAAAATTCCTGTTTGGGTGGCGGATTATGTAATTGGCTGGTACGGAACAGGCGCGGTTATGGCTGTGCCAGCTCATGATGAAAGGGACTTTGAGTTTGCCAAAAAGTATGGCTTGCCTATAAAAATTGTCGTCAGGCCAAAAGAAGATTGGGATTTTGAAAAAAGGGCCTATACCGAGGACGGAATTTTAACTGACTCAAAAGAATTTTCAGGCTACCAATCAAGTGATGCTCGGGAAGAAATAGTAGAAAACTTGGCTAAACAAAGGCTAGCTGTCCGCAAAACCAACTACAAACTTCATGATTGGGTGATTTCTCGGCAAAGATACTGGGGCACGCCGATACCAATGATTCATTGCAGTAAATGCGCCCTTCGAGGTGTCTCAGGGCAAGACTATCAGCCGGTTCCAGAAAAAGATTTGCCGGTCAAATTGCCAAAGCTGAATGACTTTAAACCCAATGATGACGGACGCTCGCCTTTGGCAAAAGCAGAAGGTTGGGTCGTGGTTAAATGCCCAAAGTGCGGCCAAGAAGCTGAAAGAGAAACTGATACCATGGATACTTTTGTTGACTCATCGTGGTATTTTTTGCGTTACCCCGATCCTAAAAACAAAAAAAGTTTTGCCGATTCCGAGAAAATGAAAGACTGGTTGCCGGTAAAAACATATATTGGCGGAGCTGAACACAACACCATGCACTTGCTCTACTCGCGCTTTTTCACTAAAGCACTTTTTGATTTGGGTTTGATTGACTTTGAAGAGCCATTTTTAACAAGACACAACCATGGAATTATCTTGGGACCGGACAGCCAGAAAATGTCCAAGTCGCGAGGCAATGTTGTTGATCCGGATGATCTGGTAAAAAAATATGGAGCTGATACGGTACGCATGTACCTTGCTTTCATGAGTCCCTATGATCAAGGCGGTCCTTGGAGTCCGGGCAGTATAAATGGTGTTTACCGTTTCTTGAATCGGGTTTGGAATCTGTTTGAGAAATCAAAAGATGGGAAAGATAAAAAGACAGAGATGGGCCATGAACTTCATTCAGCGATTAAAAAAATAGGCGAGGATATTGAAAATCTTAATTTTAACACCGGAGTCAGCGAGCTGATGAAACTTTTAAACGAAATTGAAAAAAACGGCAGTTCCCGAAAAGATAATATAATATTTTTAAAACTGCTGGCGCCCTTTGCCCCGCATCTTGCTGAAGAAGTCTGGCAGACATTGCTTAAGCATAAAAAATCAATTAGTTTAGAAGACTGGCCGAAGTACGATGAAAAGTTTTTGAAACAAGAAGAAGTTGATTTGATAGTTCAGGTTGACGGAAAAGTCAGGGATGTCATTAAAGTAAGTAGGGGCATAAGTGAAGCAGGGGCTAGAAATTTGGCAGTTTCTTCGGAAAAAATTAAAGCCCATATCGGAAATAAACCCGTAAAAAAAGTTTTTTTTGTTCCCGACCGCCTAATTAATCTGGTTATCTAATGACAAAAAATATTGTTACAATTGGCGGCGGGACCGGGACTTTTGTTATCCTTTCTGCCCTAAAGGGCTTTGATTTTAACTTGAGCGCGATTGTTTCAATGTGCGATGACGGCGGATCAACCGGAAAACTGCGCGACGACTATGGTGTTCTGCCGCCGGGTGATATACGCCGGTCTTTAATAGCTCTTTCTTCGGCCAGCAAGTCGTTGAGAAAACTTTTTGACTTTCGTTTTAAGGGCGGCGAGTTAGACGGGCATAGTATGGGCAATCTTTTTTTAACTGCTTTAGAAAAAACCGAGGGCACTTTTTATCGGGCGGTTGCCACGGCATCAGAGGTCTTAAGTGTTAAAGGACGGGTAATTCCAGTAACCTTAAATAATGTTCGTCTTCATGCCGAACTTGAGAACGGAAAAATAATAAGTGGGGAGACGAATATAGATATCCCTAAGCACAACTCCGAGTTAAAGATAGTGAAAGTTTTTTTGCGGCCTGAAGCTCGGGCTAATCCAGATGCTCTTGAAGCGATTAAAAAGGCCGACCTTATAATTATCGGTCCGGGTGATTTATATACCAGCATTTTGCCGAACTTTTTAGTTAGCAATATTGCCAAAGCAGTTCGTTTTTCGAAGGCCAGAAAGATTTTTGTTTGCAATTTAATGACCAAAAACGGTGAGACCAATAATTTTTCTGTCATGGATTTTATTTCTGCCATAGAGCGTCACTTGGGCAAAGACGTTTTAAATTATGTTTTAGTTAATTCAAAAAAACCGGGCAGTGTTAGATTGAAAAGATATGCTGAAGAAAAGGCGCAACTAGTTAGTCTACCCGGAGATTACAAGAACCAACTTAATAAAACAGCGGTTTTAAGGGCTAATTTGCTGACAAAAAGCGGACTTATCAGGCACGATCCAAAGAAGCTGGCGAATCAGATTTTAAATTTGTTGTAATTGAGGTTTCGCAATTATTGCTTTTGAAGGCTCTGTAAGCTGTGGATTGCTCGCGAGTCTTGTTTTTAGCCCATTCGCAAAGCGAATAAGATAAAAACAAGACGAGCTGGTCGGAAAGAGCAAGCTTTTTCGCTGGAAAAAAGCGAGCGTCCGGAAAAAGCAATAATTACAAAACCCCAAGAACGGATGCAAATCGTAAAAATTGACTTAAATAAAAACTATGACGATGTTATTGCGGAAGCTTGCCGTGTTTTAAGGCTGGGTGGGGTGATAGTTTATCCGACTGACACGGTTTATGGTCTTGGCGCTAACGCTTGCGACAGTCTGGCCGTAGACCAGATTTTTAAAATTAAAAAAAGAACTTACTCAAAACCACTGCCGATTATTGCCAGAAACATTACTTGGGTTGAAGCCCTAGCTTGCTTAAATCGTAAAACAAAAAAAGCTCTTGAATCAATCTGGCCCGGAGCGGTAACAGCTGTTTTGCCAAACAGAGAGCATTTATCTTCTTTGGTTACTGCCGGCGGGATTTCGGTGGGCGTGAGAATACCGGATTTTCTTTTTACTGATCAGCTTTTGGGAAAATTCGGCTATCCGCTGACAGCCACCTCGGCCAATGTTTCCGGCGAAGAATCAACCAATGACATAAACAAAATTATAGAAAGATTTCAAAACTCAAATTATCGGCCGAATTTAATAATTGATGCCGGTATTTTGCCTAGATCAAAACCGTCAACGGTAATTGATTTGACTTCTCAATCGCCCAAAATTTTAAAAGTTGGTCCATCTAAACCAGAACAACTTTTGAAGTTGTTAAACCTTACTAATGATTAAAAAGCTTATTCAAAAAGAAGCTAAGAGGCAAAAAAAAGTTATCAATCTGATTCCTTCAGAAAATTATGTTTCCAAAAACGTTTTGGCCGCTTTGGGTTCGCCGCTTACTAACAAATACGCCGAAGGCCAATCTCACCAGAGATACTATTTTGGTAATAAAATTATTGACCAAGTAGAGGACGAGGTTAAAAATTTAGCTTATCGTGCTTTTAAAATTTCTGCAGAAAATTGGGGAGTTAATGTTCAGCCTTACTCTGGCAGTATCGCCAACATGGCGGTGTATTTAGCCAGCGTGAATGTCGGCGAGAAAATATTGGCTATGTCTTTGGAGCATGGCGGGCATCTTACTCATGGGCACCATGTCAGTTGGACAGGAAAGCTTTTTAAATTTAAACATTATGGCGTGGGCGAAGATGGCTATCTTAATTATGATAAGATTTCAAAAATTGCCCAAGAATTTAAACCCAAGTTGATTGTCTGCGGCGCGACAGCTTATCCGCGCGAACTTGATTTTAAAAAATTTAAAGAAATTGCCGATAGCGTCGGTGCTTTGTTGATGGCCGACATTTCTCATATTGCCGGTTTGGTTGTGGGTGGGTCGCATCCTTCACCCTTTCCTTACGCGGATATTGTCACGACAACAACGCAGAAAACTTTACGCGGGCCGCGGGGGGCAATTATTTTTTCTAAAGAGAGTCTCTCTGAAAAAATTGATAAAGCAGTTTTTCCGGGGTTGCAAGGCGGGCCGCATATGCATACGATTGCGGCGATGGGTGTTGCTTTTGAGGAAGCATTGAAACCTGGTTTCAAAAAATATACTAGACAAGTAATTGCAAATGCCAAAGTTTTGGCTGAAGAATTAAAAAAGTTAGGATTTAAAATAATTTCTGGCGGAACTGATAATCACTTAATGCTGGTTGATGTTACACCTTTGAGTTTAACTGGCAGTGAAGCCGGCAAAAGGCTGGAAAAAGCCGGTATTATAGTCAATAAAAACATGATTCCTTATGACATGCGGAAACCTTGGGATCCTTCAGGAATTCGCTTAGGCACGCCGGCGGTTACAACGCAAGGCATGAAAGAAAAAGATATGGTCAAGATTGCAGCAAAAATTGCTAAAATTTTAAAATGACAAATTTGGTTGACGGTAAAAAAATTGCCGATCAAATGCTGGATGAGATAGCTGAAAAAGTTAAGATTATAAAAAAGCCACTAAAAATGGCGACAGTTTTAGTCGGCAATAACCCAAAGAGCAGAAAATTTTTAGAATTAAAAAAGAAAGCTGGAGAAGAAGTTGGAATTAGCGTTGATGTGCACGAACTTCCTTTAGATATAAAAACCTTAGAACTGTCGGCAATTATTCATAAGTTAAGCCAGTCTGATTACAGTGGTGTTTTGCTTGAGTTGCCCCTTCCTGAGCCCGTTGATTTAGTAGCAGTCTTAAATTCTATTCTTGTCCAAAAAGATGTAGATGTTTTATCTTTTGAAGCGCAGGAAAAATTTTATTCGGGG
>OBEQ010670010.1_pt1 | contig 17711 bp, 15 predicted proteins | sample 1670901 | NCBI WGS metagenome assembly OBEQ01 (sample SAMEA104232315, study PRJEB22302) | groundwater metagenome | biome: forest; feature: aquifer; material: groundwater | place: USA | collected 2011-08-07 | depth 5.4 m
AAACTTCAGTCGTAAGAAGAGGGTAGCTATTCTCCTAAACTTATAGTATGATATACGCGTCAAAGGTCTTGTATATTATTAAAATAAATAATTCATTTTTATGAAAAAAATAGGCAAAGTTACCCATTATTATGGGAATATCGGCGTCGCTATCGTTGAACTTTCGGGCAAATTATCGGTCGGCGATCGCGTCAAATTCAGCCACGGCGAACACGAAATTGAACAAAATATTGAATCAATGCAAATGGAGCATAAAGAAGTTGATTCGGCCAAGAAAGGCGATGTGGTTGGCGTTAAAGTTGGCGAAAAAATTGTCGAAGGAACCGAGGTTTCTTTAATGGAGGAATAAAAAAATCCTAAATTTTAAATTTTACAAGCGTCAATTAAAAACGTATATTTCTTTGCGCATGGTGCTCGTAGCTCAATGGTAGAGCTCTTCTCTGTGGCAGAAGTGACGGGGGTTCGATTCCCCTCGAGCACCCAAATTCATATTAAATTTCTAAAATCAAATCGCTCCGCAATTGCGGAGCGATTTGATTTTTCATTCCTGATTTTTTATAGTGGCGAGAGTTTTTCTATTTTTATTTCATTTCTTCAAGTATCACATCGGTTTCAACCTCCTTATCCTTTCTCAAAATTTTCATACTAAGTTTGTCGCCGATTTCATGTTTTTGAATGACATCAGCAATGGGAAGATCTTTGGTAACTTTTTTGCCGTCAATTTCAAGAATAATATCGTGTTCTTCAATGCCGGCCTTGGCAGCGGGACTGTCCGGAAGAACGCCGTAATCGCCCGGTGTTGCCTCGGGAACGACAAACGCGCCGTAATCAACCGCCAGATTGTGCCGCATTTTCAAAACCGGATCTATTAAGATGTAGCGCAAACCCAAAAAAGGAGCGCGGATGCGGCCGTATTTTTTAATATCGTCTAAAGCTTTTTTGGCAGAATTTATGGGAATGGCAAAACCGATGTTTTGAGCGCCAAAAACGATGGCCGAGTTAATGCCAATGGCCTTGCCTTCAATGTCAACCAAGGGCCCGCCCGAATTTCCCGGGTTAATCGCGGCATCGGTTTGAATAACCCCTCTAAGTTCCTGCTGGCGGCCGTCGACTCCCGTTTGTGCCGTAATGTGGCGCGAAAGACCGGAAATAATTCCGGAAGAAATGGTATTCTGGAATTGGCCTAGAGCATTGCCGATAGCGATAGCCGTTTGCCCCAAATCAAGACTTGTAGAATCACCGAGCTCAATATAGGGCAGGTTATTAGCTTCAATTTTTAAAACGGCGATATCGTTTATCGGATCGCGAGCGACCACTTTGGCATGATATTTTTTTCCTTCGCTCCCGACAACGGTGTAATCGGCCTTGGGGTCAACCACGACGTGTTTATTGGTTAAAACAAAACCGTCTTCAGAAATGAAAAATCCGGAGCCGCCGCCAATTTTCACCCGGCCGTGCTCGTCAAACATTTCCGGCGGAATTTGCTTGTATAATTCGGCCGGATTAAACGGCAGAAAAGGAAAAAAATCCGGAAAATCTTCCAACTTGGGCAGATTTTTAGCAATAACGATAGAAACGACCGCCGGCGCGCATTTTTTAACTACTTTGATGATTGGTGATTTTTCAGACATAGAATTTTATTTGAAATCTAATATTAGTATTTATCACTATTTTGTAGTATAAATTATAACTGTAAATATGTAAAATAGTTTTCGAGGCCCTTGTAGTTCAACGGACAGAACAGCACACTCCTAACGTGCGGATCGAGGTTCGATTCCTCGCGAGGGCACCACACTGTGCGGGGTTCTGGGTGATCAGGGTTGTCGCCTTTCATGGACGACCTTGATTCCCGACCACCCTGTACGAAACAAAAATACCGCTTGCATTTTGCAGCGGTATTTTTGTTTGGCTATTCCGTTTCTGGCCGCAGCGTTATCACTTTGTCCTTGAGCATCAATCTACTTTTTAGATTCGAGAGTAGCTCGCGCTTTTCTATGATTGATCCCTCTGTTAATAGGTATACGGCATAAGCTCTTGCATCAAACTCGTCCGGCTCGGGATTCTTCTCTTTGCCTTTGCCCAGGGCGATCTTTCTGAATTTATTGTACTTCGATATCTCGTCCTTGAACTTCTGCCGGATGCCGAGTTCGTTTACATCAAGCGTATCGAGGATTTTTGTGATCTGCTCGATGATATCTTCCTCCTTGATATACCCGCCTTTGCATTCCGGGTCCTTCGCTTTCGTGCATCCGTAGTAGACGTACCTATGAGTATTCCCGTTCTGCTGATATTTGAATTTCTCGCAAGCCGTTATACCTGATCCGCAGAGGCCGCAAGCGATCAGTTTCGTGAAGGCGAACTCCTTATCATTATTTTTATTGATCTCGCTCCGGACGAGCTGTGCTTGTGCTTGGTCATACAATTCTTTAGTGATAATTGGCGCATGTTGTCCGGTGTACCAATTTCCTGAGCCGACCGGATATTCGAACACTCCATAGTAGAAGGTCTTCTTGAGGATCATAAAGATATTACTAACCGAGAGATGTTTTCCGGCTGTGGTTTTGAACTTCGCTTCGTGCCGCAGCCAGTGATGTATTCTTCTCCCCGACCACTGCTCGTTCGCGACTTTTTCAAATATCTGTCGGACTATTGGAGCGCGCACCGGATCCACGATCACCTCACACGGTTTGTCTTTGCGCTTCTCGTTCAGATATCCGGTTGGGGCCATCGAAGGCCGCAACCCCTGCTCGCACCGTGTCCGCAGTCCGCGCTTCACGTTCTCCGATTTATTATCATTCTCAAGCTTTGCCGTTGAACACAAGATCATCAGCATGAACTTCTCGCTCGGATTGTTCGTGAATTTCTGCGAGAAAGTTCGTATCTCTATCAGTGACTTTTGATCCATGAGGTCGACAAGCGATCCGAGATCGCCTGCATTTCTCGAAAGGCGATCCGGTGCCCATGTGAGGATGCCACTGAACTTGCCTGCCTTAATATCCTTAAGGAGAGTGTTGAATACCTCGCGCTGGCCTACGGCTTTGGCCGAGTGGGATTCCTTACGGATTTCCACGATCTGGAGGCCATCCCGCTCAGCAATCTTGATCATCTCCTTAATCTGGCTATCTATAGAAAGGACCTGCTGTTCCTCGCTCTCTGTACTCTTTCTTGCATACAGACAGTAGGCGACCTTTATTGGCAGCGGTTGATTGGTTGAGGTCGCCGCTCCTGCCGACCCCTTAGTTAGGTTTGTCATACAACACAATGGATGACGCGAACCCGCGAGGGCGTCCAGAGTGCCTAAGTTGATAACTAAGAGACCGATATTAGGCGATGAAAGGACGAGGAAGGCAAGGGAAGATAAATTGGAATCAGTTTTTTGAATTTTCCTCTTCGCGCCAACAATATTTTTTTATCGAAATACTATCGGATGACAGAAAAAATTGCGAACATCACTTTCCGAGGAATGAGAAATAAGGAAATAAAACTCCAGAGGCCGATCATGCAAACAACAATGAAGAACTATAAAATTAGCGCTCCTATAATCATGCTGGGACATCTCGGTCGCGGATAACCAAAAGTGAGGTCGTTGAGGGATTTTTTGGGGGCGTTACACGATGTCTTTTTAGGCCTCTTGGTCGGATGCCAAAATCAAGAAATGAGACATTTTGAGACGCAAAAAGAGTACTTTGTTCTCACTGGGAAATGACTTAATCGGTGTTAAAAGCTACATAAAACGTGGCTCCTCTATGTTCCCTTGATTCAAACCAAATTTTGCCACCCATTTTTTCTACCATCGTCTTTACTATATATAATCCAAGACCAGTACCGTCAACCTTTTGCGATGAAACATTGTCTGCCCGAAAAAACTTGGTAAAAATTTGGGATTTCTGTTCGGCCGGAATGCCTATACCGGTATCTATAACTTCAACTAGAATCTCATCGCCTTTCTTCTGCCCCGATGGCTTCGCCATAGATAATCCTCGATGGATTCGGGACATTTTAACCTGTATTTCGCCACCTGGCGGCGTGTATTTAATTGCGTTAGAAATAAGATTTTCAAAAATAATCTGCACCATTTTAAGATCAGCTGAGATAATAAAATTATTTTCCTTCGGGGCATACGATTGTAAAAGTTTTAAATTCTTTTCTTTTATTTTTGGTTCAAAATCGTGAAGAATCAATCTCATTTTCTCGTTCAAATTTATCGTTTCTTCTTTAATAGGGAAAACACCAAGTTCAAGCCGCGAAACATTCAAAAAAGCGTCCACCAATTCAACCATCCGCTCTGTATTAGTGTATATTTTTTCAAGGTACTCTTCCTGCTTTTCTAAAACATTATCTGCATACCCAGCACTAAGCATATCAATATACCATTTAATAATGGTAAGAGGGGTTTTCAGCTGATGTGAAGCAAGCGATACAAATTCGCTCTTGGCGCGATTCAATTCGTGCTCTTTAGCAATTTGCTCATCGCGGATTCTAAGAATATCGTTCGTCTGCAACAACTCAAAATCGCGCCGCACCAACATCTTAGCAATATGATCCAGTTCTTGTTCCCTCTGGTTTCGGAGTGTCACATCGCGAAAAATACCCCAAGTAGAAAGGAATTTTCCGTCTTTCATGCGAACGCTGATATTCCCCTCAACATCAATCACGCGGCCGTCTTTGGCGACAAACTGTGTCGCAAAATTATCAAAAGATTTTCCCTTTTGCATTTCCGCAAACGCGGCAAAACACGCCGGCAAGTGGCTGGGATGAATAATGTTCGGAAATGCTATGCGGCTTACTTCATCATTGGTATATCCCAGCGCGTCTCGCCATTTCTTGTTTACATATAAAAATCGCCCGTATTCATCCACACTTTGAATTAAATCGTTTGCATTTTCAAATAACTCTTCCCAGGCCTCAATGTCATCAAATAAAGTATTAGATTTCATTATGTCTTTTATTCTCCGACAACAAACATTGTCATTGTTTCGTTATGGAAATACGCCGGCGTTCCTTTTTTACCGAGAAGAGGCCCTTGTTCTCCGTAGGTATAAAACCCAATCATTGGTATATTTTTTCCGAGAGCTGCCTCCACTTCCTTATTTTCATCATTACAACGCACGCCCAACAGCTTATTCCGCGCCATGCAGTTAAACATAATCGCGAATCGCGCCGGATGCCCTTCCAATTGTTCCCGCGCGATTCCAGCCGCAGTTTTTGCCGCTCTTATCGCCGCATCTCGATCTCCAATCATTAAACGAATGGATGTTCCCTCTGGAATTGCGGCAGCCATGGTAATTTCGCCTTTTTTGTTGGCAACCACCGGATCTCTGATTAAAAGTTCGTCACTTCCGACGACAGCGATGCCAAGAGGATATGTGTACGCCATCCGCGCAAGCGGCTGCTTGATCAAATCAGAGGCACTTTTACCAAAATAATCCTGGTACACTTTAAGCGCAGGTTCATGGTTAATTTCTTTAAGCACTACGCCATCCGCTTTAGTAACCGTAAGCGGCAATCCAACCGGCTCCCAGCCGTGTCGTACGCCAAAACCGTATGAAAAATTGCCAGAGATACCAATGCCTATTACTGAATCGGTAAGTAATTTACCATTGCAATACTCATAAGTTTTTTGGAATAAGTAATCATCGCCGGTAGACCCGCCGATGATGGGAAAGTTTTCTCCGAGAACTGATTTTACCCCCTCAACAATAGCCGCACCATTCCCTGTCATACCGTCAGGGATCATGATAAAAATATCGGGCTTTTTACCGCCGTTAGCGTCAATGACTGATTTTGCTGCTTCGCTTCCTGCCATAAAACTGTCTTTAGCCACGCCAGCGCCGCAGCCAACATGAAATGTGATTTGATCCGAAGTAATTGCCATTACATTTACCGCGTCATACATTGACACCCAAGATGTAATCTCTCCGGCGGCAGTTCCTCCAACAATTGGTATGCCAGGCGCCTCGCTTTTCGCGCCAGCAATAAGTTCTTTCTGATCATATTTAATTGAAGAAAACATGAAAATAATATCCGGTTTTCCCCCGTCAAGTTTGGCTACCGCTTCATGAACCGCGTCGCAAGCCGCTTTGCGAGGCTCTGCAGTATTTTGTTGTATACCAACAGCAGCCTTAATCATGCCTTTCAAGCATCTCTCGAACTTTTTTAATTACATCAGGAATTTTCCAGTCCGATTTTACGAGATAATACGACGGCTCATCTTCCACAATGCCGCGCAGGATTTTATCGTCAGCGCTCAAATTAGTAAGTAAAATTATCGGAACTTTCCGACCCCACGCGCCCGATTGACGCAATTTTTTCATCATTTCCATGCCGTTCATTTTGGGCATTAAAATATCAAGAATAATCAGATCAGGATAATTACCAAGAGCTTGCGCCAAACCCTCGCCTCCATTTGCCGCTTGCAAAACCCCAAACCCTTCATGACTTAATGACTCAACAAGAGCTTGGCGCATATCCGGCTCATCTTCAACAACAAGAATTTTTTTAGACATATGTTTGTAATGTTATTTAATAATTTTTTCGACCTTGGTTAATAAATCTGCATCAGAAAACGGTTTTTCTAAAACGTCTTTCACTACCGCAAATTCCCTAAACTTAACTAAAGATTTTTGGAAATCATCGGAATTAAGAGGGAGAATTGAAATCAAAAGAGTCGGGATCTGTTTTAATTTTTGATCCTGAACCATAAATTCGCACACCTCAATACCGTTCAATTTGGGCACAAGAATATCAAGAATCAAAAGGTTGTAATGTTCTGCTTTGCGCAATTTATCCAACGCTTCTTTGCCGTTGTACGCAATATCAATGGCGCAATCAAAGTTGCCGGAAAGCGCGCGCTTGATCTGCTCAGTTACTTCTTGCTCATCATCAACAACAAGAATATGTTGGCGTGTAGTATCCATAGTTATTCAAAATATTTTCTAATGACCACTAAGTTTTTCTCAACCGCGGCCAAATGATCTTTCGATCCATCATCGGGCTTTGGAAACGCGAAACTTACTTTCTCGCCTAGCATCTTCTCGTATTTAAGAATTAAGAGCGCGATAATTTTTGCCGGACTTTTTTTGATGTTGAGCACTCTTCCGTTACTCTCGTCTATTACCAAATCATCTATGCTTTTTGCTATATCCAATGCTTTGTCTCCGACGCGTTGCCGCATTTGCGCGATAATATCGCTCACAATTTCGTAAAATATTATTTCTTCTTTAGGTATTTCCGGATATTCGTGCGGAGTAAGACGGCTAACGCGAAGTTTTTTTTTAATCAATCGGCTTGTTATCGCGCCGATAATTCCCACAATTATCGTTACAATTCCGTAAATAATAAATTGACTGACAAATATTCCGGCAATCTTTCGTTCAACGGTAAACTGATAATTCGCTGTGGCAGGCACCGTTTGGCCTTGGTAAGTAATGCGGGCCTCGGCGGTATATTGTCCGGGAGAAACATTGCGCGGAATTTGTATAATTTTTATATAACTCGCAGTAGTTTCAACCGCCACCGTCTCTTTTTCTGTAACTACATCATTCCCTTTCTCATCTAAAATATGGTAGTTGATCGTTACATCAACTCGCTTCCCACCTCCAAAGTTGGTCAATTGTACTTGTATAGGTAAAAGTTCTCCGGGAGCAACTCGAGTAACTAAATTCCCGCTGCTCGTCCTCACTTCTGACCCTCCTGCTGCCATTGTTGTCGCGGGTAGCCATAAAGCGACCGCAAGGACTATCGCAATAGAGCAAAAACGTTTTAAGCATGATGATTTGGTATTATGCATATTGAGTTCATATTTCATTTGTCCATCTGGGCATTTTTTCTCCTTCGGAGTATATAAATCACTATGCCCGCTGCTACGATGGCCGCTATGGCGACGATAATATAAGCTCTGCTTTTTTTAGATCCCGCTGGCCCCGGGCCTACTTTGATGTCAAACAATGGAGGAGCTTTTTTCGACCCACCTGCCGGCGGGGCAGGAATAACTTGCGACGTGGGCGTTTCTTTTTGAGATGTCGGAAAACCTGGCTCTGTGGGTAATGGAAATGGAAATGGAGATTCTATTGTTGATGGCAATTCGGTTACGCCCGCTTCGCCGACAGGCGAGCTAAATATAGCAAAAAGTGTCAGATGGCTAACATAAAAAGAGATTGTATCACCGCTAAAAATCGCGTCAGGAATTTTTGTCCAAATATTCGTTGCTTCATCAAAAAAATAAACGCCTAAATCCGCTCTGCCCCGCAAGAGTTTTGGGATAGTAAACGTAATTTTTATTGGTTTTAGAAATGAGTGCACGGGATTGTTTGCCTTGTCCCATGCCGTAACATTAAATAACGCATTGCCAATAACTGACACTGTTGGCGAAATAGTTGAGGATATCGTTTTTTCGCTAATATTAAATGTTATGTCGTCTGAATAAACATTGCTCGGCACATCTAAAATAACGCTTTTCTGATTGGCAAGATTTTGTGTAAACGTACCGGATTGCGCGAGAAAAAGCTTCATCGGCACATTAAAAGCGTCAATATGAGCAGGTACTGCTTGCCCGCCCGGCCCAGAAACAGATGGTATGCCTCCGCCTCCGCCTCCACCTCCACCCAAAACAGTTGCTAATGGCACAAGAGATGGCGTCGTCCTAAAGTTCTGCGGACGATAATCAGTCGTTACACTGCAATTATCGCAATCAAAAGTAAGTGTACCGATGGCGGCACTCGTTGCCTGACCAATAAACTTTCCGGAAGAATTGATAGACGCGCCGGAAAATTTGATCCATCCTAAGCCCGAACCCCAGGCGTAGCCGGATAGCGCGCCGTTCGCGGTGACCGCAACGCCGCCAATAGTCGGCGCCATGTTAATCCAGCCATAATTGCTGTTCCATACGTAGCCAGTAATACCGGAGTCCGTGATGTGAAGGTTGCCGTTCGTCGTGCCAAAATTGACCCAGCCCGCTTGGTCACTCCATGCGTACCCAGCGTTACCGCCGCTTACAATCGTACCATCTGTTTCGCTCGCCTTCGCGGAAACCGCGAAGGCGAGAATACAAAACGCAAAAATCAAAGCGTAAATTGATTTTTTATCTTTCATTTTGATTTTTTATTTTTGATTTTTGATTTTGAATCATTTAAATTTGCTTGCCCTGTAATTCCGCCTGTGGCAGATATTACCGGGGTTTCGGATTTTGCCGCTTCCGGCGACGTTTGTTGTATCGGTCCGACATTCACAATCACATTCCGCGATGGACTCCAAAGAATTGCTTTCAAGTTGCGCGGGAAAAGAAGCAATTGATCACCATTTACCGAGCCGGCAAAAAATGCCTGTTGCGCGATAAGCGTTTTCGCATCAGTTACGGTTGCCAAAACCGGCTCGTCGCCTTGTGGCAAAATTATAAGTTTTGAGACCCCAGCGACAGCCGCCGCAAGTTCTTTTTTGGCTCTCTCGGCGGGAGTTAAATGAAAATATTTTTCGTAGACAAAATATCCTCCGAGAATAATGAGTACAACAGCAACCATTACTGCGATACGGCTTCGGCTTCTGAAGAATTGATAGAAATGTTCTCTATTTATTGTTGGAATTTGATTTGTGTTTGAATAACTTTTCATTTTTTGATTACTGGGTTAACGGCTGGAGGTGCCGGCTGCGCTGGTAGCTCTGGAGTCGGAGTCGACGTTGGGGTAAGTACGAGGACAGAAGATGGATTCGTCACGACAGGCGCGGGAACCGATTTCGAGGTTGGAACTGGCGTTGTGTTAGATGACGCGGCGCCGTTCGTTAGAGTGGAAGTAGCTTGAGGAGTTGCGTTCACATGGAGAACTGTGCTCGCGCCAGCCGTCGAAGTAGTTGCATTATCCGTTGACGATGCGGTGGTTGTATTTGTAGTCACAGGAATAGATTGCGGAGCGACAAGCGTGCTGGTGGCGGCTTGCGGTGAGCTTGTCTGCCCTGAGTTAGTCAAAGGAGTCAAATCCGTAGCACTGGTAGGGGTAGATGTGCTTGAATTCGGCTGGGAAGACATTTGTATTAGAGTTGTTACGACCGAACCGCCGATATTTTTCAATTGATTACCAGTGATACAAACTTGCTTACCATCAGAATCAGAAAGACAAAGTTCGTTGGCAAATATCCGCCTGAAGTATCCCTGCACCGCGACGATCTTTTCAGAGACAAGAGTGTGCGCGATTTTTATGCCCGATTGCACGAGACTGCGGATGTAGCCGATCGGATCGCTGATGAAGTTGTCGCCCGCTCCCGCGCTTGCGAGTTGATCAAGCGTTGTGGTCGAGGAGAACATCTCTGGTATCGTACTCGTGGAGATCGTAAGCCCTTGCAATCCCCCGAACTGTTCCTGAATCGTTTTCACGATGATCGGTGCGAAGCGGTCATAGGCGAGCGCCTTCTTGCCGTTGGCATCGGTCGTAACAAGTCCCGGAAAAAGTTTTTCCACATCCTGCGCGATAAAGCCTACTTCCGATCCACGCTTCATCGTACCATCTGCGTTGTAGTCGTTGCCGTTGGTGCCAAGTTTCCAGTCAAAATTCACCGGATTAAGAGCAAGCACGTTACTGAGCACGCCGTTATCCATCGTCTCTATATTTTTCTTGAGCGAGACGTCGGATGAACACGTGAGCGAGGCAGTTTGGCCTTGAATGATGCAGTTCATACCAAACGAGTTCTCGAAGATGGCGAGCGTCGTTGACGCATTAGTGCCCGTGTCGGTGACGCGGAGGATTGGCGTGAGGATGGTGTTTTGCGTCGTAAACCGCACAATCACCACGCCCGAGCCGCCATTGCTACCAGCAGCAGCACCATTGCCACCACCACCACCGCCTGTATTTGCAGTACCCGCAACACCACCACCGCCACCGCCGCCAGTACCGCCGGCACCGCCACTTACTCCGCCGGCACCGCCGCCGCCACCTGCATACGTTACGGAGGAACCCGATATTGAACTTGACGCTCCGTTACCGCCCGCGCCATTAACACCATCACCTGCTGCACCTCCTGTTGCACTGGCTCCTCCACCACCACCCGATGCTGTATTAGCGCTAGCGAAACCGGCTCCTCCATTGTTGCCTTGCGATGGGGTTAATGGTGGCGTATTGCCTGCTCCGCCAGCAGAAGATAAGAGATACGAACCGCCGCCTCCTGAACCGCCTGCGGCGCCGGTATTGATTGTGGTAGATGCAACAGCAGTATTATCGCTACCACCTCCACCACCGCCTGTTGCCGTTATCGTACTGAAAACGGAGTCGGAACCATTCACACCTCTTGTGTTCCTTGATGCAGAACCAGTTCCGCCGCCGCCAACCGTTACTGTTACTGCGCCTGAAACAGACAATGTGCCTGTGGCCATACCGCCTGCGCCACCGCCACCGCCGTATCTTCCGCCGCCACCGCCACCGGCAACAACAAGATATTGCACGCTCGTGACTCCGGTTGGAGGGGTAAAGGTACTTGTGCTTGTCGAAGTGTAGGTAATGACCGTGTCAGTGCCGACCGTGGTAACCGTACCATTGCCGGAGTTGAGGCCGGGGTTGGTTTGGGCGAGCGATGCCGGACCAACTACCGCAAGCTTCGCCGACGGCGTTGTCGTTCCAACACCGACATTGCCGGTGTTGTAATAGATGTTGGCGCCAGATGTCGTCCATTGTGAACTACCGCCGAGCGCCGAACCGTTCCAGTAGAGCGTATTGCCTTGATTATAGAGCGCGCCTGCGGTAGTAAGCGGCGTGCTTGAGGCAAGCGTGATCGCGCCATTTACCGCAAGGCGGTTGTTGGGAGCCGTCGTCCCGATGCCGATGTTGCCGGAGGAAATTGCCGTACTCGTGGCGTCAAGGCCGGTGCCGAAAATAAGATTACCGATGTTCAGCTGATTTGAAGCGCTGGCGCTTGGAGCTCCGCTATAGTACCCGATCACTATATTGTTTGAACCGGTGGTAATGTTGTTGCCGGCGCCTCTGCCAACGGCGATATTATTATTGCCTGTATTCAAAAACAGCGCGTTGTTGCCGAGAGCGACGTTGTCGCTACCTGTCGCATTTACCACCAGCGCCGACGAACCGACCGCGACATTACTTGATCCTGTTGTGTTAGACAACAACGCGCCGCCGCCAAAAGCGTTGTTACCGCCTCCGGTAGTATTTATATTGAGCGTGAAGCTGCCAACGGCAGTATTACTCGACCCGCTGTTACTCTTAAGGGACTGATGACCAATAGCAACGTTTTGAGTGCCAGTTGCGTTATTCTTAAGCGCTTCGTCACCCACGGCGACATTGAGATTGCCGGTGGTATTGCCGGAGAGGGCACTCCAACCGAGCGCGGTGTTCTGATAGCCGGTAGTGTTGGCGTTGAGGGCGCCGAGACCAGCAGCGGTGTTAAGTTGTCCATCAAATCCACTCACGTGGGAAAGATTGCGTAGACCATCTCCCATTGCAAGCGAGCCGCCTATATTATTGGATGTCTGATCCGGAAGATACAAGATCGGCGTGCCGTTTATCCCGATCGTTCTGTCAGAGAGAGATGAAGTGCCATCAATCTCAAGCTTGTACGCCGGGGTGGTCGTACCGATGCCGACGTTGCCGGAGTTGTAATATATATTGGAACTGGAAGTCGTCCACTGGGACGATATTTTATTGTTGAACGCCGTCCAATCCACAGCAGTGAGGAGTCCTCGCGCAGTGCTGGTGGCGCTTGGTAGGTTGAAAGTGAGCGCGTTGGTTGAAGTAGAGATGCTGAAGTCAGTACCGGTCATACTTGTACCAAAGGTGAATGCCGGACCACTTACGCCGTTGATGGTCGTGGTTGCCATAAATAAGGTTGACCATGCAGGCGTTCCGCCTGTTATGGTGAGCATCTGGCCATTAGTACCGACCGGTATCGCCAGCCAGCTGGTGCTTGACGCCGTAACGGCTTGCAAATAAATAAGCGACCCCGCCGCAAGACCCGGCGTTGAGGTCGCGATGGAAACTGACGGTGTAACGCCGCAATTCATGTCCGTCGGCAAACAAGTCGGATTAAGTGTTTGCCCCGGCTGATAAATAATTGCAAATGCCGGCGCGGAAGCGAACGAAAATAACATCGCCGCGACCATAAGTACTCCAAAATATTTTGCGTGACGCGTAATCATAATATTTTATATATTTTATTTTTTTAATTAATTTCGACTTTTAATTAATTTCGACCGAAGGGTGCTTGGAAATCGTGATGGTAACTGCGCACTCGTTGCCGCAATGCGGACACTTCATAACGAATGAAGCACTGCCATCCATTTCTTCGGTTTTCACATTTTTTACCAATGGCCCTTTGCATTTTGTGCAATGGATCAATGAAGTTTCTTTTTGAACTTGTGTTGTTTTTTGATTCATAAAAATAAAACGGCCCGCGAAAGATATCTACCGTAGTAGAGGTCTTTCGCGGGCCGTAGCTAGCGAAATGATTTAATTTATAACGATTCGAAATTATCCAAAGATCTTGATTACACAATATCGCGACACTGCAACACTCGTCAACATCTAATCTGTGGATAACTTTTGAACCTGTTAATTCGACCTTTTGATGTGTTTTTATATTACAGTTTGTGTCCCATTTGAGGAAGTAATATGGTTATCCCCAAGGAAAAGGCCAGAGTTATTAATTTGATTTATCTCACCCCGCTACTCACTATTGTTTGAGATAAAAAAAACCGCCGGAATGACGGCATACTTTTATATATTTTCAATTATGTTTCTTTTGTCAAATGGTTTATTTTTCCACAAGAAAATAGTATCGAGTATCTGCTAAAGGCAAATCCTTAGGGATTAGGTTCATATTGCTCACAACCTTAACTGGTGTTAACGATAGATGTTTTAGGTTTAGGCGAAGTTCGTTAATCAAGTCCAGATTATCGGATGTAATAATAGCAGTAAAAGGAAAATCGGCTCGCTTTTTTAAATATAGTAAATCTTTGACTAGATAACTGGTTTTTGTGAAATTTAACAATGGCATATCAAAATAATACTCATAGTTTCTGTAGTGAGTTACAAACTCTTTGGGGTCAATGGTTGCGAATCTATGCTTAAGCTCTGCTTCTGATAGTTGAGTATCAAAGGTATTAACCATAAAAACCGCTTTTTCTCCTTCAGCAACTTTCTGCATATTTTTGGCAAAAGAAATTTCATTATTTGATAATGGAATATGGTTTGGACCGAAATACGAACTGGTATCCAGAACTATTTGCACCGCAAAAAGCGATAATACCATTACCGACATAAATATAATCAGAATCTTCCCCCCGAACTTTACTTTAGAAAACGCTAAAAATAGCATCCAAACTAATGAACCAATTATAATCCCGATAATGGGGGCAGTCATTGACGCCGCATCATCTCTAACGCTGCCAATCGGCAATAATAATGTTTGGGCAAAAGAAGCAATTAACAAAAGAGTAGGAATTTCAAGTGAATGAATAACATATCCACTAATTTTTTTAAGTTTATAAAAAGCTACGATTACCAAAGCTATCATAAATGGCAGGATAAAAGCTATAGGAGTGCTTGACGGCAAAAAATGACGCTTAATTTTCGGTAAGCTGTAAAGCACTGAAAGAGCCGATTGGATTTTTGAGTAAGGAGACCACACTGTTAATATGTAAAAGTTATATAAACCGCTCATAATAACAAATGGTCTGATTGAATAATCGGTAATTCGTGAAATAAAACTAATTTTAGAGCTATTACCAGAAGCAATAAATGCCCCTTTAATATCAAGCCAAAAGTTATGCCAACCAAGATATGCCATATTTGGAATCACTTGTAGAGCGAATCCAAGAACTGGGGCTGAAGCCCAAAGTATCACCAATAATGATAAAGTGCGAATTTTATGAGAAATTGGTAATTTATATATATAAATAGTAGATAATCCAACTAAATAAGCAAAAATGAAAAATGTTGAATTATAACTTGTAATTGCTAATAAAAAATAAAATAACCAGATAGATAAGATATAGCGTCTGGTTATTTTTGATGAAGCAGTGGCCGATTTAATATGGTTAATTGCGAATATGCTTAGCATCAAAATCAGAAATCTCAACATATTTTCCACTGGAACAAAATTGATTACCTTGGCATACGCCAAAAAATTTTGGGAAATGTCAAAATAAAGCACGGCAATAAACCCTATGTATTTATTAGTTATTATTTTAATAAACACATACAAGAAAGTTAAGCTAAGAAGAGAAAAAATGATATACAACAATCTTAGTGAAAATAGATTTTCAATCCCCAATTTCATCATAAGAGCTGTCGGAATGATATAAAAACTTGGAAAGTGCGTGTAATATAGTTTTTTCCCTATTAAACTGCCGTTTACATCACCGCCTGCGTGCTGTTGCAATTCTTCAAAATACTGGGTTATTTTTCCGTAACCAGACGGTAGCTGAAGAAAATAGTGTTTTAAAAATCCATCCCGTGCAAAATAGCGTGCCGATAATAAGGTCTGTGCCGTATCTACATCCATTGTGTTTTCTGGAACAGCTAAAACAATTAAAATTGACGCCATTATTGCGAGGAAAATTACAAATAACAAATTGGCGGTTAGTATTTTTTTAGCGGATGACATAGATGACTATAAGTATCTATAAATGAGAATATAACATAAACATACTGATACTCATAGTCCGTCGCCTTATAACCATCACGCCTCTACTCTTAAAGAATGAATAAGAATAGAGACGAAATCCTAAAAAAATTTGGTAAAAGGGTTAAAGAGCTTCGCTTACAAAAAGGCATTACTTCGCAAATGGCTTTGGCAAATAAGGCGGGTTTAGACCGCACCTATATTGGTGGTATAGAACGAGGTGAGAGAAACTTGGCATTAAGAAGCATAGAAAAAATAGCCAAAGCTCTTGGCGTCAGTCTTGAGGAACTCTTTAGGTTTTAGAGTTGACGGAAATTAAATAAAGCTCATTGATAAAGCTGGTATTTAAAAACCCCTACATTTCTGTGTATCATAAGAGTATGCGCAAAAATAATGCTAAAAATGATCCAATTTCCAACCGTCCTTTCACCAAGCACGTGCAAAATCTTTTCGCATCGATCTTTCGTTATCACTTCAAGCGTAGGCCAATCGTTTCAAATCGAAAAACTCCTTTCGGTATCTATGCCAGCTTGGCTTTCCGCAAAGCTGTAAAATCACCATTTCTTCAACTCCTAAAAGAAGAACTGATCGGCGAATTCAAATCAGTTGAAATTATCGTGAAAAACGGTTCAAATCAAAAAATTGACGACACCGATTTAGAATCAATCATTATTAGCGTTCGCAGGGAACCGGACACGCTCTTTATCCTAGCGACCAAAGGTGAAGTTCCCTTAGATGATTTTGATCGTCTCTTCCGAGCCTTCACCCGTCACTTAGTCATCATTCTGCCTCTTGGAGAAAAAGATATTGAAAAACTGGAAAATTTCGTTAAAAATGGTAATATCAACGCGTGTCTTGTTGTTCTTACCATGCTTGCCAATCGTATAACCACCGATCCCTGGGATGAGAAAATGATGCAGCGTCATGGCGGCGCTTATGCGACTCGAGCTGAATGGCAAAAATCAGCCACGGCAACCCGGCTTGATAAAATGGACAAGCTTCGGGGCCCCCAACTCCGAACGCTCATCAAAAAGATCCGTTTCCTGATGTCCTTTGAAGAATCGGGTGATGAGATATCAAAAGCCTGTAAGGCAGTAAAGATATCCAGAAAGACCTTCTATCTCTGGCTTGAAAAAGATTCTGTGTTTCGGGAACTTGTTAGTATTTAAAAAAAGACAAATGGGACAGAGCCGTGTCTCATGATATTTGCCTTATACCTGCTGTTTTTGGGCAAACATAACCTGAAAATGAGACACGTGTTTTTGATGCCTAATTTGGCATTTTGCCTTATTTATGCGGAATAAAGGTATAAAGCATAGGAAATTACACATATAAGACACCGTAGCGTGTCCCATTCCGTATAAATTTGAGGGATTTTTTTAAATTATTTTTAATCAGTGACCTAGGTCCTTCAGTCCCATAAAAGTCATCTAAAATCTCTTCATTTTATTCTGAACCCGAGAGACCAAGGTGCTTCAAAAGAAAGCTGAAGGAGACCCTTATAAAACCCTTATGGGGTCTCATTCATGAAGGTCCTAGACCGCGTAAGGGCATAGGGAAAAATTTATGAAAAAATATCAAAAAGAACTGGATAAATTTTTTAAAGAAAATAAATGGCCGTATTGGCCGCCATTAGTCATTTTAGCCCGCCTTTTTGAAGAAGGCGGAGAATTAGCGAGAGTTGTTAATCATCTTTATGGTAAAAAGCCAAAAAAGAAAACGGAAGCAGAACAAAATTTGGAAGAAGAAGTTGGCGATATTATGTTTACCTTAATTTGTTTTGCTAATTCCAATAATATTGATTTGGATAAGGCGATAAAGAAAAGTTTTAAAAAAGTTATGAAAAGAGACAAGCACAGGTTTGACGATCAAAAATTGAAAAAGAATTAAAAATCAGCCATAATATCGTGGATAAAATTAAATCAAGGGCCTATGGTGAAGCGGCATCACGTGATCATGGCATGATTAAGTCCGGGGTTCGACTCCCCGTAGGTCCACATAATAAAATTAAAATCTACCAGGAAGTAGAATTTGACTGCCTTCGGCAAATACTGCTGAAAGTAGTTGTCAAATTTTCACTTCCTGGTCTATAAAAT
>OBEQ012181055.1_pt1 | contig 17708 bp, 22 predicted proteins | sample 1670901 | NCBI WGS metagenome assembly OBEQ01 (sample SAMEA104232315, study PRJEB22302) | groundwater metagenome | biome: forest; feature: aquifer; material: groundwater | place: USA | collected 2011-08-07 | depth 5.4 m
AAACTTCCCCCGCTTATTCTCTGGTACATTCTTCTCTTTGGCGTAACAAAAGTTCCAGATTTCATCGGCTTGGATTCTCTTGCAAGGCAGATTTCGTAGAGGTTTGTCCTGATACTCCCAGCACACTTTCCCAAGATCAGCGATCAGTTTGAGGATGGTTGGCTTGGACACATCCGTCATTCTGACCGTGCCGTTGATGCTGCTTCCCTCGACGAGAGCAGCGATCACTTGTACCTGTTTGTGGAGTGGAAGTCTATTCATAGGGATATTATACTTGCACGAGCAAGCATTGTCAACAAAAAAATAATCTCAAGTTTTGAGGGTAAGAGTAATTAAACGCTTTGAGCTATTAAAGGACACTGATTCGAATAGATCAAAAAATCCGTTTCGTCCCAGTAGGCCAACCCCCATCTTATTTAAATCGGGCATAAAACCAGCATAACAGTCAAACCCATACGGTTCGTCTTGAACTTTAAATCCAACACGCACATTGTGATAATACGTATCTCCCGTACCGGTTGACCCTACTGTTTGTGCCTTCTTTCCTGACTCAACAGGAAGCCCCACCTTTTGACCAAAAACAGACGGGAACGCACAATGATCCGCGCCCGAATCGATGAGGGCATAAAACTCGAATGCGGTTGCTGTTCCTTGATAAGAGAGGGCTACAGGAACAAGGGGATAATCTCGTTTTTCTCCGTTCGGGAAGGCTGGTGAGGAAGGAATCCACCACTCAGTATACGGAACGTATAAAACACCACCGCCCATGAACCCTACTACAAGAGAAAAGCAGCATTCTTATCAGGAGCCTTGATAAGAATCGGACGCTCTTCGCCATGCTCCATCGCCTGTTGAAGTGCCTCTTCGAGGCTTGCACCGTGACCAATCACTTTCTTCTCGTCGTGAGACAAAGTAACCCACTCTCCTGGGTAGGGACGAAGGAGTTCTGCTAGACTCACTGGAATTGGGACGGTGGGGCTCATCTTGGTGCGCCTCCCTTGCACAGCGTTGCCACTACCTAGAAGTATACGCAGTGTAAGTGGGGAAAGACAACTATATTATATACAAAATCTAACTTGTCAAGCAAAAACTGGTTTTAGCGATTCTTAGACCAACGTGAGAGAGCAGCTTTCCTTGCAATTTCTTGACGACGACCAGGCTTCAACTTTCTGGCTCTAGCCTTACCACCTTTACTTGCCCCTACTTTTGAAAGAGCACGAGCAGCCTGACTTAAGAAGGCAGAAGTCGCATGCCCTCCCTTCGATGCCTGGATGGTTCGGGAGACAACTTCAAACGCCATCTCGTTCTCATCCAGCGTACGCTTCTTTGGCATGCCCAAATTCTACCAGATGCTTGCCCGACAATGCTAGTCATTTCTTGAGTCAAACTTTACCAGTACCCACCGCCGAGGGGTGCTAATTTGAGGACGCGGATGACCGCGGATTGAGAGGCGGATTTCCGCGGATCGACCGCATCCGCGGCTATCTGGATCGTGCATCTGCGGGCATCCGCGTTCTTCATCGCCTCTCCAACGCCTCGAGGCGCGCCTTCAGGGCCTTGATCTCGCCCTCCTGCTCCTTGATGGCCTCCACGAGCACCGCCGTCAGGCGGGGATAGTCAATCGCCTTGTAGTGTTCCGATTCGGTTCCTGTCGTCACCAGTTCCGGGAAGACCGGCTCGACCTCCTGGGCGATGAGCCCGAGCTGCCGGCCCTGGCCCTTGGACCGGCCCATCGCCTGGTAGAGCTCGTTCCAGTCAAAGCGAATGGCCTGGAGTCCCTGGAGCTTCTCGAGCACGCCCGACAGCGGCTGGATGTTAGTCTTGAGCCGGACATCCGAGGCGCAACAGGCCCCCTGGGGCGCAGAGACCGAACTCCCAGAGATCGCACCCCCAGAGATCGCACCCCCGGCACTGATCGCACCCACAACAGACAGGTTACCGGTGATAGTGACCTCTCCGGTGCTTTTAATGGTGAGCCTTGACGCTCCTGCCGTCAAATCGTCAATGGAAAATATCTTATTGTTGCTGGACAAGCCGTAAGCATACGTGCTGTTTGTTTCATCGAGTCTGAGAAATTCCGCCGTGTTGCCGGGTCCCGTGATATGGAGATATGCGGAGGGCTGCCCTGTGTTGATGCCGACGTAGCTGAGGATATTGTTGTAACTTGGGACGACGATCAACGCATTATTTGCAGCGGGATTACTGACATGAAACTTTCCCGCTACGTCCAGGTCATAGCCGGGGTCCGTCGTCCCGATCCCGACTTTGCCGGTACTGGTGATCCGCATGCGTTCTGTCTCACTGCCGCCTGTAGCTTCGGTTGAAAAGGTTAGTGCGGCAGCATCATTAGCACCATTACGGACAGCTAATATATTGGCTACGCCATCACTATTGTGCACAAACTGAATTCTACCAAAATCATTACCGTCGCTAGTCACCGTATTACCAATCAACTCTAGTACCCCCCGATCATCAGCCCTTAAGCCTTTTATTGATAGAACTCCCGCATAAGAAAAACCCAGCGCGTTAGGACTCGCCGTCCCGATGCCGACGTTGCCAGCCGTATCGAACACCATGCGCTCGACATTATTCGTTCGGATATGAAAACGAGTATTGGAAAAGGTGCCGGCAAATCCCCCGAATTGAAAGGCATTCCCGTCTTGCATGCCAACCACAACCCGTGTGCCTGCGGTAGCTAGAGAATAATACAGGGCTGTACGTGCGGTATCTCCAACCTGCATCAATTCATTTGTATCCAATCCGGCAGCTGGATTAGCTCCGATGGTAAGTTTCGCCGTGGGAGCAGCCGTCCCGATCCCCACATTGCCGTTCACAAACAGGGCTGCACCAGAAGGACCAGTAGTGGTCGCAATCGAGAGTGATGCCGGGAAGCTGTAGTTGCCGCCTCCGGTGTTGGAGCCGAAGGAGCCGGCAGAGACATTGGCCGAGGTGATGGGGCCGGAGTAGGTGCCAGCGGTGAACGTTCCCGTGAAACGGGCGCTGCCTACCACATCTAAGGCATAGGCCGGGCTGGAGGTACCAATGCCGATCGAGCCATCATTTCTGACGACCAGTACAGGGCCTTGGTTCGGCTGAATTATTTTGATGGCGAAGTTGGAGGTATCGGTCGAAGACGCAACAATCAGGAGTTTTGTGTTTGATTGAGGCGTGGAAGTGCCGATGCTCAAATTGCCGGAGGCATCAACCCCGATCGCCCCTGCGCCGGTGCCAGCACTCGTACTGGGGCCGACAAACTGGGCGAATGTATGAGCAGATAGAAAGTAGTAGGTAGAAAGTAGAAAAAGGACCGCAAGCGAGAAAATGCTCAACCGCCGGCGTATTCTAAAAAATTTCTTGGGCCAAACGGACATTTGTATTTAGCGCAAGCCGACTTTTTTTTCGACTCGCTCCACTCTGCTCCGCAAATCATGAATTTCTATCACATCTCTTTGAATATCATCCACCTTTCCGATGACGGCCTTCATGCCGGAACCCAAAGAGCCGAAGCCAACTTCCATATCGCGATGAAGAATCCGGATATCTTCATGAGCTTTCCCAAACTCTTGATGAACTTTTCCGAATTCTTCAGGAATTGAAATAAACTTCCGCTGGCTCATCTGGGCCAGCTTCTCGATAGTCATTTTTCTCACCGGCTTCTTCATAATTCAAATTATAACAAACCCAAGCCAAACTTAAACAAGCGGCACCCTGCCGCTTGTTCCTCACTACCTACGACATATTACCTAGTTTCTACTCTACCTTGCCGGCGCCGGACCAGAGGACCCGCGGGAAGTGCTGGTAGTCCCTGAAGGCGGAAACTGTTGTCCCTGTGGCTGCTGCTGGCCCTGCTGTGCTTGCCGCAATGAATCAGGATTATCAAAGGCCTTTATCAACTGGCTGTCATTCCGCAACCGGGTCCAGAAAATGATCTGTTTCGAACTCAAGTATATCTCGTCAACCGGCCCCCAGAAAGTTCCCTTGAAAGGAGCAATGCCTACTTGCGGCTGATTATTTTGATCAGCGCTTCTCTGTAAAAACCAGACATTGGAAAGATGCGGCTGCGGAAACCACGACAAAATACCGAAATATACTTCGCCGGTGGAAAGATAGACTGCCGAATATCGGGATGGGCCGGCCGTAGTGCCCTGCTGAATGAAGCTGACGCCCAACCAAACCCCGACAGTAATCAAAACCACTACGATTAAAACTCCTATGAGAATGAATTTTTTGGAAATCATATCAATAGTTCGGGGTTCGGAGATGGCAAAGAGGATTATGGTTATTGCGAAGCGACTATGATGTAGCCAACCGGGCCGCTCGCGGGGCCGCCGCACGCCTTGCAATAAAAAGTAAATTTGCCTTCGGTTGTGGTCTGAAATTCAAGAAGCTTGGTCTGACCCTTGGGAATCTCAAGGTTGAATCCGTAATCCGGTTGGGTGAAATCATAATTTTTGTCAGCAGCAGTAAGGTTGAGATGAACCGTATCGCCGACATTCACGATCACGGTACTTGGGCTAAAAACATTATTACCGACCGAGATCTTGAAGCTGCGGAAGTTTTTGCTGACCCCGGGCGCGGCCGGAGCAACAACTTGCGGCTTGGCCACATCCGCGGACACGGTTGAAGTCGCGCCCGGCACTGAAACATTCGCCGGAGCCGGAGTGCGGGTCGTAGAATTACCACCTTGCCCTTGACCGCCTCCAGCCGGGGCGCCGCCGGGACTCACGCCAGGCAAACCGATTCCGCTTTTACTTCCGGTGAAGACAAAGAAAATAATTCCAAAAATGATAAGGATGACGGCGACCGCAATGAATTTATTTTTATTTGACGGCTCCATACCCAGTAGTAGAAATGCGACTAAACTATATTCTTCAACTCTTTAAGCAATTGTATGATTTCAAATCCCGGTCAACAAAAAAGTTATCCACACCCGATGAAAATTTTCTGCTTATATCAAAAATGAAAAGTGTTTTCATCGCTGAAGCAAAATGAAGCTCTGCCCAGCAAAACTGCGCGGTACCAGCGTCCGTCCTCCGCACTAGCGGAGCTGCCGCTACCGAGGATGGAGAATCCTTCGGAGCTTCATTCACCCGCCACTGCCGCCGCCACCGCCGCTAAGGATCGATGACCAGATATAAGTATCGTCTGCTTTTTTGATGCAAACCTCCACAGTGTCTTTAATACCGGCCCCGGATCGAACCATCCAGAACGTCCCGCGCTGGCTGGAATTGCAGGTTGGCTTGCTCGCGTTGGCATTCAGACGGACGCCGCCGTTCACCTCAAGCGTCTGACCTGGACTTGAAGCGCCGATGCCGACATTGGAGCCGCTGAAGTACAGAAGGTTATTTATCGATTGCCAGGTTTGTGAAGTAACGCCGAGATTATAGGTGTTGTTGGCAGCGGGAATAATATTGGAATCGAATGTGGCAGCGCCCACCCGCGCCACTGAAATTTGGAGACTCTGAAGAAACGACTGTTTGATATTTTGGGTAGTATAGGCAAGCGTGAAAAAAACATTGACAGAATCATGCCCCGGCGGATTCGCGCGTTTGGTGAAGGTCAGATTGGAGACAGTAACTTTATCCGATGTGAGCGGCTGCAGCGCGCCGGTTTCGGTTTGCTGAAGATACGCGGTGGTGCCGCTCAAAAAGATGTAGACTGGATCAAGGGTCGAAGAAGCCATCCGCAGTTTGAGCGTCGTGGTGGCCGTATCCGACGGCAACTCAATCAGACTGGAACTCTCGACAGCGCGCTGAATGGTCTCAAGAAGGAACTGGCTTTGCTGATTGACTTCGGCTACGGCGCCTTGACGGGTCCGAATCTGGACAACGGAAACGAAGGCCGCCAAAAAAGCAATCGCGACGACCGAAAAAATCGCCGAAAAAATAAGAAGTTCGATGATGGTAAATCCCTTCTTTGAATAATGAATGATGAATGAAGAATCAAGGAATTTTTTAACTGTCATGTTTGTATGCATCTAATATTAATAATATATCATAGCGTGTCACAAATTCCTATCTCATCATTCATAATTCTTTATTCATTATTCATGGCCGTCCTGCTCTTCGGCGTCGGCCAGAATCCCAAACGCCATCTGCCGCCGAGCATCAGCCGAGTTTGCGCTTCAAGCGCCGGCAGAGCGCCGAATACATTCAAGGTTATCGGCAGGAGAAGCCATTGAATGAAAAACAAAAAATAATGACGCCAGCGGAACCAGCGGGGTCGCGGCGGCAGAATAAGCATAGTCAAGATAGCAGAACTCGCCACGCCGACCATCGAAAGCTCAATGATAAAGCGTGTTACGCTCGGCAGGCTGTAGGAAAGAAGCGTCTTGTTGAAATGCCGGCCCCCCAGTATGGTCGGCAACCAGCCGAGGATGAAAATCATGATTGAATTGGTGGCCCAGGAATGTCTTCCTTCCAAATCCGTAAACCCCCAATACCACTTTTTAGCCCGCGGGATGAGACTATCCTTTCTAAACCCGTCGAACAAGTACGGGGTATTTTCTACTCCCCAGGCCCAACGCCGTTGCTGCTTATACACCTGCTTCAACGTCTGCCAAAATGTAGGACCGACATTGGAATCCATAGAAACCGGATACAGAAGCGGTTCCACTCGAAAATTGCCATGATAGTGAAGATAGCATTGCCAAAAAATCCGCGAGTCTTCGGAAACCACGTCAGTATGCCAGAAGCCGATGTCGAGCAAAGCCTTGAACGGCAACGACTGGGAAGAAAACGAGGTCAATCGTTCCGGCCTGCTCTGTTGCATCATCTGCCAGAACGTACTCGAAAAGGCGATGACGCGGGCGAGCGCCGGCGCCTGGTAAATATTATTGGTAAACAGCGGTATCGGCTGATAGATTGCCCGCAGTCTGTCAGGCGAATGCAAAAATACGTACGTCAGCCGGCCGAAATATTCGGAAAAAATCTGGGTATCAATATCGAACACGGAAACGAGGATGTTCTCGTAGCTGAACGCCGACTGACGCTGACTGGACGCAGACAGATGCTGAATTGTTTCCGCGACTGTCCGCGTGATGTCCGCGTTTGTCCGCGTATTGATTAAGGGGTCAATAATCAATCGTTTGGCCTCTTTGGCGGCCCAGGTTTCATTCGAACCCTTGCCCGGGATTTCACCGGGGAGATTGGCCGGATGGACCGTGACGAGAAATTTAAAAAACCGTGAGCCGAACTCCTGTTCGATTCTTTTCGCGGTCTGCCAGGCGGCATCGCCGCCGCGCTCCTCTGTCGCGAGCACCACGATGAATCTGTCTTTCGGGTAATTCGCCCCGGCCAAACTCTCGAAGCTTTCTTTCGCCACTTGATACGGCTCGCGATATATGGGAAAGATGATGAGGTGATAGATATCGCGCCAATCAACCAGCTCCGACGCGCCTTCGGCGGTCGGAGCTCCGACCCTCGATTGATCATCGAGGCGTCGGAGCCAGTTGATTTTAAGATTCGCTTTCATCGCCGAGAACGTGGAACGGAGATGCAGCGAAAGATAAATGATCTTCAAAAACCAGTAGATGTCAAAAAAGATGATGAAGACGGAGACGAACACCGGCAGCCGCCACGAACAGAGCACCATTAAAATGAGCGTCAGCCAGGCCAGTGTCCCGGGCAGGATTTCGAAAAAACGGTACATAGAATCAGAATTTAGAATGTAGAATAGAGAATGTAAAGGCCTATCCGTTAGAATCCGGCAACTCCTCTCTATCTACTATATTCTACCTTCTAGATTCTACATTCTCTGAATCAGAGCCACGTGCCGTAGAGCGAATGATCGAGCGAAAAAGCTCCGGCTCCCTGGGTCAACAAGAGAAACGACAGCGCGAGAATCAACAAATCATATTCGTATCCGCCGACAAAAGGTTTCAGCCCGATGATCTTCCAAATCGTTATCACGAGAAATTGTATCGCGACAAGCGCGGCGACACCTTGAACCCAGATTCCCAGGATAAACGCCAAGCCGCCGAAAAATTCCACCGTGGCGACTAACGGCCCCCAGAATCCGCCGGGCTTGAATCCCATTGCCCCGAAATTCGCCGCCGTGGTTTTCAGATCCTTCAATTTCGGCCAACCGTGCATGAACAACAAAAAGCCTAAAACGATTCTTACGAACGCAAGCGCCCAGTCGCCATACATAAAAAAAGCAGGAAACATAAAAATAAAGTTTATAAGTTGATGAGTTTTTAAGTTAATAAGTTCGTAAATTTTTGGCTTAAGAACTTATAAACTTAAGCTAAACCTAACTTATAAACTAATTATTGCCCGACCTTTGATTAACGTAGTTCTACATTTGAAAAGATGCCTGATTCATTATAGCATAGTTTCATCTGCGATGGCCTTATCGTCTCCTCCTTCGCCCCTCGATTTATCTCCGGGCTTCGGAAGGACCATACTTCGTCAAGACTTCGTATGGCAGGCAAGTTATTGAAATAAATGCTTGCTTGCCATCCGTAGCTTTATGCGTAGGATGGCCCTTCGAAGCTCCGATATAAATCGGAGCGTAGTAGTGGCCCTATCGTCTAGCGGTTAGGACATTGGCTTTTCAAGCCAGTAACCGGGGTTCGACTCCCCGTAGGGCTACCAGATCGAACTCTCCGATCTTCTCCTGACTCTGCTGCCCTCCTATGAAGTACGCCGGAACAACGCCAAAACAAAAACAGGGTATAAGCCCTGTTTTTGTTTTGGTTACAATCTATCTATCGTATCCCGTATCCGATTTACCACCGGTTATTACTCCTCTGAAAACCGCCTCTGCCACCCCTGTCGCCGCCTCGACCACCCCGGTCTGAACCTCTGTCTCCTCTCGACTCCATCGGCTTTGCCTCGTTGACCGTAAGCATCCTGCCGTCCAGAGTCTTGCCATTCCACATTTCGATCGCCGCTTGCGCTTCTTCATCAGTCGCCATTTCCACAAATCCAAAGCCGCGAGAGCGATTGGTCATCCTGTCCATAACGATAGCAGCCGAAGCCACGGTTCCCGCCTGCGCAAAAGCAGTGCGAAGCCCGTCCTCGTTGGTATCGTAGGACAAACCACCTACATATAACTTCTTGGCCATAGTTGTTTTATATTCCGTGTAAGCGACCGTCTTCCATTGCTTCTCTGCTGATGCCGCTTACGCGCAGCTCAACGCACAAGAGCACTTAGAGCCTGTTCATAATCTAACCACAAAAAACAGTCAGAATGCTTGTTTGCCTCCTAAAACTTTACAATTTCGGCTGCAAATCGTTTATCGCTCGTCAACGATACCCGTATCGCTTCCTCGCGTTTCACGATTTTCGCTCGAAATTGTAAAGTTTTATCTAGGCATTAGATTATGAACAGGCTCTTAATAGAACCTTACAACGTGCGGATAGTATAGCATACTCGATACAGAAAAAGCAAGCGGCGGAGAATGCTTTGGCCTTGTGGCTTACTCTCGTTCGTCACTTCATCGCACGAACACGCGAGTCACTGCGAATGTACGAATTCGTATATTCGTACACAATTCGTACATTCGTGCGATACAGAGTGGCGAAACTTTGATTTTCTCTTTTGTCTATATTATAATCGAGGACGCCTGCCGAAAGCAGGGAAATATTTATCATGATACACATCTCGCTGGGAGCCGAAGAAATTTTTCGGCTGGGAAATTTCCCGGTTACCAACACTCTTCTGCTATCAACGATTGCGGTACTCATACTTGCTATCATCGCCATTCTCTCCCGCCGGCGGCTCGCACTTGTGCCGAACGGCCTCCAGAACCTGATTGAATTCATCATCGAGTCGGTCCTGCAAATGATGGATTCGGTGCTCGGCGAACGCCGGAAATCAGAAAAATACCTGCCGATTGTCGGAACTATTTTCGTATTTATCGTCTTCTCGAATTGGCTCGGCCTGATGCCGGGCATCGGCTCGATCGGCCTACGCGAGGGTTCCCAATTCAAACCCCTGTTCCGTTCACCCGCGAGCGATCTCAACTTCACCATGGGAGTGGCAATCGTAACGGTACTAGCAATCAACATCCTCGGCGCCAAGGCGCTCGGCTGGCGGCCGCATCTCTCGAAGTTTTTCAATTTCGGCAGCCCGGTGGGTTTTTTCGTCGGCATCCTCGAATTGATTTCCGAATTCGCCAAGGTGATTTCTTTTTCCTTCCGGCTGTTCGGCAATGTGTTCGCCGGCGAAGTGCTCTTAACCATCACAGCATTTCTGGTACCGTACGTGGTCCCGTTGCCGTTCCTTTTCCTGGAAATTTTCGTCGGATTCATTCAAGCCCTTATCTTCTCGATGCTGGCGCTCGTCTTCACCGCTACGGCCATTTCAGAACCCGAAGCACACTAAATTAAGTCTTGAAATACGAACCAAAAAAACTCGCTATTTGATATAAAATCTGTTATCATTCAAAATATTTTCTTCAAAGGTCGCGAAGGAATTGAACCACATCCACAAAAGTTATATATCAATGGACATTGAAACCATACGACTTATTGCCACGGCTGCCACTATTACCCTCGGCGTGATCGCGCCTGCCATCGCCATCGGTTCTATCGGCGCCCGCGCAGCTGATGCCATCGGCAGAAACCCCGAAGCCGCTCCCAAAATTCAAGCGGCCATGATTCTCGCGATCGCTTTTGCCGAAGCACTTGCCATTTACGTTCTGGTAGTCGCCCTGATAATAAAATTCGTTAAGTAAATAATGCGAATACTACGAATTATATTCGAATGATACGAATACATTACTCTCTTCTGATCAGATTCGTAGCATTGGTCACTGATTCGTATCATTCGTATTATTAAAATACTCAAGAATGCAACAGCTCTTTTCTCAACTCGGGATTGATTGGCGGCTGCTTATATCTCAAGCGGCAAATTTTCTAATTTTGCTTGTCCTGCTCACGTTCTTCGTTTACAAGCCGCTCCTGAAAATCCTTACGGAGCGAAAAACGAAAATACAAGAAGGGCTTGAAAAAGCCAAGGAGGCCGAAACGCGGCTTCAGGAAATTGCTCTGATCGGCAAGAAAAAGTTGCAGGAGGCCGAAGGAAGCGCGCTCCAGATTCTGCGGGAAGCCGAACTAAAGGCCAAGACCGCAGAATCAACTCTGTTGGCAGAAGCCAAGCGGAAGGAGCGGGAACTTTTTGTAAACACCGAGCTTGTCATACAGAGCAAGCGCGAGGAAGCCCGAGCAGAGATCAGGAAAGAAGCAATCCGGCTTGTCAAAAACGCGATTGCCAAAACCGCCGACCTCTCACCGGAACAGATTGATGAAGCGCTGATCAAAAAAGCGCTTCAAGAAATCAAAACCGCATGAATCCCCACACATAACAAGGATAATAATTAACTCTCAAATCAAAATAGAGATTTTTAAATAACTATGAAAATACCGGGGTCAAGGTCAAAATGTGATTCTCGGTGTTGCAGTTACAGGCAATCCTTGTTATGTGTGGGGATGAATCCCGCGCATACCGTACGCTGAATATGCATTACATCTACATTCTCCGATCTCTCCGCAATAAAGATTTCTACATCGCTTACATTTCCGACTTAAAACGCCGGCTGATCGAACATAAGAGCGACAGATCTCACCATAATACTATACCCTCGCCCTGGCGATTGAACCCATCTCACAACCCGCTTTCGTGGCGAAATGCCGCAGGTTCGAGCGAAAACCGTTTTCTCACCACGAAGAATAGCCGTAGCTATTGTGAGGAGAGAAAAACGGTTTGCAGCCGAACCTGTGGTCATTGCAGCAGAAATGGGGTTGTGAGATGGGTTCTTATTCATCGTGAGTATCATAATCAGGACGGCGATGTTTGGAGTCGAGAACGAACATCGAAACTCGGCGCCCCGAGACTGCGTCGTCTCAAAGAGGGGTTGCGCCATACTTTGAAAGTATAGATTTCGTACAGCATGAAACATTCTCGGAAAACATACGCCAAAGCCTTCGGCGAACTCGCGGCTCAATCCCGTTCCAGAACTGAAGAAGCAACATTGGTAAAAAATTTTCTTCGGACCATAGCAAAGAATAACGATACCCATCAGCTCAAGAAAATCTTTGAAGAAACCGAAAAATTGTTGAGGGTGAAGAGCGGACGCCGCACGATAGTGGTCGAAACCGCGCGGGCGCTGCCCGGATTGCCCGGCAGATTAAAGAATTTCCTGAACAAGAATGACCTCCTTGAAGAAAAAAAGAATCCGGAGTTGATCGCCGGCATAAAAATCACCGTGAACGACGAAGAACAGTTTGACGGAACGCTCAAAAGGAAAATAGAGAAGCTATTTACATGAACCCATCAACGAATAGCGAATCTTGTTGCGAATTTACGAATATTCGTTCATTCGTAATCGGATTCGTTATTCGCTGATAATCATCTTATGAGCTACGACATTATTGAAAAACTAAAACAGGAGATCGAGGGCTATAAAGACAAAACCGAATGGGAAACGATCGGCAAAATCACCGAAGTCGGAGATGGAATCGTAAAAATCATCGGCTTGCCGAAAACCTTGAGCCAGGAAATCCTGTTGATCGAAACCGACCAGGGCGAACGCCGGGCATTGGTGCTGAACCTCGAAGAAGGTGCTATCGGCGCTTTGGTGCTCGATGATTACACCGCTATCAAAGCCGGGGATATCGTCAAAAACACCGGACAGGTGCTCTCGATGGAAGTCGGTGCCGAGCTGATCGGCCGGGTGGTTGACCCACTGGGCAATCCTCTTGACGGCCGCGGACACTTGTTCCAAAAAGGTTCCGGGCTGACACGCTATTTCCTCGAAAACCGCGCGCCATCGGTACTCGACCGCGAACCGGTCGACACACCTCTCCACACCGGTATCAAAGCCATTGACGCCATGATCCCGATCGGCCGGGGCCAGCGGGAACTCATCATCGGCGACCGGCAGACCGGCAAAACCGCCGTGGTTTTGGATACGATTATCAATCAGAGACAAGAGACAAGAGACAAGAGACAAGTTGTGTGCATATACGTTGCCATCGGACAAAAAGAATCGAAAATCGCAAAGATTGTCGAAACGCTTAAAGCCTTCGGCGCCATGGAATATTCGATCGTGGTCTCCGCGCCCGCGTCTTCTCCGGCGGCGCTCTGGTATTTGGCGCCCTATGCCGGCTGCGCCATCGGAGAATATTTCAGGGATAAAGGACAGGATGCTGTGGTGATTTACGATGACCTTTCCAAGCACGCCTGGGCCTATCGCCAGATTTCTCTTTTGTTACGGAGGCCGCCGGGCCGCGAGGCCTATCCCGGCGATATATTTTACCTTCCCTCGCGGCTTCTTGAACGCGCCGCCAAACTCAACAAAGAAAAAGGGGGCGGATCCCTGACTGCTTTGCCGATCGTCGAGACCCAACTCGGCGATGTCACCGCGTATATCCCAACCAATGTCATCTCGATTACCGACGGCCAGATTTATCTTGAAAGCGATCTTTTTTATCAGGGCGTGCGGCCCGCCATCAACGTCGGTCTGTCGGTTTCCCGGGTCGGTTCGGCCGCCCAGACCAAAGCCATGAAAAAAGTCGCCGGCCGGTTGCGCTTGGCACTTGCCCAATTCCGTGAACTTCAGGCCTTTGTTCAATTCTCCGCCGATGTTGACGAAACCACGAAAAAAAGAATCGGGCACGGCCAGGTCGTCACGGAAATCCTCAAGCAAAACGATCTCTTACCTGTGTCGTTTGAAAAACAGGTCGTAATCCTCTATGCGGCGCTTAACAATTATCTGAATGCGCTACCGCTTGCCGACGTCAAAAAAACCGAGACGGCGTTTCTTGAATACGTCGAGAAGTTCCATGAAGAGGACATTCTGAAATCGATCAGAGAGACCGGCGATTTGTCTGTCGGCACCGAAGAAAAATTGAAAGGAGTTATCGAGAAATTTTTAGAGGGCCGATTCGAAACTACAAATTGATACGAATCTACAAACCGATCCAAACCTACAAATGAATCCAAATGATCCGAAAAAGTTTTTGTAGATTCGGATGCATTCGTAGTTTTGGATCGCATAACAATGGAGTCATTGCAAATCACCAAACGGCGCTTGCGCGGCGTTAAAAATATCAGCCAGATCACGAAGGCCATGGAGCTGGTGGCAGCCACGAAAATGCGGCGCAGCCAGGAAATTGCGCTCGCTTCACGGCCCTATGCCCGGGCGGCTCTGGAATTCCTTGCCAATCTCTCACGCCTCCGTCCCGACTTCGCCAAGGCTAAGGCGGGCAGGCAAGACTACGACGGGCAAGCGCGGCTCGACACAGTGAAAATTCCCCCGCTTCTTGAAAAACGGCCTATTGAGAAAACTCTATTCATGCTGGTAACTTCGGACAAAGGGCTGGCTGGTTCCTTCAACAGCGCGGTGATCCGCGATTTCGAAAAATTTCTGAAACAAGAAGGGGCGCTCTCCACTCAACACTCTCCACTCAACACTCTCTTCATCGCCGTCGGCCAAAAAGCCGCCAATTATTTTCAAAAAAAATCTCTGCCGATCGTTCAAAAATTCCTCCGGATCGGGGATTTCACGACTGTGGAGGAAGTGCAACCCATTGCGGAACTTCTCGTTTCCGGCTATCGCGAAAAAGAATGGGACAGAATCGTCGTGTTTTCGACTCATTTTCGAAGCGCTCTCCATCAAGAACCGCTCCGGCGCGAAATCTTTCCGGTTGATTTTGAACGCATCAAAAAAACCGTCGAAGAAATATTGCCCGAAAGCGGCCGCTTTGCGGAAACCAACCGCTCACCACTGACCACTCACCACTTACCAACCGATTACCTCATCGAGCCGTCGCCGGAAATGGTTCTCGAATCGTTGTCCTCCCATCTCGTGTTGATGGAAATATATCATCTGATTCTCGAAGCCAATGCTTCGGAACACGCGGCGCGCCGCCTCGCGATGAAAAACGCTTCGGATAATGCCGATGATCTCGGCGCCGAGCTGACGCTTGATTACAACAAGTCGCGCCAGGCCGGAATCACCCGCGAGATCCTCGAGATCACATCCGGAGCAGAAACGCTCAGTGAAAACGGATGAATGAAAAATTATGAAGAAAACTTTTAGAGAAGAAGTCATTGATAATATTTTCAAGTTTAGTAGCAGAAAAAATGCTTTTGAGTTGATTGAAAATAAATATCAATCGATAGATAAAAAAATCATTATTAAAGAGTTGATACAAGTTGGAATAATGCCCGAAGTTTTTGAGCATGATAGTTCAGAAGAAAAATTATGGTCTAAATTTTCTGATTCGATCCTCTCAAAATCGTTAGGTTACTTGGGCTTACCATCAGAAGTATTGAGGACAAGAGGAAACTCGGCTGATGTCTACTCAAGAGCCAAAAATATACCTTAGTTAGTGATGCAAAATGTTTTCGTTTGAGTAGAACTGCGAAAAATCAAAAAGATTTCAAGGTCAAGGCACTTGATGATTGGCGGAGAGAAGATACGTACGCACTTCTGATTTCTCCTTTGTCTCAATATCCTGCGGATAAAAGTCAGATATATGCGCAAGCGGTTTCTCAAAATGTAACCCTGCTATCGTATGTTCACCTACAGTTTTTAATTGAGAAGGGTGCGAAAGGTAATCTGGAGGACTTATGGAAACTGCCAGTTTATATTTCTAAAAATTATAAAATTGCAGACCAAAAGAGAGGACAAACATATTGGCACGCTGTTGATGCAGTAGTTTGCAAAATTACGGGGCAAACAATCGAAGTCCTTAAAAAGTATAAACAACAGGAAATAAAAAAGACCAAAGAAGTCGGGCAAGAAGGAATAGATTATTGGAAGTCAAAAATAGAAGAGTTCAGCAAATTTAGCCGAAAGCAAGCGATTAAGCTACTGATCAAGGCACAAAAAATTGAGCAGAAAATCGAGACAATCAAAAAGGCGATTGAAAAAGTGTTTATAATATAACTATGAAAACCAAAGATTATCTAAATAAAATAATCCAAGGAGATTGTCTTGAAGTGATGAAATCTTTTGATGATGGGTCTGTAGATTTAGTAGTTACTTCTCCGCCTTATGATGATTTAAGAAACTATAATGGCTATACTTTTGATTTTGAAGGTATTGTCAAAGAGTTATTTAGGGTTACTAAACAAGGCGGCGTAGTAGTTTGGATAATTGGAGATGCCACAATTGATGGAAGTGAAACGGGAACAAGTTTTAAGCAAGCACTTTACTTTAAGGAGGTCGGATTTAATTTGCACGATACAATGATTTTTAAAAAGACAAATCCGATTCCGCAGATTTACAGGAAACGATATAACAATCAATTTGAATACATGTTTGTTTTTAGTAAAGGAGTAGTAAAAACTCATAACCCGATTATGGTTGACTGCTTGCACGCCGGATTACAACTAAATGGAACGACATATAAAAACTACTCAAAGAATATACAGGAAAGAGGTAAGATGGCAAAACCCGTAAAAGAGCAAAAGATAAAAGGGAACATTTGGGAATATGTTGTTGGAAAAAACAAAGAAGACCAAGAAGCAAAAGGACATCCCGCGCCATTTCCTTGTGAATTGGCAAAAGATCATATTCTATCTTGGAGTAATCAAGGAGATGTAGTTTTGGACCCAATGTGCGGAAGCGGGACAACTTGCAAAATGGCGAAAAGATTGGGTAGGCGTTACATAGGACTAGATATAAGCGAAGAGTATTGTAAAATCGCCGAAGAAAGAGTAAAAATGGAAAATAATCTAAATTTATGGACGGCAAAAGACGTAAAGCAATTAGATGAATCAAAACAGGCGGTCTTTCTAGCTAGGCGACTCTAAAAAATATGAACGGCAAAATCATACAAATTATCGGGCCGGTCGTTGATGTCGAATTTCCGGAAGGCGAGAGGTTGCCTTCTATTTTCAACGCATTGAGTGTTGCGGCTTCGGGCCGGGAGATAATCCTGGAAACGGTTCGCCATCTTGAACCGGGCCGGATCCGCGCCATCGCGCTTGAATCCACCGATGGCCTGAACAGGGGCCTGGAGGTCCGCGACAGCGGCAAAATGATTGAGGCGCCGGTGGGCCCGGAAGTCCTGGGGCATATTTTCGATGTCGTGGGACGCTGCCTTGATGCGCCGGAATTCTCCAACAAAGGCGGAAAGAAATCTCTGCCGATCCACCGCCCCGCTCCCCCGCTCACGGAACAATCTACAAAAACCGAAATTTTTGAAACCGGCATCAAAGTCATTGATCTGATCGCGCCGTTCATCAAAGGCGGCAAAGTCGGTTTGTTCGGGGGCGCCGGCGTCGGCAAAACCGTCATCGTCAAAGAATTGATCCGCAATATTGCCGCCGAGCACGGCGGTTATTCGGTTTTCGCCGGAGTCGGCGAACGGACGCGCGAGGGCAATGACCTTTATTTTGAAATGCGGGATTCCGGCGTGCTCGATAAAACCGCTTTGGTCTTTGGCCAGATGAACGAGGTGCCGGGTGCCCGGGCCCGGGTGGCGCTGACCGCGCTGACGATGGCCGAATATTTCCGCGACGAAGAACGAAAAAACATTCTTTTGTTCATAGATAATATTTTCCGATTCTCGCAAGCCGGTTCCGAAGTCTCGACGCTGCTTGGCCGAATGCCGTCGGCCGTCGGCTACCAGCCGACCCTGGCTTCGGAAATGGCCGAGCTGCAGGAACGGATCGCTTCGACCACCAAGGGCTCGATCACTTCGGGTCAGGCCATCTATGTTCCCCCCGACGCCATCCCCGCTCCG
>OBEQ010471942.1_pt1 | contig 17704 bp, 20 predicted proteins | sample 1670901 | NCBI WGS metagenome assembly OBEQ01 (sample SAMEA104232315, study PRJEB22302) | groundwater metagenome | biome: forest; feature: aquifer; material: groundwater | place: USA | collected 2011-08-07 | depth 5.4 m
CTCATGGCAATCGTCCCTCTCTGGCCAATTCTCGCTGCAGGTATCTCCTCGGTACTCATCGGATGGATTTGGTACCACCCGCGCGTGTTTGGCACTACGTGGATGCGTCTTTCAAACATAACGCCCGAGATGGCAGAGCGCGGCAAAAAGATGATGCCGCTCTACGCACTCCTCGCTCTCTGCGCGAGCATGCTGGTGGCCTACGTCATGAATTACGTCGGCATCGCGTTCCAGATATACGACTGGGTCGGAGCGATTTTTGAGCTCGCACTGTGGTGCTGGCTTGGTTTCGTTGTACCTATCATGCTCGGGCAGATACTCTGGGAGCAAAAGCCGTTCAAGCTCTATCTCATTAATATCCTCTACTGGCTCGTTTCTTTTATAGCGATGGCGCTTATCCTTGTGCTCGGCTCGCAGACACTCACTGCAAGTTCTTACGACACGCAAGGCGACACGACCGGACAATATCTTACCGAGTAGGGAATGAAGTATGAAGCGTGTTCTCGCGATAATCGTTCTCGTAGCGATGGTTGTGTTCGTTGTGGCGACGGGCTACCGTTTTTCCGACGAGTCGATTGTTAGTACCGTTTCCGATGATCTGCCGTCTGTGCAACTGAAAGGACAAACTATACGTGTAACGATCGTAGATACCGAACCCACTCGCGAACAGGGCTTGAGCGGCCGCGCAGGGCTCGCGCCGGACGAGGGAATGCTTTTTATCTTTCCGGAAGACGGGAAACATGCAATTTGGATGAAGGACATGCTCTTCTCCATCGATATACTTTGGCTTTCCGCGGACGGAAAGGTCGTATATATGGCTCAAAACGTCTCTCCCGAGACGTACCCGAAGATATTTGAGTCGAATACACCCGCCCGCTACGTCGTGGAACTCCCAGCGGGATATGCACGGGCCCGCGAGGTGTCCCTCGGCGATATTGTGCGACTCTGAAATGAAGAAAAGGGAGTTATCCACTTTCCCTTCGTCGGGACTTTGCCATCTGAGAGGAGTACAATGAACCTCCGATTTAGAAGCTTAGTGTGATGCGCATGACGACAAGGACCGCGAGGCGTGTGGGTAGAGGAAGGGTCGCTGTAGTGCCTTCGGGTGATACGGCGGCGATCCGCGTGTACAAAAAATATCTCCCCAACATCCAAAAACGCGATGGACGCGTCGTGCCATTTGAATTCCAGAAACTCGTCAACGTCATCCATAAATCGATGGTTGCTTCCAACGAGGGCTCGGAGGATGAAGCAGCCGTCGTCGCACATAAGGTGGCCGGTGAGATGATGCGCATCGCGAAAACCTACAAAAATTTCCTTCCGACCGTGGAGGGCTGTCAGGACGAAGTCGAGCGCCAGCTCATTTTGAGCGATTACGTGGCGACCGCCAAGGCCTACATCCTTTACCGCGCGGAGCGCTCGAAGATTCGCAAAGAGCAGGGCGAGGTGCCCGAGCACGTCAAGAAGCTCGCGGAGGAATCCAAGAAATATTTCAAAAATAATCCGCTCGGTGAGTTCGTCTACCTCCGGACCTACGCGCGCTGGATCGAGAGCGAGCAGAGGCGGGAGACATGGATAGAGACCGTCAATCGCTACGTCGGATTCATGAAAGAAAATCTCGGCGACAAGCTCACGACGCGCGAGTACAACGAAGTACGCGAGGCCATATTGAAACAAGAAGTGATGCCGAGCATGCGTGCAATGCAATTCGCGGGCGCTCCCGCAAAAAAATGCAACACCTGTTTTTATAATTGTTCGTTCACGGCTCCCGTGAAGCTCGAGGATTTTGCGGAGATCATGTACCTCTCAATGCAGGGATGCGGCGTGGGCTATGCGGTAGAGAGCCAAAACATCCAGCAGCTGCCGCAGATAGACAAGCAGATGGGCGAAAAGCTCGCCGCGCACGTCGTCGTCGACACAAAAGAGGGGTGGTGCGATGCGCTCACACTGGGCCTACGTAGTTGGTACGGAGGCAAGGACGTTGAATTCGATTTCTCGATGATCCGCCCCGCAGGCGCGCGTCTCAAGACCATGGGAGGCAAAGCATCGGGACCGGAACCGCTGCGCTCGCTCCTTGCATTTGCACGCGAGCGCATTCTCAAGCGTCAGGGCCGCCGGCTGCGCAACATCGACGCGCACGACATCATCTGCAAAATAGGCGAGTGCGTGGTCGCGGGCGGTGTGCGGCGCACGGCGATGATCTCGCTCTCAGACCTCGACGACGTGGATATCCGCGACGCCAAAAAAGGTCAATTTTTCCTTACGGATCCGTACCGCTCGGTCGCCAACAACTCAGCGGTGTACGAATCGAAGCCCTCGAACGCGGAATTGATGGATGAATGGGTAGCGCTTATGAAAAGCGGCACCGGCGAGCGCGGCATTTTCAATCGCGGCTCACTCGAGAAGACGATGCCGGAGCGCCGCCTCAAATATCTCCAGAAGAAACACGGCAAAAAGAACGGTTTCATCGGGCAAGTCGGCACGAATCCATGCGGCGAGATCATTCTCCAGTCCAAGGAGTTCTGCAACCTCTCGGAAGTCATCGCACGCGCAGACGATACCGAATCAACCCTTCTGCGCAAAGCGAAACTCGCTACACTCCTCGGCACGTACCAGTCGACGCTGACCACATTCAATTACATCTCAAAGGAATGGAAAGACAATTGTGAGGCGGAGCGTTTGCTCGGCGTCTCTATCACGGGCCAGTGGGATTCTCCCGCGGTCCGCGATCCTAAAGTCATGCGCAAAATGCGCGCGGTCACCGTCAAAGCAAATGAATCATATGCAAAGCGCTTCGGTGTAAACGCATCAAAATCCATTACGTGCGTAAAGCCGTCCGGCACGGTGTCGCAGACGTTCGACTGCTCATCGGGCATTCACCCGCGTCATTCGCAGTACTACATCCGCCGTGTGCGCATTTCGGCGACCGATTCGCTCTTCAAGATGATGCGCGATCAGGGGGTTGTCGCATTTCCCGAGGTCGGACAGAACGCCAACGAAGCGACGACGTTTGTCTTGGAATTCCCCGTGAAGGCGCCAAGCGGCTCGGTATTCAAGAACGACCTCACCGCGATGGAGCAGCTTGAGTACTGGAAGATGGTCAAGCTCAATTTCACCGAGCACAATCCTTCCGCGACTATTTCGGTCGGGGACGAGGAATGGGTGGCGGTCGTCGCGTGGATATCCGACAACTGGGATATTATCGGCGGTTTGTCGTTCCTGCCGCGCGAGAATCACGTCTACCGGCTTGCTCCGTATGAGGCCATCGACAAAAAGACCTACGAGCAACTTGCGGCGAAATTCCCCAAAATCGACTACTCCAAACTCATCATCTACGAGCGGACCGACGAGACCGACCAGAAGAAAGAATTGGCGTGCGTGGGCGGGACGTGCGAGATCATCTAAGTATTAAAAAAGAAAGCGCCCGACGAACCGAAGGTTTGCCGGGTTGGCTTCCTTGTTGTTCGTCGGGCGTGCACCTCATTTCCCTAGAGGTGCATTGAATGCCTGGCGTGCCATCTTGATGTATTCGTCGATGTTGTCCGTGAGCATCCAAGCCATCCCCAACACCAATCCTGCCGCACTCGCCATGCGAAGCCTGTCATCTTCACTGATCACCTGGCCAGTCAAGCGTTGCTGCCGGAGGTTCATGATTCTTGCGAGCTTGGCTGCGACATCAGTGAATGGTCCGATATCATGAACATTGGCTCGAGCCGTGATCCAAACGTTTCGAACGTCGCGTTCCCACGTGGCAAAGTTCTGGTTGTCATCTGACATTGGCCGCTCCTATCCTGCTTGCCAGTGGCATATTGCCATTCAATTGCAACGGTGTCAAAAGATGTTAAACTTATCGCCTGCACTAGGCAGCCGCCCCGTGAGATAATTACGCAATGTACTACGTGTACGTGCTTCGGGGCCCCAAGCAGTTTTACATCGGTTCGACAGGTGATTTACGCAGACGCCTCGCCGAACACCAGATCGGTAAGTCGCTAGCGACGAGAGACAGAGGTCCGTGGAGGTTGATTTACTACGAGGCGTCTGAATCTAAGAGCGATGCCATCGTTCGGGAGCACTATCTGAAAACTGCTTGGGGCAAGAGATATCTGAAGTTACGTATCAAACACAGTGTGTGACTATCTCACGGGGAGGAAAGTCCGGACACGCGCTTCGCAAGAAGCAGCACGGTAGCGGGTAACGCCCGCCTAGGTAATCTAAGGGATGCGAACAGAGACGCCCGAGCCGAGAGGTGAGGGGATCCGGAAGGATCAGCTTGTATAGAAATATACGAGGTGCAACGGCAAAAATCCTACCTGCGTGCAAGGCCGTGACCCATGAGATATACAAGTCGGGTTTTGTGTAAAGATGCAGATCTGCATGCGAAACTCGAAGACATTGAGAAATCTGTGTTCGGTATCTCACGGGTAGAGCCGCTTGAGGTGAGTGGCGACACTCATCCCAGATACATGGTTGCCCCCGACAGAATCCGGCTTATGGTGCAGAGATGGAAAAGCCCAGCATACTAGCTGGGCTTTTTCTTTACTATAAACACTACATCCACACGTGTTGGGTTGCATGTTCAGCATCCTCTTTATGTTACACTGGGGTTCATATCAATCACCGCTACCGTATGGGAAATAACACATCAAGACTGGATTCAATAGCACAGTGGAGCATGTCGCTGCTCTTCGCACTTCTCCCGATTTTCTTTGTGCCCGTCCTCTGGATAACAACCGTGCAGGCAAAAGCGGTTCTCATCGCGGTGCTGCTCTTCGTTGCCGCATTCTCTTGGATCGTCGCGCGTTTTTGGGAAGGAAGTATACGCATTCCCTCGAGTCTTGTACTTACCGCAGGTCTTCTCATACCACTCGCCTACGCGCTCTCCTCTGCATTCTCGGGAGTTGCACAGCTTTCACTCGTTGGAAGCGGTATCGAACAGGACACGCTCGCTTTTGCGTGCATCCTGTATGCAGTGCTCGCCCTTTCCGCGATTATCTTCTCGAGAGCGGCCCACGGCCATGTCAAAGTTCTTCGCGGTCTCTCCATTGGCGGACTCCTCTTGGTATGCCTTGAGCTCGTTCATTTTATATTTCCTTCGGTAAGTCTCGGGGGCGTTATTGCCTCCCAGACAGGCAACGCGTTCGGCAATTGGCACGAATTCGCGATCATCCTCGGTTTCTTCATCCTTCTTTGCCTTGCTGTCCGCAAAACGGAGGCAGCTTCCGGTTTGTGGCGCTATCTGTTCTACGCGCTCTGCGCAGTCTCTATCGGTTTTCTCGTCATCGCAAATTTTTTCGATGTTTGGGCGGCACTCTCTGTCGCGGCGCTTGTTGCGCTTGGTGTTGAGCTTTGGACTGCGCGCAGGGACGGAGGTGCCGGCCTCTCGTGGAGAGCCCATGGCACGTGGGCGGGGGTCATCCTCGTTGCGGTCTTCTTTATGGTGTTCGGGACGTACGTCACCAACGTACTTCCATCGCGCGTACAAGTCGCCAACGTCGAGGTGCGGCCCTCGTGGCAGGGGACCATAGGTATCGGCGCCTCGGCACTCACACAACCGACGTCGCTCTTCTTCGGTGCCGGTCCCAACACATTTAGCCGTGAGTGGGGCTTGTATAAACCGGCCAACATCAATCAGACGGCCTTTTGGGACACTAATTTCAATGCGGGTGTCGGCTCCATTCCCACGTCGTTCGTAACAACCGGTATTCTCGGCGTTATTGCGTGGGTGGTATTCGCGCTCAGTCTGCTTTTCCTCATCGTGCGGGTTCTGCTCCGCCGGCGGGAAGGCGGACAGGAGACGCTCTACGCGGCAGGATGGGCCCTCGCATCCGGCTATCTTTTCGTTTTCTACATCCTCTATGTACCGGGGCCCGCATTGAGTACGCTCGTATTCATGACTGCCGGCCTCCTCGTTGCATACTCCGTGCATACGCGCCTCGCACCCCTCCTCTACGTACCTCTGCGGGGTAGTGGATGGCAAAGCATCGCGCAGTCCGCGGGGCTTGCTGTATTCGGTATCGTTGTCGTTGTCTCGCTCGCCGGAGTCTCACGTGCGCTCACTGCAGAAATACTTATCAACCGCAGTATTGTGACCTACAACGACACTCAAGACGCACAGGCCGCCGCCGCATTCATCAAAGATGCACTTCGGATAAATCCCTCGAACGCCCGTGCCCATCGGTCGGCCGTCCAGTTGGGACTTGTGCAATTACAACAACTTACCGCGAAGGGGGATCCGAAAGATGAAGCGGCGCGTACCCAGCTCCAAGCCACGCTTCAGGAGACCATTCAGCACGGCCTTGATGCGGTTACGATCAATGGAAATGATTATCAAAACTGGCTCCAGCTAGCCGGTCTGTATCAGCAACTTGCGGGCGTCAAGGTCGCGGGTGCCTATGAGAACGCACGTTTGGCCTATGAACGCGCGCGCAAGGAGAATCCTTCGAGTCCGGTCCCGCTCTACCAGTTGGCCCAACTTGAACTTCTCGAGGGAAAGAGTGATCTGGCGCTCCAGGATCTTGCCGCCGCCGTACAGTTGAAATCCGACTTCGCCGCCGCGTACTACTCTGCGTCGCAGATTTATGCATCAAATAACGACCTCAAGAATGCTCTCTCTGCCGCCGTGCTTGCGACACAATACGCGCCGAATGATTCGCTCGCATGGTACAACGCCGGCGCCATTGCCTACGTGTCGAAGGATTACACGAATGCGATTGCCGGGCTCGAGCAGGCACTCGTTCTCGAACCGAATTATGCGAATGCCGCTTACGTACTTGGACTTGCCTACTACGGGGCGGGTCGTACGGCGGATTCTCTCAAGGAATTCGAGGCACTCAATACGCTCCAACCCAACCAACCGGCTGTGCAGGCGGCCATCGCAAATCTTCGTGCAGGCAAAGCTCCGGCTCCGGCCGGAACCGGAGCAAAATAACGTATGATGAATCGGGCTCTCCGACTCCTTTCGTACGAGGTGCGGGGACTTCACGCAGCCGTATACGTTATCGCGCTCTCGTCGCTGCTTTCTTCGCTCTTGGCACTCTTGCGTGACCGTCTACTCGCACATGCCTTCGGTGCCTCCGCCACCCTTGATATCTACTATGCCGCATTCCGCATTCCGGACCTTATTTTTGTGGCGACGGGTGCGCTTGTTTCCGTCTACATCCTTATACCGGAACTCACCCGCCGGTCGAAAGAAGAGCAGCACGAATATATCGACACGGTACTCATCGGATTTTCTCTCGTGGCGGTGGTGGCTTCCATCATTGCCGCGCTGCTTGCGCCTGCAATACTTTCGGCACTGTTCCCCGAGATTACGGCTGCCGGACATCTTGCAACACTCGTAGGACTTACACGGCTCATGCTTTTGCAACCCATCTTTCTGGGACTCTCGAATATCTTCGGGGCGATAACGCAGATACGTCAGCGATATGCGCTCTACTCGCTCTCTCCGCTTCTGTACAACCTCGGCATTATCTCCGGCATTCTCTTTTTCTATCCCCGTTGGGGGCTCACGGGCCTTGCCATCGGTGTTGTCCTCGGAGCGCTTCTTCACGTCGGGATACAACTTCCGTCGGTGCTCGCGGACGGATTCTTCCGATCACTGTCGTTTAGGTTCGCTCCGAGAGCGTTCCTTGAGACTGTTATGATCTCGATCCCGCGGGCGCTCGCACTTTCCATGAGTCAGATCTCGTTTATCGGACTAACCGCGCTCGCGGGCCTGCTTGCACCGGGGTCTATCGCAGTATTTATGTTTGCCTCCAATCTGCAAGCGGTACCGGTCGGGATTATCGGCGCCTCGTATTCGGTTGCCGCGTTCCCCATACTCGCCGCCGCGCTCTCGCGCGGCGACAGAGAGTTCTTCATCGAACACATCGCAAATGCCGCGCGGCTTGTGGTTTTCTGGTCGCTTCCCGCGACGGCGCTTATCATTGTGCTGCGCGCATATATCGTGCGCGTCATATTGGGCAGCGGTGCATTTGATTGGACCGACACGCGACTTACCGCCGCAGTTCTTGCGCTTCTCTCCCTGTCGCTTACGGTACAGGGGATCACTTTTTTGCTGGTACGCGGATACTATGCAGCGGGGCGGACGTTTGTGCCGTTCCTCGTCGCTTTGGGTTGTGCGCTTGCGACGATGGGCTTGGGGGCGGTACTTATCGGAGTATTTCAGAACCAGTTCATCTCATATCTCGCACAGGTACTTTTGCGTGTGGTCGACGTGCCGGGAAGTACGGTCGTGGCTCTTGCGTTTGCCTCGACCAGCGTTTCCATCCTCGGAACCATCGTACTCTTGTTCCATTTTGAACGCCGTTTTACGGGATTTCTACAGCGTGTCTGGCGCGCGTGGATTGAAAGCGCGCTCGCGGCGCTTGGTGCCGGCTGCGCTGCCTATGCCGTCTTGGTCGCGATCGGCCCTATCACGCTCGCGTCGACGACGCTCGCTATCTTCACGCGCGGCTTTGTGGCGGGCCTCTTTGGGATTATAGTCGCAGGACTGGTGTATGCGCTCTTGGGGAGCCGCGAGTTCGCGGAAATCATCGAGGTCGTACGGGGGCGATTAGGTGGCATTTCCATCCCTATTCCGCAGAGTGTTGTCGTTTCGTCTGAGGAGAGCAGTCCGACCACTCTGCAGTAAGGTTGCCGTTCGCGAAGCATATGTGTGCGGGGTCGCTATCTGCCGCTGCTGCGGCAGCGCTGCCTCTCGACTCGTCAGTCTGCGAGACACCCCGCACACATGCGCTTCGCTCTCTTTTTTGGTAAGGTACACTTCTTCTTATGAACATCAGAAATTTCTCAATTATCGCTCATATTGATCACGGCAAGTCCACACTTGCGGACCGCATGCTGGAATTGACCGGTACGATCGAAGCGCGGCACATGCAGGATCAGGTCTTGGATAAAATGGATCTTGAACGTGAACGCGGGATTACTATCAAGATGGCTCCCGTGCGCATGGAATGGAAGAAGGGCGGCGTTTCGTACGTCCTCAATCTTATCGATACTCCGGGGCACGTTGATTTTTCGTATGAAGTGTCCCGCGCGCTTACCGCGGTCGAAGGTGTAATTCTATTGGTAGATGCGACACAAGGGGTAGAGGCGCAGACGCTCTCGGTGCTTGCGGTCGCAAAGAAACTTAATCGCGTCATCATTCCGGTAGTGTCGAAAATTGATGCGCCGCATGCGCGGAGAGTGGAAATCACGACAGAGCTGGCAGTGCTCCTTGGCGTAGAAGAATCGCAGGTCCTGGGCTGCTCGGGGAGGACAGGCGAGGGGGTTGCGACGCTTCTGGATGAAATCGTTGATCGGGTACCGCCGCCAGAGCCCTCTACGGGCGGTGCACAGGGACTCATCTTTGACTTCGGGTATTCAGATCACCGCGGCATCATTGTGTATCTGAGGATCTTCGGCGGACAATTTAAAAAAGGTGACTATCTCCGCTTTGTTGCAGCGGAGGCGGATTTCATTGCACTTGAAGTCGGCGTGCTCACACCGAGCGAGACAATCCGTGAATCTTTGGAATCCGGTGAAATAGGATACATCGTAACGGGAATAAAAAAGCCGGGGATTGCATCGGTCGGAGATACTATCACACAAAGCAAACGACCGGCGATCGCACTCCATGGCTACCAGCCGCCGACACCGGTCATTTGGGCGAGCGTGTACCCTGAGAGTCAGGATGATCTCACCATGTTGCGTCAGTCGCTCGACAAACTCAAGCTCTCCGATTCATCGCTGTCGTATGAAGAAGAATCTTCCGGCGTGATGGGGAGGGGGTTTCGTTGCGGGTTTCTCGGCATGTTGCATCTTGAAATAATTATCGAGCGTTTGCGTCGTGAATTCAACATGGAACTCGTTGTGACCCAGCCGACAACTGTATATGAAATAACGAAGAACGATGGCACGGTCGAAGAGATATATTCTCCGGCGCGGTTTCCGGACGACGGCACAATGAAAGGAGTGCGGGAGAAATGGGCGAGTGTAGCTATTTTGACCCCACCGGACCATATCGGTGCGATTTCACAGCTCTTGTACGACCACGAGGCAGAAGTGGGAAATACAGAAACACTTCCGGATGGAAAGGTGGAGCTGCACTCCCTGATGCCCCTTCGGGAGCTCATGCGGGGATTCTTTGATCGTCTGAAGAGCGCTTCCTCGGGATTTGCATCATTGTCTTACGAAATATTGGGATTACGAGAAGCGCACGTGGTACGTCTTGACGTGTTGGTCGCTGAAGAGGTGGTGCCGGCATTCTCCCGCATTGTTTCAGAGAGGCGTATTCAGATTGAAGCCGAGACAATGGTGGAGCGACTCGAGAAATTACTGCCTCGGCAGATGTTTGAGCTCAAGATTCAGGCAAGGACGGGCGGCCGCATTATCGCCTCGCGCCGCAAATCGGCGATGAAGAAGGACGTCACCCAGCATATGTATGGCGGCGACATCACGCGCAAGATGAAGCTTCGTGAAAAGCAAAAGAAAGGAAAGAAAAAGATGCTTGCGCGCGGCACAGTCGACATCCCGAACGACGTATTCTTAAAAGTGGTGCGGGAAAACTAGCCCGTAATGAGATTTACGAGGCCGGGTGCAAAGAAAACGACCATACCGAGCGCGACGAAAATCGCGATAACGCCCCAGACCCATTGGACGATTTTCTTGGTTCGTTTGTGAAAAAGGAAACTCATGGGCGTAAGTCTAGTGGTACGATGTGCGTATGGCAATACGTTGGCGCAACGATCCCGTGCGGCTTTTCGGAAGGCGGCTCCTTCTTTTGGCACTTCTCGGGCTCATCATTGCGGCAAGCTTCGGTGCGTGGAATGCCTATAAAAAAAAGGAGGAATCACAGGCACTTCGGCAGGAGGCGGAGCTACAGCTGCGCGACCTCAGCAAGCGGCAGTCGCAACTTGATGCCGACATCGCGAATCTCGAGACCGACCGCGGCAAAGAGCAGGTACTGCGCGAGCAGTACGCGCTCGCGGCGAGGGGGGAGGGGCTTATCATCATTGTCGATACACCTCCTGTAGCGCCGACAAAAGCGACCTCATCGGTACTCGAATGGCTGGACAAAGCGCTGTCGTGGTGGTGATTGTGCGGGATACGAGAATCGAACTCGTATTTACTGCGAGAGGAATGAAAGGCGGGTTAAGGAGCCTTTCATCGTTTTGCGGTCACTCTATGCGGGCGAGGGGAATCGAACCCCTATCTAATGCTTGGGAAGCATTCATTCTGCCACTGAACTACGCCCGCAAAACGGATTCCTTAACTTATAAACTAATCCCGCGCCTTGTGGATAACATCGTATGATATACTAATCGTCCTTATTGAGTAAGCGCATGATGATGTATGGTCAGTAAACCGCAAGTCACTATTTATTCGACACCCACCTGCCACTTCTGTCATGCGGCGAAGGATTTTTTCTCGGCCAACGGTGTCGCATTCACCGACCACAACGTCGGCTCGGACCTTGTGAGGCGCAAAGAAATGATAGAGAAAAGCGGACAAATGGGCGTGCCGGTTATCACCGTGGGCAAAAACATCATCGTCGGCTTCGATGAGCCCAAGCTGCGGGAACTTCTCGCCATCTAGTTTTTCACTGTGCGGGCGTGCTAAAGTCTAGGCACCCCTCGTAGCTCAATGGATAGAGCAATCCCGTCCTAAGGGAGAGATATGGGTCCGATTCCTGTCGAGGGGATCAGTCCGGTGTCTGCGGAACACTTTTGTATCCAAAGCCCCTAAAAAATTCGTATGCAGGTCCTGCCGCAGCGCCGAGCGCGATCCCAAAGAGCAGTTCTTCTGCGGGAACCCCAAGGATCGTGATTCCGCTCGTATTTGCCGGAAAGAGCCACCACGCATGGATGATACCGGGGAAAATCGCAGAAAGTATCAGATAGTTGAGAAATGTCATCAATCCCAACATCGCGCCACTCACGAGAGACGGCCACAAGAGATCCCTTCGCACGTAGACCATGACAGAGGCCATAGCGATGAATCCCAGAGATGTTGAATACATTGAATTCACGCCAAACCAGAGCGGTATGTAAAATATACACGCGCCGAGAGTGATAAGCGGAACAAGCCAGCCGCTGCGGCGTTCGTTCGGGATTTTCGAAGAATTTTCCCCTCTGATACCTTTGTACACCACGCACGCAATGGCTCCCGGAAAGAAACCATAACAGAAATCTCCCAGTGCCATTCGCCATAGATTCAGTCCCTCGGGATACCAGTAATCCCAGTACCAGTGTTCGGTAACCACAGACAAAAGTCCGAGAAGAATTCCACTGAGCAGCATTTGACGCCTCAGATCTTTCCGAGAATAAAACAAAAGAGCCCATACCGGCAAACCAAGAACGAGGTCACCGATCAGGTACGCATACTGATAGTCACTAAACATCGGAGCCATTATGACATGCTAAAATAGCAAGATGGATCTGGATCCGGAACAAGGGCAGCAGCGCGAAATATACCGGCTCGTTCGCGAGAACAATCAAATGCTCCACAAAATGCGGCGGCATGCCTTTTGGGGCGGCATTTTGAGATTTATTTTCTTGACCGCCATCCTGCTCGCCCCGATATGGTTTTATATGACGTATCTCAACGCTACTGTGGAGAAAATGCTCCACACGATAGACCAGATACAGGGGACAGGTGGGAAGGCGCAAGTGCAGATGGGCGGCCTCGAGCAGATCTGGAAGGATTTTGAATCGAAGTTTTCCGGATTCGGGGGCTCCGGTACGACGTCTCCGAAGTGATCGCTTGGGGCATGGGCCTCTGGAAACCTAGGGTTTTCCAGCGTTCGCTTCGCTCACTGCCTTCCTGCACGGGAAACTTCCGTTTCCCGACCCCTTTCCATCCCGACCCCAACCTCAAAATTCGCTTCGCTCTTTTGTGCTTGGGGCCGGGATCGAACCGGCGACCCTTCCCTCTTCAGGGGAATGCTCTACCAACTGAGCTACCCAAGCTTCGTGGACACTTTATCATGCCCGACTTTGTTTAGAAACCAAGGGTGAACGTCATAGCGCCGCCGCTCTTGGCGAGCCAGCTTCGCGTATCAAGCCTACACTCGCGCACTTTCCCGAGCTCCTGATATTTGAGCGAGCCGTGCTTGAGCGCATAGTCGAAAAGCTTCTTGGTTATCTCGACGTCCTTGAGGCAGTACGCTCGTACTTTTTCGACCTCACCCGCGCGCCACCACTGGAGGGATTGCGCACCACTCGCACTTTTCTTTTCTCCAAGCGTTCCTTCCGCAAGTGAATCGAGTTTCAAGCGTCTTCCGAGGGCTCCGTAAACCTCCTGCATGATATCGAGACTTTGTATCCTCGTGAGGTCGCCGGGGTAGTATTTGTTCAAAAGGGGAATATCGAAGTGATTGGAATTGTATCCGACGAGGACGTCGGTGCGCTCGAGTATCGGCCACATCTGCGCGAGTTCCGGTTCGAGATAACTCGAATAGGTGTCCGTCTCCGAATCGTGGATGCAGACGATTGCTATCTTTAGGTCGGCGGGATCGGATGAGCCGATATCCGACATCCAATTCGCGGTCTCGATATCAAATGTAACAACCCGCATGCAGGATAGTTAGCCAAGTGAGCTGAAGAGATGTTCGGCAATGCGGTCCGCGGGAAGTGTAATTTCGACTCCGGACGAGAGATTTTTCACCGTGTAGCGGCCGGAATCGCGCTCTTTTGCGCCGACGGCGATAACGAACGGGACTTTCATTTTATCCGCGCTGCGTATCTGATCGCCGATGCGACGTCCAGAGAAATTGACCGCCACTGTCACATCCTCGCGGCGCAGACCCTGTGCGAGCTGTACCGCGTGCGATGTGGCCTCGGGTTCGACGATGCACACCATAAGCTCTGTCGAGGGGATATACGTCGGCAGGAGGTTGTGCGTTTCGAGGAAATCCCGTGCCGTCACGTCACCCATGGCAAAGCCGACGGCAGGAATCGGTTCACCTCCAAACAGCGAGAGGAGATTATCATAGCGCCCGCCGCCGAAAAGCGACCGGCGGTTGTTCTCGTCGGTATCAAAAATCTCAAACACCATGCCGGTGTAATAATCGAACCCGCGCGTAATCTTGGTGTCCACGACCATGTTGCGTACGCCGAGATGCTCAAGCGCCGTGCGGAGATCTTCGAGGTATGCGGTCGAGGTCGTCAGCTCCAATTGTTCAATGATCTTCGGCGCTTTATCTTTGCCGGCAATGACCCCCAGTTGTTTTTCAAAGTCCTCTATTTTTGCACGCCGGTCGAGAAGTCGCGTAACCTCTGCATGGCATTCCTCGGGTATCCCGACGATATCGTAGATGGTATTCAGTATGCGGCGGTCAGACACGCGTATCTCAAAATTGCGTTCATCGGCTCCGAGGGAGCGCATGATGCCGTGGGCAACAGCGATGACCTCCGCATCTGCCTCTACGCCCTCTGCGCCCACGATATCGGCATTGAGCTGCCAGTGCTCACGCAGGCGCCCGTGCTGCGGCCGCTCGTACCGGAACACATTGGGTATCGAATACCAGCGTGCAGGGAGGGGAATATCACGCTGACGTGCCGCCACCATACGCGCAAAGGTCGGAGTCATTTCGGGGCGCAGGGTGACTTCGCGATCGCCACGATCCGTGAAGGTATAGGTCTGCTCATTCACGATTTCCTCGCTCGTTTTCGAGCGGTAGAGCTCGGCCGGCTCAAGGACGGAGGCATTGTATTCTTCGTAGCCGAAGAGTTCGCACACACGCTCCATGTGTTCAAAGAGGTATCGCTGGATGAATTGGTCTTCGGGATAAAAATCCCGCACACCCTTGTACGATTCGGTAGAAAGCTTCGTCCGTCGGACATTGTCCGCCGGATCTACGACCGAGGGCTTTTCTCGCTTCGACATGTGACGTATTATACTCACCTTGTATGGAAACGACAGCCGTATCTGTGGTCACGCCTGTGGTCGTGAAGAAATCCCGTTCGGGTATAGGACAGGGGCTTTTCGCCGCGGACGTCTTCAAGAAAGGAGATTTTATTGCCGAATATACCGGCACCAGGATACCCACCGCGCTCGCGAATACTTCAAAATCGCGCTACCTCTTCGAGATAGATAGCGAGTGGACGATAGACGGTTCGCCCCGCAGCAACATAGCGCGCTACATCAATCACTCGTGTGAGCCGAATGCGGAAGCGGAAATACGCGGAGGTAAAATACTCATATCCGCTCGGGAGCTCATAGAAAGAGGAGAAGAGATAACGATCGATTACGACACCGAATACTTCGACGAGTTTATCCGGCCCGTAGGATGTAGGTGTGTTGCTGCCAAACACAAATAAACACATCGCATCAAGGCGAGATCCAAGAGGGTGCAGACGCTAGGCGCGGAGAGTGCAATTTCCGAGCCGTACGTTTGTACGGTGAGAAAATTGCTGAGGCCTCCGCAACAACGCGGATGCACTCTATTGGTCTTGCCTTAGGCGCTGCCGATGAAGATGCCGGCTAGGAATACAAGCACCCCACCGAAAATCACCTGCACGAGCGAGAACCAGAAACTTGTTTTGAAGAAATGAAAGCGGATGTATCCTATCGCGATCAATTCCAAACTTACGACCGCATAGGCCAAGTAGAGTGCGCTCGTGAGGTCGGAGAGCAAAAAGGGGAGCGTATGGAAAATGCCGCCGACAAAGGTCATAAGTCCAACGATGCCGCCACGTACGAAGGGGTGCCCGCGGCCCGTGTGTTCTCCGGTGTCTGAAAGCGCTTCTGCAAACGTCATCGAGATAGCGGCCCCTATGGCCGCTGCAGTGCCGACTAAAAATGCGATATGGGGGTTATGACTTGCGAATGCCGCCGCAAACAGTGGTGCCAAGGTCGAGACTGAGCCGTCAATGAGCCCGACCAATCCCGGCTGGACGATTCTCAGAATAAAAGCATGATCAATCGCTTTCTGATTTTCCGGCATAATCTCAACATGATATACTAAAGGGCCGCGTTTTAATAGACGATTACGCGGCATGATTTCGCAAAATCACATGAAACGAGGAGTACTCATTTTCTGGCTCATTATCGTCGTTATTATCGTTGCGGGTATGGGGGCTGCCATCTTCGCACGCACTGCACCGAGCAAGCTCGACCCCTTCGCCCAGTGTTTGAAAGACAGAGGTGTCGTGTTTTATGGTGCTTTCTGGTGCCCGCATTGTCAGGCAACGAAGAAAATGTTCGGCAGCTCCGCACGCCTTTTGCCGTATGTGGAGTGCTCCACGGCTGACGGTCAGGGCCAGACCCAGATCTGTATAGACAAGAAGATAGAAAACTATCCGACGTGGACGTTCCCGAATTCCACCACAACCCTTACCGGCGAGCACACGCTTCAAGAGCTCTCCACGGCGAGCGGATGCCCGCTTCCGTAGCCGCTATGCCGGTCGAAACACTCAACTATATTCTCGCGCTCGGTACGCTCACTCTTCAAGTGGTGACAGCTGGATTTCTGGTCGCGTATATTTTTAGAATAGATATCGGTATACCGATATCGCGCTTTGGGCTCTGGATCGGCTTCACGCTGACATTTTTTGGAGGTCTCATCAATTTTTATTATTCGGACGTGCTCGGTTTCGCTGCTTGTTGGCACTGCTGGGTACAGCGAATCTTTTTTACCTCACAGGCAGTGCTGTTCGCAGTCGCCCTGTGGAAGAAAGATCGATCCATAGCGGACTACTCGATTGCATTGAGTTGCTTCGGCCTTATTGACGCTCTCTATCACCACACGCTTCAAGTTTTTCCCGGAGCCGGACTTCCATGTCCCGCGACGGGTCCAAGTTGCTCACAAATAACATTCCTCGAATTCGGATACATCACGTATCCGCTGATGGCGGCAAGCGCTTTCGCTTTCCTCATCATCGTCATGCTTTTTGTCCGAAGACGCTAAGATAATTTTTCCACGTGCGCCTTGAAGGCCGTGAGGTACCTCACGACATACTCTTTTGTCTTTTCATCCGTAAGCTTCATCGCGTCGTCGAATTTGCCGGTGCCATTGAGATAGAATTCGGGCTGGCCCATGACGTGGGAACCGAAGTAGTTCAGCGTACGTTTCAGATCGTACTGGGCAACGATGGTACCGCGGTCGCCGCTTGAAACGCCCATGACACCGATGGGCTTGCCGCCCCACGGGTGCTGCCCTGACGGCCTTGAAGTCCAATCAATCGCGTTTTTAAGCGCACCCGAGATACCCCGATTGTATTCGGGGGTGACGATGATCACGCCGTCCGCCGTTCTTATTTTTTCTTTGAAGGCACGGGCCACTGCCGGATATTCCTTTTCACCCTCGAGGTCCTGATTGTAAAGCGGCAAGTCGCCGACGCCCGTGAGTTCTATGTCGACACCTTCAGGAGCCATCGTTTGCGCGGCATGCGCAAGCGCCTTGTTCAGTGATTTTTCGCGTAAACTTCCGTAGATGATGAGTATGTTCATGGGCAGATATCATAGCACGGGCTCTATACCGTGGCGCTTGAAGAAGCGGCCTTCGAGCGAGTACCGATCGTAGCCGTGGAGGAAGAATGTGATATTCAGTCCGATGAGAATAAGGTGCGGCCACAGCGCTTCGCCGAAATAGAGGAGGGATAGCACAAGCCAGAAGAGGAAAAAAAGAGCGGTCCACCAAATCACCACGCCAACGATAAAGAAGAGGCCGATGAGCGTCTCAATGATGAGCGCTCCGAGGACGGGGAAGAGCGGCTCCGAG